>ERZ1292623.142-Hain-H51-01um-R1-142-length-78731-cov-9_pt1 | contig 33807 bp, 36 predicted proteins | sample MGYA00564398_ERZ1292623 | MGnify/ENA primary metagenome ERZ1292623 (study PRJEB36523, sample SAMEA6512633) | groundwater metagenome | collected 2019-01-07 | study: AquaDiva: Metagenomics assemblies of 32 groundwater samples
GCCCATCGTTTCGGTCTAGCAAAAATCAAATGGGAACTTGAGGATCTTGCGTTTCCTGCCGTTGATCCTGATGCCTACCACCATGCCGTTGAGGTGCGAAAACTGAAGACAAAGGAGACCGAGGAAGGACTTGCTCGTGTGCAGAAAGATCTGCAGCATGCGCTCGTGCGAAAGGATATTAAAAACTTCACGACGGAAGTCCGCATGAAGGGGCTTTGGAGTCTGCATCAAAAGCTGAAGCGTAAGAGCGATGACATCACTCGCATCCATGACATTGCAGCGCTCCGTGTTGTCGTGCCGACCGTCGATGACTGCTATACCGCACTTGGGGTCATCCACGCGCTCTGGAAGCCCTTGCCGGGTGAGTTTAAGGATTACATCTCCTTCCCGAAACCAAACGGCTACCAGTCACTCCACACGACCGTCATCACGGCTGAAGCTGGCATTGTTGAGATGCAGGTGCGCACCAAGGAGATGCATCAGCGAGCACAGTTTGGTATTGCCTCCCACATGTCATACAAGGACCTTGGCAAAGAGGCACCTAAAGCTGCCTTCCGCAGACTCTCGTTCCCTTGGGTACGTGACCTGATTCCAACCCTGCTTAATTTCAAACGAACGCCAGCACCCATTCAAGAAGCCAAGAAGGAAACCGAGGTTCCCCGCTGGTTGACCGAGCTTGCAGACGCACATGCGTCGGTAGCTGGTACCTCTGATTTCGTTGAAGGACTCAAGCATGACTTCTTCTCACATCGCGTGTTTGTGTTTACTCCGAGAGGCGACGTGATCGATCTTCCGGTCGAGTCCACTCCCGCTGACTTTGCCTATGCCATCCACTCAGACCTGGGAAACCATATGCAGGGCGCGAAGGTAAACGGAAAGCTGGTTTCCTTTGATACAAAACTTCGCAACGGTGACATCGTTGAGATCATCCGACGTGAGTCTGCGCATCCGACACTCAAATGGCTCGACTTTGTGAAGACCTCGGTCGCGAAAAAGCACATTCGTGCAGCACTCGAGGAGCATGAGCGACCACCAACGCGTGACCCGGTGAAGGCCGAGAAGAAGGAGAAACGGAAAGAGGAAAAGAAGGAGGAGCAACGAGCTGCGAAGAAGGCGCGAAGAAAGAAGAAGGGGAAGTAGCTAGACAGTAAAATTCTTCACCGAATACAGCTCCTCTTCTACTTTTGGAACATCCTCAAGCTGAGTGGTATTGGGATGAATGAGGGTGGGCGTCTCCGCGATCTCCTGATCAGTCACGTCCGCTACCTCATCCGCCATCACCGTCTTACTCTCCTGCTGTGCAGCAAGCGAAGCAAGAATATGTGTGAGGTCTTCCGGAGAGAAGAACTCGATGAGGACGCGACCTCCCTTCGGACGGTTCTCAATCACCACACGCGTACCAAGCGCCTCGGTGAGCGACTTCTCCATCTCCATGAGCTCAGGCGTCTTGTCGTGCTTGCGGATACGGTCCTGCGCGATGCGGCGTGCCATCTGCTCCACGATGCGGACTGAGGTCTTTTTGAGGAGAATCTCCTTAAAGAGAGTTTCCTGTTCCTGCGGACGGTCGGCAAGCATGAGAAGGGCACGGGCGTGTCCTTCGGTAAGTTCGCGGTTGACCACTGCCTGCTGAATTACCTCAGGAAGATTGAGGAGACGGATCGAGTTAGACACAAACTCGCGACTCCTACCGATCTTTGCGGCAACTTCTGCATGTTGAAGCCCAAACGACTCCACGAGTTGATGGAGTGCTTTGGCACGATCAATAGCGTTAAGATCCTCACGCTGGAGGTTCTCGATGATCGCAAGCTCGAGCTTCATCTTGTCTGACTGCTCACCCACACGGATCACCACCGGGACCTCGCGAAGACCAATCAACTTAGAAGCACGGAGACGGCGCTCTCCGGCAATGAGTTCGTACATGGAGGAGAGTCCCCCGTCGGGCTTCTCGACATCCTTTCGGGTGACGGTCAGTGGCTGAAGGATACCGTACTGGCGGATCGATTCTGCAAGTGACTTGAGCGCTGTTTCGTCAAATTCCTTTCTCGGCTGGTACGGGTTTGGTTCGATACGTTCAACCGCTACCCAGTACACCGAATCGTATTTAGTTGGCTCCTGGTATCCAGGAGCTTTCTTATCATCATCGCCCGCGCCGAAGAAATTCATGCGCGTATTGTAGCATCGAGATGAGCTTTGCGGAGGCGCGTATGTGCAGTAGGATGGCGATAAAGCCGGGGTGGTGGAATGGTATACACGGTGGATTCAAAACCCACTGCCGCAAGGCTTGAGAGTTCGAGTCTCTCCCCCGGCACTAAATTCGAATCTAATTCGGAATTGGGTTCCATTTTGGTGAGTACATATATCTACGCTCGAACGCACTGCAGCAGTAATCCTGACTGGCGCGCCTCAACCGCGCTCGCGGGCTCGCGCGAGCAAACTCCAAAACTTCCTCCCCCGACTCCTCCACGGGAAGGCGAAAAGAGGAAAGGAAGTTTCTGTTTTGTGTCGTCACTAATTTATCTTTTCAGTACTGCCGCCAATCGTATAGACATAATTCTTGGGAAAGTCAGTATAGCCACCAAGCTCAAAAAGGATATTTTTTTGGCTATCGAGACTAATATCGAACGTGTATTTTGAATTGTCAGTTATCTCAACGGCAAGCGGCATCGTGCCCACGAGTGTGAGCTCACTCTTATAAAGTGGGTTCAAATAATTAACCATTGAGTCGGCATCATTTGGTGAACTAAAGAGCTCGGCAAGACTCCTGCTTGTTTTAATTTCATAAAGCAAGTAAGCGTCCGAACTTTCTACAAATAAGAGACGCTCTTTTGTATTACCAAATTCGTACTCAATCAGCGCTCGTCTCCAATAAAAACCGGGGTGTTCAACTTTTAAAATCTGCGTGTAGATTTCCGTATCCGCGTTGAATATACCTAGGAAACCGTACCCGGTTTCACCCATACCGTCTCCACCCTCTGTCCTGCTTGTAATAATCTCATTTCCCGAAATCCATTTGTCGGGAAGGCCACCAAGTCTTTTTAACTGCTCATCAAGGTAGGTGCGCTCATTTGTATTGAGTGTAATTTTTACCTCGCAACTTACCAATTCTTTCGCGCTCTCCACCGACCAACCAGAAACAAACATATCGCAACTATTCGAGACCTGGGATTTATCAAATTCAGTCAGCGTAAAGGTATATCCACTTGAACTTGTTTCCGAACGCAGCACTTTTGTAGTTGCGCCTCCTCGATTTTTCTCACGAGCAGAATCAATACTGGCAATAAGTCTACCGGTTAGGTTTGAATCCGAGGGATACGCCTTGAGAACTGATTTGAGAAGCAGAGGAGCCTTCAAGTCGAAGTCGTGTTGAGTATCATCAATTTTTACTCCCTCTGAATTGAACGCGGCTGAAAAAACAAGCGGGATCTCGCCTTCGTACGAAACCCAACTGACTAACGGTAGCGAGGGTATGTCTTCAGTGCCAACAAGAACTGTACCGTAGCCGGCCGTATCAACTTTTTTTGATTGCGACCAGTATATATTCGACAATGATTCCTGAGCAATAAAATTGCCGGATACATCGAGTACGCCGGGAAAAGGGTGGACGTCTACTCTCATATTGTGAAGCGTTTCTCCTTCGTCCTGTACAGAATTACTCTTGCTGTCTATGTATAAATCGCTACTAACGGTTTTAATGAAGCCAAAATCTGCCTGCAACTTATTCGTTGCTTCAGCTTCTGCTACTCGCAATTCTTCTTCACTAAAATCAAACTTCTCTGTTCCAATGACCGAATTATTGCTTGCCAAAGGTTTTAGATATTGAAATCCGAATCCGATACCAAGGAGAAGCAAAACGACCAACAGGCCCGTTACAACATAGCGAACCGTATGTCGAGAGCTTTCGGTTGGATTTGTAATAGGTGTATGTTCAGGTCCGACTGAGGGGAGCGGATTTTCCGGCATGAATGAATTATATCACTGTCTCTTCATGAGGAGCCAACCCTACCGTCATGTAACATTCCTCACGACGACAGGGTTGGAGTGCGTGCGCACCAGGTGAGTGGTGCAAGCACAGATCAAATCTATCTGCGCCTAGCGCAGACCACTGCATATTTTGCGTCCCTGGTCGCCTTTTGATTACGGAGCAAGGGGCTTCATTTGAAATGCGTTCGGGTGTGGTTATATATACTCACCCAGTATGAAATACCTGTACCTTCCACTACTCATTCTCTCCTTCGTTGCTAGCCCGGTGCATGCAGCGTCTTCCGTTGAAGACGCGACCGTAAATCTGTACTGCAGACTCAAGTCAGGCAACACGACATATAGCACCTCGGGGAGCGGTGTGTTTGTGAGCGATCGAGGAGTGATTTTGACTAACGCACACGTTGCGCAGTATTTCCTCCTGGCAGGCGAAAAGGGACGTGTGCGCGGTACCTGTACGGTCCGTACCGGTTCTCCCGCAAAGGACACCTACACTGCCTCCCTCCTGTATCTCTCACCGCTCTGGATCGAGGCGAACGTCGCTGAATTTAAGAAGAAGATCCCGACCGGAACCGGTGAAGGGGACTTTGCACTGTTGTACGTAACGGGCGCTGTTAAGGGCGGTACACTTCCACCAACATTCCCGTACATCACCCCATCGTTTTTGTATGCCACTGAGGGGGAGTCAGTCACCATCGCCGGGTACCCCACTGAAAATCGCAACTTTAAGGAAATTCAACGAGAGCTTCCCCGACTTGTTACCACGTCAACAATTACAAGCGTACGGAGCTTTACACCGTCAACAAGCGCAGAGGTACTTACCATCGCTTCTTCCTCAGCGGCAAGCGCCGGTGTGTCGGGTGGTCCGGTCGTGAAGTCCGATGGCACTCTTGCCGGAATCGTATCAACGAAAGGCGGTTCGCTCCTTCGAGCAGTCTCGGTGAGTCATATGAATACAAAGCTCATGTCAGAGACTGGGATGACACTTTCGGGCATGTTGATTGGCGACCTTGCTATGCGCGCACAGACCAATCGCGCACTCATTACTCCTAAACAGGTGATTGGGTTGCGGGATGGACTACTGAGAAAGCGGTAGTTGCGTTTGGGGTCACCATTGAGTAGGGTGCACATGGATATAAACGAGATCTGGAGGTAGATGTGAGTCTTCAAGAACAATCCTGGGAAAAAGCTTTTCAAGAGTGCTGTGCATTCTGGCGGCATCCCGGTTCGCTCGACTGTCCTTTTGTGCGACTGCGCTCGGGACTTATTTCAGATGGGTTCTTCAACGGCGGAAAGGTCCAGGAGAACGATCCGGCGCTTCTGATGGAGGCGGCACACACCCTTCGCATCAGGGCCCGCGAATCGGGCTACATGAACAACGGGACTCGTGTGGTCGGTGCCGCTGAAGGCGCAACGGTGTTCTCCGCCTTTCTCGCAGCGGACGCTCGACTGAAGTCTGCGTACGCCGTTCCGGTCGACGATACCAAGGAGGAATTCGTCTTCAGACGCGCCGATATCGACAACGGAGAAACGCTGCTGCTTGCCGAGGACACCATCACGACCGGCGACACGATCAATAAAGTCGAGACGGCTGCCCTCCGAGCGGCGACGGTCAGGTTTGCGCCAGTGGTGCTCGCACTCTGCAATCGTTCGGGAAGCGACCATCTGGGCACTCGGCCGATCATGTCGCTCATCCGTCCGAGCTTCAAGGTATGGAAGGAGGGTGAAAACCCCTATACCAAGGATGGTGCGGAAGTACTCCCACCAATCGAAGCGAAGGGTCGAGAAAACTGGGCGATCCTCACGAGATCGTATCAACCAGCCTAGAACGAGACCGGCGACCCTTGGGTCGCCGGTTCTTACTTTATATCTTCCCTACCTTATCCATCCCGGGCTCCATACCTGCATCCCCCTCATCCCAGGCGGCAGGACACACCATACCGGGATTCGCTTCAACGAATTGAGCGGCCTTCAACTTTCGTACGGTCTCAGCAGCTGCGCGTCCGACCGAGTTGTCATGCACCTCCATAGTGCGGAGGACACCGTTTGGATCAATCAAGAACGTACCGCGAAGGGCAAGTCCCTCATCCGGCACAAACGGAAGGTCACCGCCCTCGATAAGCACATTGAACGCACGGGCGATCTTGCCGGTTGGGTCTGCACCCATAGGGAAGTTGATCTTCTTGATCGCGGGCGACGTGTCATGCCATGCCTTATGCACGAATACCGTGTCCGTTGAAAACGACAGCACTTCGGCATTCATACCCGTGATGGTCTTGTACTGTCCCGCCATTTCCTCAAGTTCGGTAGGGCAAACGAAGGTGAAGTCTGCCGGGTAGAACATCACGATAAGCCACTTCCCCCTGAAGTCAGAGAACTTCATGGTCTTCGCCTCGTCATTTTGGAAAGCCTCAAACTCGTAGTCCGGGATCGCGCTTCCAATCTTTACACCTCCAAACGGATCAACCTGATCATGGAAATCTCCGCAGTACTCGCAATAATTACTTTTGTGTTCTTTTGCCATAGGTATTCTCGATTAGCGGTGGTAATGATAGCATTTTGGCCAATACTCTCCCATGGATCATGAACGGCGGCTTAAGTGCGTTGTTGGCCCGACCGCTTCGGGTAAATCAGCGCGTGCCATAGCGCTTGCAAAGGAATTCGATGGGGAAGTCATCTCCGTCGATTCGAGGCAGGTGTACCGGATGCTTGATATCGGGACAGAGAAGATCACCATTGAAGAGATGGATGGTATACCCCACCATCTCATCGATATTCGAGATCCTAAGGAGCCGTATAGCGCCGGTGACTTTATGAAGGACGCAGACAAACTCATCTCGTCTCTACGAGCACGCGGTAAGGAACCTATCCTTGCAGGCGGCACTCATTTCTATTTCGATGCGCTTTTGTACGGACTCCCGGAAACAACCGCTCCCAATCCCCTCCTACGTGAAGCACTGAACGCACGGGGTACGGAAGACCTAATGCACGAGATTAAAGAGAAGGATCCTCGTCGGGCAGGCAAGCTTGATCCGAGCAATAAGCGAAGACTCGTGCGCGCACTTGAGATCATCGAGACGCATGGCATGGTGCCTGAACGCTCTGAGTCGACACCCCGATACCAGGTCGAATGGATTGTATTGAATCCTGAGCGTGACGAACTTAGGTCACGCATTTATGCACGCCTTCAGAAGGCTCTTGCGGGCGGATTGATTGAAGAGGTAGAGCGAGTACGTGCATATGTAGGTGACGAGCGCTTAAACGAACTTGGTCTTGAATACAAGATCGTTGGTGAATACTTGCGAGGTGAGCGCGATGAGGAATCACTCCTCCCTACTCTTTCTGCACGCATCTGGCACTACGCCAGGCACCAGAAGGCATGGCTGCGAAAATTAGTTTCCGTAGAGTGAGAAGTGATTGCCGGTGATGTGTCCGTACCCGTTATCTGATTTGCAGTACGCAGTTACCCCCGCCTGACGAGCCTGATCACGCAGCCCACAGCTCTCTGTTTCAAATACTGGACGAAGTCCTGCCCCTTTTGCTGCGTTTGCAAACGCCGTAACATTCGATGCGTTGTATACCGTATTACCCCTGAACCCAGCATCAACACAAGTACCATTGCGATGGCACTGGTTCGAGTGCGTCACGGTTGGTGGATACGCTTCGGTAATGGTCCATGTGCCACTGAAACTGTTCTTAAGTGCAGCGAGCTTCGGTGCAACACCCGGATCGATCGTACAACTGTTCGATGACTTACAGGTCAGACCCTGCTGCGTGAGCGATACACATGAGGGACATCCTGCAGAACCAACCACCCCTCCCGGCTGATTAGGGTTCGGGGCTGGATTGGTAGGACTTGTGCTTGGTCCCTCTGAGAAGGGAATCAGAGTGAAGAGCGGCTTCGTATCCCCTGCAACGATGCACCAGTCAGCGCTCTCTGCAAGAATGCTATTCCAAGGACCGTACTTCCCTTGCGTACCGTCCGGCCCGCTATACAGCGTGCGCATGACAAAGTCGACAATAAGCCAGGAAGAAAGGATGAGCACCATGCCGATCACGGCACCCGTCAGTACCTTGTTCGCCTGACTACGGCTTTCAGGATTTGCTGCAGAGAGAATGTACATAAAACCACCCCAGGCGAGCATGATGGTAAGCACGATGACCCCGAAGGATACGGCGAAATTCATGAGGTGTCGCATGATCTCAAGAACACCGGCGAATCCGCAGGGACAGGTCTCACACTGGGTCGGAACGATTGGACCAAAGAAGGTGGATTCGGCAGCAAATGCTACTGGGGTAGCGAGTGTAAATGCAGTGAGCATCAGGGGAATAAGTAGAAGACGTCGCATACTAGGGAAGCTTTGCAGCATCGTCGCAGAAACTAAAGCCCATGTTCCCATTACTATAGTGTTCATTTACCCATGAGGGCGTACCTACATAGTAATTCAGCCCACACATACTTTCTGCCGAGATCCCAAGTCGCTCCTTGAGATACTGCTCGGCACGCAGTCGAGTCGTCGATAGCGGCTCAGCCAGAAGGGCGATCGTAAATATATCCCCTTCCGTTGTATACGTGATACTGAAGTCCGTATGATCGGTTGCGCGCGGACAGGAGCCGTCGGGCAGACAGTATCCGAGCTCACCTACCAGTACGTACGTGCCCGCTTCGCCCTTATCCTCTATCGTGATGCCATCACGAATAAAGTCATTGAGCTCAAGAGTGCCTGAGCCACGCGTATAGACCAGGAGCTTGCCAGAAGGAGCGCTTGAAGGGTCGAGCGAGCTTCCACTTGGAAACTGAGTAGCGCCTGGTCCTGTCGTCGGCTCAGGTTCGGGAGATACTGCAACAAAGAACACTACTGCCCCGAGCACACAGAGGAGGAGGACTATCCCGACGAGTATCAAAAGTATTTTTTTCATATATTGAATGTGCGCACACACGCTTTCTGCCCTGAGCTTCTTGGGTCTGAAGTCCAGTCACCAAAATTGGGTCGGTTTTGCAGCAGACATGCTGATGCAGATGCATTACAGGCAAGATCGGTTGATGCGGCACGACAGGCGTTGGCCAAATATTCCATACCAGGCCGCACCTTCCCGCCCCTAAAGGCCTTCGAACAATCGAGGTCCCCTTGCACGGTGTATCCTCGCTTGCGTGCTGCCTCCGTACATACGGGGATATTAAGATTATGGCACTTATCGTCATACCCCATCACCACCTGGAACATGCCGTGCGCGGTCGTTGATTGACCACCTTCAGTCTTTGCGCCACTTATGTTGGCACCACAGGCACTCTCGTACTTAGCGAGACAGGAGAACGTATTAGCCTGCGCATCCGTGAGACGATAGCCTCCTGCAGCTGCAGCACGCGCTATATCAGATGGTGAACACTTACCCGCACCAAGCGATGCAGGCTGTCCGGGTCCTGCCTGACCTCCACCAACCCCGGGGCCGCTCCCCGCATTCGGATCAGTTCTCGGACCATCCGAACTTGGAATAAGATCGAAGAGTGGACTGGTTACTCTCGATTTAATGCAGGCATCGCCGCCAACAAGAACCTGATTCCAAGGACCAATCGCCTTCCCTGCAAATGTTGCTTGCGGGTTATAGAGGATCTTCATCGCAAAATCCATGATGAGCCAGGCGGCAAGCACGAGGAAGACACCTACCACCGTATTCCAAAGAGTAGTCTTTGCCTTGCTCCGATTCTCGCTATTAAATGGAGAGGTCAGGAACAGAAATCCTGCATACGCAATCACAAGCGTCATCACGATGACCGTGAGTGACACCGCTGCATTCATCAGGTTCTGAAGAAGTACGAGAACTCCCCCGATACCAAGTGGAGAACCCGGCTTACACGTTGAATCAAGAACGCTAGGATCTGGGACGATGTGCCACTCAGGATCAAGGAGTGGGAGACCTGCTGCAGCTACAGGGACAGGAAGAACAAGCACGAGAAATGCCGCAAGGAGGAGAAGTGCCCGGAACCTATGCATGGCTTTATTGTAGCGCGCAGCTGGGCTTTATGGCTTGTCTTTGCCCACACCAAGCTTTCTGCTATCGTGGGCAGTATAGGGCCTATAGTTTAGTGGTAGAACATCGGTCTCCAAAACCGATAGTGTAGGTTCGATTCCTACTGGGCCCGCATATTTGACACATTAATATAAATGTGTAATATTTTAATACAGTTCCAATGGTGGGACTTATGGAGGCTACGATGCGCAAGCAAACATCGTAGGGCATTGCCCCACGAACGCACCTTTCACATTCGGTGATTACTTCTGAGAGGTGCGGCAACGCATCTCAACAAGGAGAATCATCATGATTATCGGTCTTAGTCTTTCCACTTGTATCTGGGACGTGTTCGAAAACAACATCGACCCTGATTCTATCGAAAAAATCATCGCCAGGACCGCGTGTCGAACCCCTGAAGAATGGGAGAGGGTCATCCTCGACTACAGACGACGCGATTGGTGGGAATTCCCTGAGAAGGCTGAAGAGCTTGCTCGTAAACTTCTTGCGGAAGGAAAGATTGAACAACCGCGTCTGGACCCGATTAATCCGCGCATGCCCATCATGGGCAGGAAGCGTATCTGGGTGAAATCGGGACGACGGATTCGGTACGTTCCGTCTGGCCGAACCTACTAATAATTGCCCTAGGTATGAGGTCCGACTCCTCTGCCTGGGGCAAAACTTTTATATAGTTGTTCGAATAAGGTCCCAGTGGGCCCGCATCCTTGACTACATTTATATAAGTTAGTATAAGTCACTTATCTGAACGCAACGTTCTGATGTGGTATCCGTGCCATACACGGACCTGAACCAGGTGACTGGCAGGAGGAAGAATGTACATTCACAATACTTTGAACAACGGTGTTCGTGCTGCCATCATCGTTCGACGCACCACTGAAGAGCGGTTGTGGTCGAAATGCTTTCGCGGTACTGCCCTGCCGCTTGCAGGAAACTTCCAGCGGTGGTGCTCAGCCGACCAGCTGTTCCGTGACCGCGAGGTGATGGAACACTTCCTGATCGAGCTCGATGAGCTTTGGTCAAAGCAGCAGTTCGGCACCAGTAGCGTTAGCATCGTTCACTCGATGCCTGTCGGCTGGGAGAGCACCGATGAGCTCCAGAACTACACGAATGATGATCTCGAAGAGTTTCATCTGAACCGCAAGAGCTGGGGACTTCGCGTGAAGCCCTCTCGCACCCACCTGCTCGCGCCGAAGACGCACGAGTTCACTCTTGTCTTCGAGTTCAAGTCTGAAGGCGGCGAGGCGGTCGCTGTCGTTCACTCCATCTATCCTGGCAAAGATGTTGGGGAACTGGACAGAGATGTGACCGACCGCGAAAAGCGCGTCTTCTTTGGCTGGGAACACCCCGGCGCGGTCTAACATCCGCCCACCAAGAAAGCTGACCCACTGAGGTCACACTTGGTGGGCGGTTTTCTTTGTATAGTGCTAATCAATTCTGTTCGAATAAGGTCCCAGTGGGCCCGCTCGAGGTATAAGCAAAAGGCGCTGGAGCTTGTCCAACGCCTTGCGCAATGCAGTTGTGTCTATGCCACGAGTGCACAGACATTCCGCTTAAACTGAAGGTACATGCCGAGTGGAAGCCCTTCCCAATACTTTGCCGCATGGTCCCTTCCAGCTGTTCGCAACGCAGCGACCGCCTTCTCGCGAAGAACAATGTATCCACCATCGTTCTCGCTCCCAATCTTTCCGATAATGGGGTTTACCCGAACTTCCTCCTCTGTAGCGAGCGGGATCGCAATACCAACCCAGGATTGACGGATATAATAAGGTGCAAATCCAGGCGGTACCTCAATGATTTTTATAGAACTCATCAGAGCCTCCTTAGCTGCTGGTTAGCGCTAATCTAGCACATTCCTCCATTTCGGTTTGAATGGCGTCCCAGTGGGCCCGCCAACAAGTCAAAGTAAGAGTCGCTAGATATCTAGCGACTCTTGCTTTGACCCTTCTCTGTACGCAGGCCCCTACTGAGCGATCTGCTGGACCTCAGAATCGGTGAGTGCACGATCGTACAACTGGAAATCATCGATAGCTCCCATGAACCCGTCACTCGCGGTGAGCGAGACCCGACCAAGAGTTAGCTTTCGTGTGGAGTTCGACCAGTCCTGAGTGCCAGCAATGACTGTCTGTGATTTGAGGACGCCGTTGAAGTATATCTTCCTGACCCCCGCATCGCCGTCATGCACGACCGCAACATGCGTCCAGATCCCGAGCGCAAGAACGTCAGAGGTGAGTGCGGACGAGACTGCGGTGGTCGTGCCGTTGGTGAGACGGGTTGCGACGCGCATTTTCTGATTATTCGCAATCTGGATGGTGAGCGGATGCGTACTTCCGCCGCGACCCAGGATTCCGTCGTTCGCAACAAGACTGTTGTTTACATTCTGCTTCATCCAGAACGAGAACGTATGATTGTTCGCAAGACCAAACGACGAGGTACCAAGATCGACGTATGACGCTCCGTTGAACGATAGCGCCTCTCCCTGCCTTCCTGCGACCGACGTAGGGTTGTGTACGAGCGTTCCTGATGTTCCCTTGCCTGACACATCGGTAACCTCCGAACCAACAACTGTCAGCGAGTCAAAGGAGTACGCAAGCGCAAGTCCCGGCACTCCCCCTGCAACAGTGAAGGGAATCGGCATTGCTTCGTCCGCCCTATTTCCTGCAGCATCCCTACACAGTACGTAGTAGGTATAGTCCCCTCCAGTGACTCCGACCGCAGAGGTATGGGTGGTCTGTCCGGTCGTCGCAAAGTCACTCATGCTCGTGTACGAGTCCCACTCGTCGAGTGAGTAACGACAGACTGCAGGCTCGCTTGTGGTAACACTGAGCGTGACCGAACCAGTAGTAGCCGGATACGTTGATTCTGTGGTGTTCGTCACTATGGGATGATCATCGTCAGCAGGCATGACCTGTACCGTAATGACCGGACTCTCCGCGACGTTGCCCGCAAGATCATATGCCTTCACCTGAAGTGTATGCTGACCAACAGGAATGTCCCCGCTCCACCAGAATGATTGCTTCGGACCCAGACTCTCCGCATACAGCAATCCATCTACATAGAGCTCCTTGCGTGTCACGCCGAAATCATCAGTAGCAACATTCTCAACAGAAACCGATACCTCGTTATATAGGATGGCCCCATCACTCGGTGCAGTAACGGTGATAGTTGGAGCGGTGGTATCTACTTCAGGAACGAGACTCTGCGCAGCAGTAAGTGTTTTTTGCACATTGATACGTCCCCATCCGTAATACTGGTCCCATCCAGGAGTGCCGAGATCGTCTGTGTTCTGAAGAATCACCTCTCTCACCTGTCGATAGGAAAGATCGGGATTTACCGATAGCACGAGTGCCGCAAGCCCCGCGACCATCGGTGACGCAAGGGACGTTCCGTTTTTATTTGCGTAAGTCGTGCCGCTCGTTGTATAGATTGCACTTCCGGGAGCCATGACATCAAGTGCGGGGCCATAATTGGAGTAGCGCGCACGAGTATCTCCCGATGGTGCGGTCGTCGTAGCTGCCTTCTGCGTTGCACCAACACCCACGACTCTCTCATATGCAGCTGGGTAGAGGAGATTTGATGCATTCTCGTTCCCTCCCGACGAGACAACGAGAACACCTCTGCTGGTGGCATAATTCACAGCGGTCTCGAGCGTACTCAGTGACCCGCCTCCCCAACTCATGTTAATGATATCGACCCCCTGATCGGTGGCATACACCAGAGCCTCGGCCAACTCATTGATCGAAGAGGTAGAACAAGTCGTTGTTGACTCATTACTCGAGAGGTTGACTGGAAGCATTTTGACGTTCCAGGCCATCCCCGCTCCGCCAAGCGCGTTATTACCGACCTGCCCGACCACCCCCGCAACTAAGGTGCCATGGGTGCACAGCGGCAGCTCGGTAGTGGGTGACTCCGTCACGACACTGTACGCAGGGAGGAGATTTGCCTTGAGGTCAGGATGATTTGGATGAACCCCATCATCTGCAATCGCAACGACTATACTCGAGGCACTGGTAGCGATATTCCAGCCCGCTGGTGCACTGATGACGGAATACTGCCACTGCTTTGTGGAGTAGAAAGGATCGTTCGGAACCACCTGCGGATGTGCCGGATAGTCGTATTCGACATATTCGACTTCCGGGTCCTTTGAGAGTTCAGCGAAGACCGCCTTTTCCTTGCCCTTGGGCACCTTAAGCACCTCTACACCAATTTTGGGGATCGAATGGGTGATTGTGGCGCTGTGCTTGGCAAGACGAGCCTCACGCGCTGCGCGCTTTTCCAGATGCTTTGCAGATTGCACACCCTTCCTGCTTGTTACTGATCCATCTTTGTACTTAATCAGAAGCGTTCCTGGCACGTACTTGCCGCCTTGTGTGGTAGGTAGAGCGGACGAAACTTCCTGTGCCCGGGCACTGAGTGGAGCATGGAAAAGCACACTAGTAACTAAGAGGAGAGCGAACATATTGAGAACTACGGTATGCTTCATGGAGTCTGCGGGTCAGAAATAAGGATTACGGCTTAAGTATAGGCATATGTACTTTCATTCACACTTCACGCTGTGTATAAGGAAAATGGTGCAAGTATCGTACGTTCCTTGTGATATGGGAGTGGGATTCCCTTTCTACAAATAAAAGACACCCCGGTCAGAGACCGGGGTGAGGAAGAAAGTACAATTTTTGATTGATCGTCTACGTGAGCGCTAGGGTCGCCCTGCGCCTGCGCAGCATGACACCCGCGCCGCCGAAGCCGCCGATCATCAGGGCCCAGGTGGCAGGTTCCGGCACCGCTACCGGCGACGCATACGCCTGACGAAGAACTCCACGCGCGGTCGGTATGGACTCGAGCGCGAAGATGGGACCTGAGACCTGGTAGGTCGAGGCTGCCCAGAAGTCGATGCCCGCTTGGACCGTGGCGTTCGTCGATGTGACGATGTTGCCCTGCTTCGCCCAGATACCGCCCTGAATGTAGTCACGGTTGGGGTCGTTGTCGGCGAGAAGCGCGGCCTTGTGCAGCAGGCCGTTGATCTCCTTCATCGTGACGATCGAAACTGGAAAGCCGCCGTACTCCGGACTCTCGTAGACACCGTCCGCGTAGAGGCTGGTCTGGGCGCCAATCTTGGCGTTGTGGTAGACGTCCAGGCAGAAGGCGAGGAAGGGATTGAGCCCCTCGAACGTCAGCAGCTGGTCGCCCATCCGCAGATACTTGTCGACACCGGGCCCGGTCACGTGAACACGGTACGAGCTCGGCAATTCGACATTCTTGAGGACGTAGGTCGCTGCAGCCGCCTGGCTGCAGACGAATGCAAGCGCAAACGTCGCGCCTGCCATAAGAAGTCTACGCATCACTAAAACTCCTGAAAGCCGAAAGAGCGGAATGCCCCCGCGAACTGTACCTCTCTTTTCATGAGTTGCAAATGAAGACCGCCCTTTCGGGGCGGTTGCTTCATTTACTTCTTAACTTCCTTGTACGTAACGCGCTTCCGGAGAGTCGGATCGAATTTCATCAATTCAATCTTGCGCTCTACTTTCTTCTTATTCTTGCGGCTCCAACGGACATGGTCCGACTTAGTGGAACGGAGCTTGATGAGGCGATCCTGTGACATATGTAGGCAGACTCTACCAGAGGGCTGGCCGTTAGGCAATCGCCTTAGCCCGTGCGCGGACCCGGCGTGCTGTCTTATGCACCTCAAAGTGCGGCTGACCGTTTTTCATAGTCACACTGACCGATCCACCCTCCATAACCCCCTGTTCCACCATCAAAGATGCGATCGGGGTCAGGATCTTGTCCTGGATTGCCCGGCGAAGTGGGCGGGCACCATACTGCGGGTTGTAGCCCACGTCAGCGAGCCACTGCCGCACCTCAGGAGCAAGCGTAAGGGTGATGCGCTTGCCACCGAGCCTTCCCACCACTTCCTGCACCTGCTTGTCCACGATCTGCTGGAGTGCTTCCTTGGCGAGCACATCGAAGATGATGATGTCGTCGAGGCGATTGAGGAACTCAGGACGGAAGTGATTCTTAAGTGCCTCCATTACCTTCTCCTTTACCTGCGCATACTGTGCAGATTCGTCAGAACCTGACTGAGCGAATCCGATGCCTGCAAGACGATCCATGAATTCAGCACCAATGTTTGAAGTGAGGACAACGATAGTGTTCTTGAAGTTCACCTTCCTTCCCTTTCCGTCAGTAAGGTGTCCGGAGTCGAGGACCTGCAGGAGAATATTGAATACCTCAGGATGTGCCTTCTCGATCTCATCAAAGAGAACAACGGAGTACGGGCGGTGACGGATGCGCTCGGTCAGAGATCCCGCCTCTTCGTATCCAACATAGCCGGGAGGAGCACCGATCAGCTTTGAGATGGAGTGCTTCTCCATGAACTCAGACATATCAACACGCACCAACGCCTCAATGTCATTGAACATGAATTCAGCGAGCTTTCGTGAGAGTTCGGTTTTTCCGACACCCGTGGGACCCAAGAAGAGGAAGGAACCGATTGGACGGTTAGGGTCTGCAATACCCACGCGCGAGCGCTTCACCGCGTCAGCAATCGCCTTAACAGCCGCGTCCTGCCCGATAACCGCATCCTTGAGTGCCTCTTCCATGCGAGCAAGCTTTGCCGCTTCTTCCTCGAGCATTTTTGCAACCGGGACTCCGGTCCAACGAGAAACCACTCCCGCGATCTCATGCTCAGTCACCTCCTCATGCAAAATGCGTCTCGATTTCTGGAGCGTCTTCAGGCGCTTGGTCTTTACCTCAAGCTCTTTTTGAAGTGCGGGCATACGTCCGTATCTAATCTCTGCTGCTGTTCCAAGATCAGCCATCGCTTCAGCGTTATCTGCCTGAACGCGAAGACTGTCGAGCTCCTCTTTAATTGCGCGGATTGACTGAAGGACCTCTTTCTCGTTCTTCCACTTAAGCTCAAGTTCACCGGTCTTCTCACGAAGGTCAGCAACCTCGGTATCAATCTCCGTCACGCGATCCTTGATCTCTTTGTTGTGCGCCTCCGTTGAAGACGAGGAGCTCTCTTCGTCTTTTTTAAGTGCCTCGCGCTCAATCTCAAGACGACGGATCTTGCGATCAGTCTCTTCGAGTAGCGGTGGCTTATTTTCAAGCGCGATACGAAGTCCTGATGCGGCTTCATCGATCAAATCGATTGCCTTGTCCGGAAGGAAGCGATCGCTAATGTAGCGAGCAGAGAGATCAACGGCAGACACAATCGCACCGTCGGTGATACGAACACCATGGAAGAGCTCGTACTTGTCGCGAAGTCCTCGAAGGATCGCGACCGCATCTTCAACGGATGGTTCGTTTACAAATACCGACTGGAAGCGGCGTGTGAACGCAGCGTCTTTTTCGATGTGCTGCTGGTATTCCTTCAGCGTCGTTGCACCGATCACGCGGATCTCACCGCGAGCAAGCGCAGGCTTCAACATATTCCCTGCATCAAGTGCGCCTTCTGCAGAGCCTGCGCCGATGATGGTGTGGAGCTCATCGATAAAGAGAATGACCTTGCCGTTACTTTTCTCTACCTCCTTCATCACGTTCTTCATGCGCTCCTCGAACTCACCGCGATACTTTGTTCCTGCGACCATAAGACCAAGATCAAGCGAGAGGAGCTCTTTGCCTTTGAGTGACTCCGGTACATCCCCCATCGCAATTCGTGCGGCGAGTCCTTCAGCAATTGCGGTCTTTCCGACACCGGCTTCACCGATAAGCACGGGATTGTTCTTGGTGCGTCGTGAGAGGATCTGAATCACGCGACTGATCTCGAGATCGCGGCCAATGACCGGATCGAGTGCGTTATCTTGGGCAAGCTTGGTGAGGTTACGGGTGTATTTGGCGAGAGCACGGAAGCGCTTAGGCTCTGCCACTTGCCCATCCTTTGCAGACTTGAGTTCTTTTAAAACTCCGATCACGGTCTCCGCATCAATGCGGAAGCGGGCGAGGATGTCTCCTGCCTGACCAGGATGCTCAAGCACGGCGACAAAGAGGTGTTCGGTGCCAATGAACGAATCACTCATGCGGGCAGCGACTTTGCCTGCCGCTTCGATTGCCTGAGCAAGATCAGGCGTCAGGTACAGGTTATACGACGGGGAAAGCGTTGAGCTTGTTTCCGGCATCTCAAGCGCCTCAAGGAGTGTGTCAGCCAAAAGAAGCGTATCGGTGTCGAGACGATCAAGTACGGAAAAGACCAGGCTTTCTTCCTGGTGAATAAGCGCAGTCAGGAGATGGAGCGGCGAGACATGATTCTGTCCACGCTCGATCGCAAGCTCATGCGCTTTTTTGATGGCTTCTTTTGCTTTGGTGGTGAAGTTCTTGAATGGAGGCATACAAAGATGATGACGATGCCGTCATGAAGGAATTACGAAGCGGGAGCTGCTAATAGATCATTCACAAGCTGAGCGGGAATAACGATGCTGGTACCGCGAGAAATACCAATAATACTGCCTGACAGATTCACGAGTGCCACACCTGCAGGCACACCCACTACGGTTGTGGTAACCCCCTCAGCATCCACTTTAGTGACCATGCCGGTGACCGCGCTCCGGTCTCCCGCAATACCGATCGCGGTCTGTCCCGGCTTCACGTCAGCAGAAGCGACAAGCGTAGAGGCGGGAGCGGCAGGCAAGGTGGCGGTATCTGCAAAGCCGTAGATCACGAGGCCGCTCCCGGTCTTTGATTTCGATGCCTCGACCATGGCGCCTCCTGGGAATGCAATTGCAACGTCGGTGGGGAGCGTAACGCCTGCAACAGTGACCACGGCCTTTGATTTGGGAAGGTAGGTACCGGTTGCAAGAAATACCTTGCCGCTTGCGTTCTTGTATATCTCCACCGTACGAGCCGACGCTGCAGCAATTGCCGCGGTCCTGCGCTCCTCGTCCGTAGGAACCGAGACAGGCACGTCGCGAGTAGGAGTGATGGTCGGAATAACTACAGGTGCTTCCGCTACTGACTCAACTGTGCGCTCAACAATCCGGTTCACCGTCTGGGTCACCGTAGGTGAGGTTTCGGTCAAAAGCGAGACCGTAAGCACGCCGGTTGCAATCGACGTCACAAAGTTGACCAGAAGGGTCAAGAGGAGGAGTTGGGTTTTGTTGAGGTCCTCGATATCCATAGCTGTATACCTATACTATATCGCGCTCTCGTCCATAAATCGAACGGAGGATATAAGTGCGCGAGCGAAGTCCCGTAGGTCCGCATCGGTCGTTTCCGGACCCCAAGAAATACGCAGGGTCGACCGTGCACGACTGGCGTCTCCCGTCATTGCAAGCACCGCTCTCGATCCTTCCTCATCCGTCTCACACGCGCTCTTGGTTGAAACCGCAAATCCCTTTTGATCGAGGAGAGCGACGAGGTAGTCAGTGTCGCGACCAACAAGCGAGAGGTTGAGGATGTGCGGAGCCTGTGATTTCCCTTCGTTTATCTCCATAGTTGAAATAGAAAGTTGTGACAGAAGTACCTCTCGTTGCTTTGTAGCCCGCTCAATAAACGAAGCTCGTGCTTCTGCACATTCTTCAAGTGCGGTCGCTAATGCTTGAGCGAGTGCGGGAGACTCAGTTCCTGGACGCATGCCTCGCTCCTGTCCGCCACCTTGCATGAGCGGAGTGATCGGAACATGCCTTGGAGCGATGAGTGCACCCACGCCGCGCACACCACCCACCTTCTGTGCGTCGAGCGTAACCATATCCGCACCAAGGTGCTGGAGTTCAAACGATTCAACACGAGGCGCTTGGGACGCGTCTGCAAGCAGGACAATTCCCTTTTGAAAACGATCGAGTGCTCGGCGCATATCACGCACCGGATGCATCGTGCCGGTTTCTCCGCAGACCACATCAACAACCACGAGCACGGTCTCAGGGCGCACCTGCTTCTCAAGAGCGGTGATGGGTTCTGCGATAACTCCAAGTTTTTGGATTTCCTGTATTGCACCGACAACTGAAGCATGGGCACTCGGGAGATAGAGGACATGGAGATCCTTTGCATTTTTCCCTGAATCGATGAGTGCTCGGATGTGTCCGACGATGCCAAGCGCGTTGGCTTCGGTTGCATTCCCGGTGAAGATGACCGCGTCTGGCTTGGTGCCTGCGAGGCGTGCAATACGCAGACGCGCGTCCTCAAGCAGAGCTTTCGCTTCCCTCCCCTCCTCGTGTGGGGACGAGGGATTTCCGTAGGACGAGAGGGCACGCACAAAGGCCGCCTGCGCAGTGCGAGATACGGGAGCTGCTGCTGCCCAATCGAGATAGATTCGCTTTGTGCCAAACATAGATTCACACTAGGTCATGTCGCAGGTGCGCGCAATGCGCGTATAGTTGTGAAAAGCCATATTTTGTGGCATCCTTTGGATATCTATGGCACGCGTTACCCGACCACCTATTGTGGCCGTGATGGGTCACATCGATCACGGCAAGTCATCACTTCTGGATTACATCCGGAAGGCTAACGTCACAGCTACTGAAGCAGGCGGTATTACGCAGCATGTCTCGGCATATGAGGCGGAACACGAGCACGAGGGGCAGATGCGCACCATCACCTTCCTTGATACCCCAGGGCATGAGGCCTTCCGCGCTATCCGCTCCCGCGGAGCAGCCACCGCAGACGTTGCGATTCTGGTCGTTGCGGCAGACGAAGGAGTGAAGCCCCAGACTATTGAGGCGTTTCAAGCGATCACCGAGGCAAACGTACCCTACGTCGTTGCATTCACGAAAATGGACAAGAATGGCGCGGATATGGAGCGCGCAAAGAATTCTGTGCTTGAGCACGGCATCTACCTTGAAGGTATTGGTGGCTCAGTTCCCTACGCTCCAGTGTCTTCCAAAAGCGGCGACGGCGTGCCTGAGCTTCTTGATCTGGTGCTTTTGACTGCAGATCTTGCGGAGCTTACCTACGACCCAGAGGCACCCGCTACCGGTTTTATACTCGAATCTTCACAGGACCCGCGTCAGGGGCAGACGGCAACGTTGATTCTCAAAGACGGTACGCTTTCAACTGGCTCAGTGGTGGTTGCAGGATCTTCTTCTGCACCAGTCCGCTTTATCGAGAACTTTGCAGGAAAGCGTATTGATACCGCAAAGGCTTCGCAGCCTGTGCGCATTGCAGGATGGTCATCCCTCCCTTCTGCCGGTACGCCATTTATAGCTACAGCAAACAAGAAGGAGGCGGAGAAGCTCGTGGAGACCATCGAGTCGACCGTTACTGTGCGCGAGCTTGCAGCTCCCGAGGGTATCGCACTCCTTCCCCTTATCGTCAAAGCTGACGTGTCTGGCTCGATCGAAGCGATCAAGCATGAACTTGCGAAGGTGACGCATGAGCGGGTGGTGATCCGCATTGTGTCTGAGGGTATTGGTGGCGTCTCTGAGAGTGATGTGAAGAGCGCAGTTGCATCAGGTGGCACCATCGTTGCATTCAATGTCACTACTGACAGCAACGCTCGCGACCTCGCAGAGCGCAACAGCATTTCAATTGAAACCTTCTCCATCATCTATGACCTTAAGGAGCGTATTGAGACACTTCTTACCGAGAAGGCTCCTCACATCACCGTGGAAGAGGTGGTCGGTGAGGCGAAGGTGCTCAAGGCATTCAATTCAGCAGGTGCCAAGCAGGTACTCGGCGCGAAGTGGCTGTCAGGGACCCTGACTGTTGGTGACACGGTGAAGATTGATCGTCGGGGACTACTCGTAGGTTCCGCAAAGCTCACCAACCTTCAGGTGGCACGCGTCGACGTGAAGGACATCCATGTCGAGGGTGAGTTTGGTCTTCAAATTGAAGGTAAGTACGAGGCAGCGCCCGGAGACACCCTTCAGGCCATTAAGTTTATCGAAAAATAATATGTCAGCAGAACGTGACCAGCGTGCAATTTCCATACTGCTTGAAGCGGCGGGTCGCTATATCGCGCGTGAGGCGGGACGCGACACGCTCATCACTCCAACACGCGCTGTGTTTAGTAAGGATGGTAAAAGTGCCACCATTTACGTATCGGTATATCCAGAAGGTCAGGACGTTCATGCCATCAACTTCCTCATGCGCCACAAAGACTTATTCCGCAACGAGCTGAAGAAGACCACTCGTTTTGCTCGTCTTCCCTTCATCCGCTTTGAGATTGATGCGGGAGAGCGTGCTCGCCAGCACTTGGACGATATTTCCAAAGACCTGTAGGGACTTTATAAAAATTTTATCTCTTCCGTGTAGTATCCGCGGATGGGATTAAGATTTGCCGTAAACGAACAATTCTTTGACAGTTGGAACGAGGAATCCGCATATTTGCTGGGGCTTTTGTATGCTGATGGGAATCTCATAGATAGCCCGAGTATTCGTGCAAAATATTTCTCTCTTACCTCGACTGACGTCGAGCTCGTAAATAATATGCGCGCTCTTCTGGATTCAAGGCACACGATATATGTTAGATCTGCCAATCAGAACCGCAAAGAAGCGTACTTACTTCGCATAGGCAATGCAGTCATGTACTCACGACTGATTGAGCTAGGCCTATCTCCTGCAAAATCATTGACCGCAAAGTTTCCGGAGGTACCACAAGCATGCCTTGCTGCATTTGTTAGAGGGTATTTTGACGGAGATGGTTGCGCATTTATAGAACGTAATCGGAGAGGTCAGGTAAGGCGATTGCTTGCAATCTTTACATCTGGGAGTCCTGAGTTTCTTCGCGCCCTACATGCGCATTTGGTAGCCGAGACAGGTATAAAAGGAGCCGGATTTCAAAAGCACGGAAGTACTAAAGGTGCCTATCAACTACGGTACTCAACGAGGGACAGCCTCCGACTCTATCTCTTCATGTATAACCCCGAACCTGACAGTAGGCTGTGCCTTAGAAGGAAATACGATATATTTAAGCAGTATCTTGAATTGCGGGGGTTGGACGTGTATTCAATTCCCTCTGTGCTAGATGCACAAGGCCCAGTGGTGAAGTAGCAACACACGAGTCTGCAAAACTCGCATGCGCGGGTGCGATTCCCGCCTGGGCCTCCAATTGTGTTACAAAGGTATTTAGGCCGGGGTGGTGAAATTGGTTAGACACGCGACGCTTAAAACGTTGTGAGCGTAAAAGCTCATGTGGGTTCAACTCCCACCCCCGGCACCATGACTTTCATCGAACAGATAAGGAATCTCCAGAAGCGCCTTTCGCCACACCAGCCTTTGGTGGAGGTGAGTATCTCAAAGGCAAATCTTCTGCATAACCTGCATACGTACCAGGAGCGGTACCAGAACGTACGTATCGCCCCCGTACTCAAATCAAATGCCTACGGACATGATCTAGGGCTTATCGCTCGCCTCTTGGACAAAGAGGACATCGCCTTCTTTATGGTCGACTCACTCTTTGAAGCGAGAAAGCTTCGAAGTGCAGGAGTAAAAAGTCGCCTCGTGGTCATGGGCTACGTACGCCCTCTTGATCCAGAGCGCTCCCGCCTTCACGACGTAGACTTTGCGATCACCGATATCGAGCAGCTGCGTGAGATCTCAGAACTTCTAACTCGTGACACGCGTTTTCATATAAAGATTGATACCGGAATGCACCGTCAGGGCATACTGCCAACCGATCTATCCGAGGCAATCGAGCTTATCAAAAAGAATGAGCACATTAAGCTCATTGGTATCGGATCACATCTAGCAGATGCTGATGGTGCGGATGACGCGTTTACTACTGCACAGATCGAAACGTGGAATGAAGCAGTGAATGAAATTGAACGATCCTTCCCAACGATCGAGTACCGACACATCGCAGCAACCAAGGGTATTCGCTTTGGCGAAGCCACTCGCACGAACGTCGCCCGTATTGGTATCGGACTCTACGGGTTCGATACGTCGCAGCACGGGCAGACAGAGGTGCGCCCGGTACTTGAGCTTCGCTCATTCATTACTTCGATCCGAGAGATCCCTGAGGGCGATCATGTGGGATACAACGTCACCTACACCGCACAGCGCCCGTCACGCATCGCTACCGTCCCCGTCGGGTACTACGAAGGGTATGACCGGAGACTCTCGAATAAAGGAAGTATGCTCGTGAACGGGGATGCGGTACCAGTTGCCGGGAGAATCTCGATGAATATGAGTTCTATTGATGTGACTGATACCGACGCTAAGCGAGGTGATGTGGTCACCGTCCTTTCGCGCGATCCTAGTCACCTTAACTCGGTCGCAAAACTCGCCCCCCTCTGCAGCACCATCCCCTACGAGATCCTGGTACATATCCCCCCACACCTGCGCCGAGTCGTGGAATAAGGGTGGCAGGTTTAAAAGTTTCCGCTATACTCCAGAGGTAACCGCGATCTGCGGTTTTAACATGCGCCCATAGCTCAGTTGGTAGAGCAACTCCCTCTTAAGGAGATGGTCCTAGGTTCAAGTCCTAGTGGGCGCACAAGGCACGAGAGGCCCTTCAGGGGCCTCTTTTGCTAAGATAGATACATTGCCGGGGTGGCGTAATTGGTAGCCGCGCCTGCCTTAGGAGCAGGTTCCCTCGGGAGTGGAGGTTCGAGTCCTCTCCCCGGCACAAAGAGATACTTGACTTTTTGTCAATTATAGGTATATAATATAGGTAGGTCCGAAAGGACATTGGAATCACACATATTGGAGAACGTCCGTGAACGCTCACGACCTGCCAGGCATTGGCACCGCACGAACGATACCGATCGGTATCGCAAAGGCGCTATCGGTTGGGGTGTTCCCGGCCAGCATTGCGCATTTTATCCTTCGCAACCAACCGCCAAATATCGACTACGCTGCTTCGCTCGTGGTATGTGGTGCAGCTACCGTAGCTGCACTCTCTGCTTTCATGCGACATGACGCGGAAGTCGAAGTTGGTGAGTACGGTGTTCATCAGGTCTTCGGAACCATTACTGGTAAGGTCTTCGGGCCCGGTAACCATCCACTGTACCCGGACCCCGTCGAGAGCCTTATAAAGGTCAGTAGCCGTGAAAAGCCACTTGACCCCCCGGCTTTCGAGGAACTCGCGCAGGATACTGTTCCCGTGTTTGCCGATGGCTACTTCATCGTTCAGATCGTTGACCCCATCCTTCACGTCACTTCGGTGGCAGAGTCGGATGCGCACGAAGCTTTGATGGGTGAATTCGATTCCGAGATCCGGTTGTTCGTCAACCAATGGAATCGAGCCACCGATCTCAAGTCTTCGAAAGAGCTTCTTGTTCGTTTCCTGAAGCTCAACGGTGGTGTGACCTCTGATGAAGCGGCCCGGCGGCTAAAGGAGGATCTACTGAAATTGACGCCACTGCACGGTAAGGACTTTCTTACCGTTGAAGCGGTCAACAACATCATGGAGGACGCGGGAAAGTTCTGTGCCACCGCTGCAAAGTGGGGCTATCGCGTCACCCAGGTCCACTTCCAGAAGCTTGACCTGCCTGACTACATCAAGGCGGCAGCGGCTCGTGCCGCTGCCGCTAAGTTCGAGATGGATGAGGCGCAGGTCAAACAAGAACGCCGGACCGCGATGATCAAACAACTGAAGGTCGAATTGCCTGGCCTTACAGACAATGAAGCCCGACAGGCGGTTGATCTTCTGCTTAAGCTATCGACTGAAACGGTCACCGAAATCAAGATCCGCGATCTTGAAAAGGTCTCTGCCAATCTCGCCGGCGGCGGCGCTATGGCGGCGCGAACGGTTGAACGTATCGCTCGACGCTTCGGTGTCGGCCAACAGAAAGGAAAAGTCTAATGTCTGGTTCGAATCCTCATGGTGCGAAGAAAAGTGGGAGAAGCATGCTTCTCTGGCTGGTCGGTGGCGGTTTCATTGTTCTCGCACTTATCGTGTTCACCTGGACTGAGATCAAGAAGGACCGTCAGCCCAGCGACCAAGGAGCTGTAACCAATGAATCGGGGGTTCAGGGTGGACGGGTTGCAAAAGTGACACTGCCGCCCGCACTTCCCGGCGGCACGCCCTGCCCCCTCTTAACCGAGGCGGGCGCGATGTGCGAGAAAGCATCCGGCAGGGTCTACCTACGTCGCGATCCTTCCGCCGACCCGAGTCTCTACAGCTACTTCTGGCCGAATGCCGATGAGAAGGACGCTCAGGACCGTCCGGTTTACAAGGAGGCGTACTACTACCTCGCCGGCAAGCGGATTAAGCATACGCCCGGTATGCGGCCCGAGAAGTCGGACATGATCGAGCTCGTCCCGAACGACGAGATCACGATCGTGTTCGGTCTCTCCGCTACGCCACCAACGACCGGCGAACCCACCTAGGTGGGCTTCACCGACAATTAAGATCTTTCAACAACTGACCTCGCCCACAAGCGGGGTCTTTTCTTTATGGTGTCAGCGTCGAATTCACCACATTCCCCAGAATTGACACAATTCCACTCGCTCCAAAGAGAATGACGAGACCGACAATACCCCATACCATATGCTTCTGTCCGATCGAGCGCTTCTCTTCGTCTCCTCCAAACGCGATCATCTGCACCACTCCCCACACAAAGAGCGCAAAGGCGATCACCGCGAGAAGTGTCACGAGTGGTGTGAGAATCTGACTGGTTACGTTCCCCATGAACTCATCGAAGGATTTTGTTTCTTGCATATACGGATAATAGCAAAGGCCCGCGTAAAGCGGGCCTTTGCAGTGGGGATGCGTCTAGATGTTGTTCAACGGCGCGTCAGGGTACCCGCGAGCAGGACCCGTGGAGTTCTGAAGGTTGAAGGTGTTCGTGAGAATGTTCACGAGACCCCAAACCGATACCATCACAAAGAAGCCGATGAGGCCGTAGAGCATGAGGCTCTTACCCTTCTCTTTCTTCTCCTCATCATGACCGCCGGCGATGAAGTACTGGAACACGCCCCAGATGAATACGAGGAACGCGAGGGCGAAGATGAGCGGAACGAGGAACGTGTTAATGAACTGGATGATGCTGGTCGCAAGCGTACCAGCGCTTGTTGCCTGGATCTGCGCGAAAGCGAAGAGCGGGGCTGCAAACGCAACGGCGATATAACCGAGTTTCTTCATAGATGGTGATTAGAGATACGTATACAGGATAGAACGGCAGGAAAACTCGTCAATAGAGGCTTTGATTTCGTGTGGAAAACATTAATCCACCCCCTGCCCCGATGCGCAGATTCCGTTCAGACACGCAAGGCCACCGCAATCAAATGCGCTCTGGCATGCTCGACCGGAGGTACCCGTTGGAAACGTTGGATTAGTTTGTGTATTGGTTCGATTGCTCTGCTCAAAGACCGGGTAGTTAGGGCGAGTAGCTCCGCCGAAGTTAAACGTATTCACAAGCAGATTCACAATTCCCCACACCGACACCATCACAAAGAAGCCGATAAGACCCCATACCATGAAGCTCTTCCCTTTCTCTCGCTTCTCTTCGTCAGCGCCACCTGCAATGAAGAAATTGAAGATACCCCAGATAAACGCGAGGAGCGCGAGCGCGAAGATCAACGGAATGAGTAGCTGATCAATAAGCAGAATGATCTTCTGCATGAAGTCGATAAGATTGGAGGAGGTTCCGGTAGTTTCCATAGCTCTAGCGTAGCAGTAGGGATGGGTCTTGCAAACTGTTATGCACCAATCTGAAGGGTCGTAAGCAGAAGCTTCACGATCCCCCAGACTGAGAAGATCACAAAGAAGCCAATGAGTCCCCAGATAATGAGCTGTTTACCCTTCTCTCTCGCTTCCTCTCCTCCGAAGAAGAAGTACCGCACGATACCAACGAGAAACATGATGAATGCGATCGCATAAAGAAGCGGAATCACTCCCTTATCAAAAAGAGGGACAATTACCCCATCAACGAGCCCTGCAAAGGTCATAACTTACCGACGGTAGAACCGATAACCGCACCGATAGCGCTTGCTCCAAGAAGGATAAGTCCACCTATCACGGTCCAGAGAAGCGCACTCTTCGCGTTACTAATCTTCTCCTCATTTCCCTGTGCAGCCACAAAAAGGAAGCCGACGTATACGAGGGCAAGAGTCAAAATGATGGTGCCGATACGTACAATTGCAGCAAGGACAGCGGCGAGAAGCTGAGGAAGAGAATCAATGCTATTGAGTGGATTGGTGAGACCTGGACTTACCGAACCCTGACCGCCGCTCCCTGGGATCGTTCCCGTACCTCCTGAACCAGGAATGGTTCCCGTACCACCACTACCTGGAACGCTTCCCTGACCACCTGAACCCGCTGAGGCAGACGTACCACACGCACTCAAGCAGGTCTGGTTTGTCTTACAAAATTGTGCGCACTGTGCAGCAATACACTTAGGCTGACCATTAACGCTTGCGCAGACGTCGTTCGTGCTACAGGTACTCTGACTGCCAACAGCACACTGTGCCGATACCGATAGCGGAGCTGAAATCAAAAAACCAAGGAGTAGTAGTGGGAGAATGCGCTTCATAGATTTATTGCGAGAGCGCGGCAGTAAGCGCCTGGTCGGCGGTTGTTAGCGCCTCTTTCGTATTCATCCTGCCGCTGGTCACATTCCCAATCATAGCGGCAAAGATCGCATCAAGGGTCGCTGGCGCTGGGGACAGCCAGCCACGAGCAACAAGCGCTTCTGGGTAGTAGACGGGCTCATAGAGGTCGGTGGTTGCAGGAATAAGGAGGCTACGCACCCCAGGCGCCATACCCGCTCCGCGAGCGATCAAGGGGAGCACGTCGCTTTGGGTAAGCGCGAGCGCGACCTCGTATGCGCCGTTTGGGTTTTTGGACGCCTTCGGCACTGCAAGCGCATAGATACGGCCGTAGGTAGAACGAGTAGACGCAGTCCCTGGCTGCGGCACTGCCGCCATATCAAACGCGAGATTCGGGTTCGTTGCCACGATTGCATCACGCTCAGATGCAAACCCTAGATAGAAGACAAGATCGCCGGTCGCGAACATAAGGCGAGAGGTCGGGAGCGACCGATTCCACGTGTAGGTGGTCTTTGAGGGATTGGCGAAGTCGCTATAGAAATTGAGGGCTGACTCAGCGGTCGAAACGCCGTAGGATTCTCCGCCACGTGAGAGTGCTGCACGACCACCCTCGACGATCGACTGCCCTGACTGGAAGAAGAGAAGGGAGATGATCGCATGTGCGTTCATCACGTTATCGTAGCCACCAAGCGCAATCGCGCTTCTGGTGATAGTTCCCGCATCAGTTGAGCGCGTAAGCGTAGGGGTAAGACCGGTGACCGCCTCCCAGGTTCGAGGTGGCGTCGCTACACCCGCACTCGCGAGTGCATCCTTGTTGTAGTAGAGGACGATTGGGTCAACGAGAAGCGGGATACCGTAGGAGCCGTCAGCAGTCAGAAAGATTGAGAAGGCCGGAAGATACACATCACGGTAGTCCCGCTCTGAGATCGAAGAGAACGGAATGACAGATAGACGCGCACGTTCTGCAGCAAGGTGCTCCTGCTGCAGAAGAATGAGATCGGGACCGGTGCCTGACGCAATCGCATTTGCAATATCAGTATCAAAGGTTGCAGCAGGCCGCTCCACATACGTCACCAGCGCATACTCCTTATGTAGGCGCTTAAATTCATTCATGGCCACTTCAAGATCACGCTGCGGAAGCGTTCCCCAGATGGTCACCGAACCAACATCCTTGTCCGTCCTTCCAAATCCCTGGAAGCTTGCGAAGACAACGAGCCCTATGAGGGCAGCAAGCCCGAAGACGGCAAGGATGATTACCTGGAACGGTCGGAGATTGCTCATGGTGCAGTAAAGAGAATTGAGTAATGATGCGGACCCGCACGAAATGCCTTCGTCTTATGAAATCCCCCGCTAATGAAAAGCTCTTCAGCAGCATGCTCAGGCACCACATGCTCGGGAGCGGGTCCCATCCCGCTGTATGAGCCTGCCCAATCAACAACCAGGAACCTGCCGCCTGGCTTCAGGATCCTTTTAATCTCGGCAAGGGCACCTTCCCGGTGCTCAAGCTGAAACAACGTATTTGAAAGGATCACCGCATCAAGTGCCTGATCCTTGAGAGTAGTCCCGCCAAGCTTCTCGAAGTCACCCCAGATGGTAGAGACATTCTTAAGGCCACTATCCGCTGCCGCCTCACGCACACGCTTCAGGAGATCCTCCTGAATATCGACGGCATAGACGTGCCCTGACTCCCCCACTACATGCGCAGCGCAAATAGTGGAATGTCCGGCACCAGCACCAAGGTCGGCGACCTTCATGCCTTCCTTAAGCCCTATCTGGAGGACGTTGCCTTTCGGATCCGAAAAGTGCATGTATTAAAAATAGCATGCGATTCAGCCATCAACACAAACAAAAGGGCGCGCCCGGGATTTCCCGAAGCGCGCCCCTACTCAACTGGTTGAGATGTTCTAGCTGTAGATCGGCTGGAAGACACCGAGTCCGGAGTTCTTCCCCGTCGACAGCGACGTCGGCTTGCCGACACGCGGACCGTGCTTGCCAAAGGGCCGATCGGCAGGATCGGGGCGTGAACGGTCGCTGCGTCGGCTGGGCAAGCCCTGCAGATTTGTGGTGAACTTCATAACTTCCTCCCTCCAAACACGGGGTCCATCCTCGTGTTACTGGGGAGTATTTTATGCCTATCTCAGCACTTGTCAAGTACCTTTTCTCGTGGTGCTGTGTATATGAAAAGGGCGTGCCGAGAATATCGACACGCCCTTAACCCCTACGGGGCCCTCACTATTTCTCATAGGGATCCGCCAGAATACCGAGGCCGCTGTTCCTGGTCGCGATCGGGTACTGCAGCATACGTTGCTGACAGACACGGTCGAATTCAACCTGCTTCTCTGGCGAGAGTGGCGGTGGGTACACCAGCAGCGGTCGCGGCTGGAGTATCACCTCCGGAATATCTTTCGGTTTATGACCCATTAGTCCCTCTGAAGTTCTTGCTTGCTCTATGCGCTGCGACGGTACGCAGATACGCATTCCGAAGCGACTATAACACTCCTGTTAAAAGTGTCAAACTAGAGCGCGACCATTGACGCGATGGAGTCTCCCTCCCGCATCTTCATGATCCGGACACCCTGAGTGGCACGCGAAAGCGTTGGGATCTCCTTTGAAGTCACGCGTATCACCTGCCCCTTCTTTGAGATCACAACAATCTCCTCAGCCTCCTCTGCTTCACCAATAAGCACCTTCGCGCCGATGATCTCACCGGTCTTAGTAGTTACTTCCGCGGTCTTAATACCGGAGCCACCACGTCCCTGGATCTTATATTCAGAGAGATTGGTCTTCTTACCGTATCCTTTATCCATAACGACAAGAAGTGATGCAGCCTTAGCATCAGCGGGCACAACTTCAGCTGACACCACACGATCACTTCCCTTCATGCTCATGCCGCGCACGCCACCTGCCGTGCGTCCCATGGCACGCACATCTGCTTCGTCAAAACGAATGGACTGACCGGCTGCGGTCACTATTGAAATAGAGTCACCATCGCCTGCAAGCGATGCCTCGACAAGCTTGTCGCCCTTCTGGAGGTTGATCGCGATGATACCGGAACGACGCACATCAGAGAAGTTCTTCGCCTGCACCTTCTTCACCACGCCTGCACTTGTCACGAGGAAGACCGAGAGCGCATCACGTGCGGCACCCTTAGGAACCGCAAGCACTGAAGTCACCTTCTCGTCTCCGGCGAGCGCGAGGAAGTTCATAATGCTCTTACCCTTGGTCGCGCGCTTCCCTTCGGGGATCTCGTACATCTTGAGCTGGTATGCCTTGCCGTAGTCAGTGAAGAAAAGAAGCTCGGCGTGTGCTGATGCGGAGAGGAAGTGCGTGACCACGTCCTCCTCTTTAGTCGCAATATCAACCACCCCTACACCCCCGCGCTTCTGCATCTTGTACTCGTCAGGATTCGTGCGCTTTACATAGCCGCCTGCGGTGAGTACGAGTACTGATTCCTCGTCCGGCACCATGTCTTCTACGGAAATATTCTTCACGCCACCTTTTACAATCTTGGTGCGGCGATCGTCTCCATACTTCTCCCTAATATCGACGAGTTCGTCTCGTACGACCGCGAGAATGTTCTTCGCGCTTGAAAGAATCTTCTTCAATTTCTTGATAAGCTCCTGGATCTCGGCAAGCTCGTCTTCAATCTTCTGGCGCTCAAGACCCGCGAGTGTCTGCAGGCGCATAGAAAGGATTGCGGCAGTCTGGATCGGGGTGAAGGCGAACTTCTTCTGGAGAGCTTCAGAAGCGGTCGGAACATCTTTGGCAGCACGGATGATCTTGATGACCTCATCGATGTGGTCGAGGGCCTTCGAAAGACCAAGGAGAATGTGCTCACGCTCCTCTGCCTTCCTAAGTTCGTACTCCGTTCTCTTCTTCACCACCTCTTTACGGTGTGCAATGAAACTCTCGAGCATTCCCTTCAGGGAAAGGGTCTGTGGCACCCCATCAACAAGTGCGAGCATGTTGTAGTGGAAAGTGCTCTCAAGCTCGGTGTGCTTGTAGAGACCGTTCAAAACGGCCTGCGGGTGCGCAGTACCCTTAAGTTCCACTACCACGCGAATGTCCGAAGTCGACTCGTCACGAAGGTCCCTGATACCCTCGAGCTTCTTGTCGCGCACGAGGTCCGCGATGCGGGTGATGAGATCAGCCTTATTGACGCGGTACGGGATCGAAGTGATGACAATGTTCGTTCCCTTCTTCTCCTCGATGATTTCAGCTTCGCCGCGCACCACCACACCACCACGCCCGCCCGTGTATGCGTGCTTAATATCTGCCTGATTGAAGGCAATACCTCCAAGGGGAAAGTCGGGACCCTTCACGAACTCGAGAAGGTCATCATTTGTTGCTTCCTCGTTATCAATCAAATGGGTGGTTGCATCCACCACCTCACGCAGGTTGTGCGGAGGAATATTGGTTGCCATACCAACAGCAATACCAAGTGCACCGTTCAAAAGAAGATTTGGTGCGGCTGCCGGAAGCACGGTTGGCTCCTGCTTACTTCCGTCGAAGTTAGGAATCCAATCCACCGTTTCCTTTTCAAGATCACGGAGCATTTCGTCCGCGAGGCGTGACATTTTGGCTTCGGTGTACCTATACGCAGCGGCCGGGTCGCCGTCGATAGAACCGAAGTTTCCCTGTCCAAGCACGAGTGGGTACCGCGTTGAGAAGTCCTGCGCGAGTTTGACCATAGCGTCATACACCGACATGTCGCCGTGTGGGTGATAGGAACCGAGCACCTCTCCGACCACCGTCGCTGACTTACGGAACTTTGCAGACGGCGTGAGTCCGGTCATGCGCATCGCATAAAGAATGCGGCGGTGCACGGGCTTAAGACCATCACGCACGTCAGGCAAGGCGCGACTGGTGATAACGGTCATCGCATAGTCGATGTACGACTGACGCATCTCAGCCGTAATCGACTGATCAATGATGCTTATGCGCGGCTCTGCGGCCGGAACTGGTTCCTGCTTCTTAGGCATATATTAAAACGGAATCACGGTCTCCTTCGTATCGTTATAGTTGTCCCTTGGAGTATCAAGGGTGGAGCGCGTCTTTGTGTCGACGACGGTGATCTGCGCGGGAGAGGAAGAAGCACCGAATGCCGCTCCTGCCGCACCCACGAGCTCTGAGAAGTTACTCTTAGTGTCAGTCATCGCGCTTCCAAAGTTCATATCCTCTTCGGTGGTAGGGCGCTGCTCGATCGCAAGCTTAGGCGAGGATACGAGTGCACCCATCCATCCAATCGCAACGAGTGCAGTGAGTGCAACGGAGGTACCAAAGGCAATCTGGCGACGGACATGGTGGGGCTTCGCCCGGAGCCGTTCGAGATGTTCAGTGACAGCGGCCATATAGTTACGGAGTTACCACAATGATAGCACCGTCCTTTTCTGCTGCATCCTTCTTTTTAAGGGTGAGCTTGTCCACCTTCTCGGCGTCCTT
>ERZ1292623.652-Hain-H51-01um-R1-652-length-36106-cov-24_pt2 | contig 33778 bp, 43 predicted proteins | sample MGYA00564398_ERZ1292623 | MGnify/ENA primary metagenome ERZ1292623 (study PRJEB36523, sample SAMEA6512633) | groundwater metagenome | collected 2019-01-07 | study: AquaDiva: Metagenomics assemblies of 32 groundwater samples
CCCACCACGGTCCTCTCCCTCCTAGATGAGATAGAGCGGCTGCGCGCGGGTGCCATCGGTGTGGCCGCCGACCTGGAGAACGAGCGTCGCCAGCACGCCGCCCTCAAGGCCGACTACGCGAAGGACGTGGCCGAGTTCACGGCCTGGCGGCAGGGTGACCGCCTCGACCGGGACACGGCGATCTCCAGAGCCCAGCAAGCCGAGGCCGAGCGAGACGCATGGAAGTCACGCGCCGAGGCCCACGTGGCTTACGCCGAGCGCGTGGACGCCACCGTGGACGGCTACAAGGAGCGCGCCGACGTGGCCGAGCGAGGGTTCGACAGCGCACTCAACGAACGTGACGCCGCGCGTATTCTCGCCGACGTTGCCGTGCGCAAGACTGTTGCCGCGTGGGCCGAGCGTGACCGCCTGAGCGCCGAGGCGAACCAACGCCTGCGCGCGAAAATGACGCAGGCGATTTGCCTACACGATTACGCCGGCCATCTGTGCGCCAAGTGCGGGTTCAATGGCTATTAGCCTCGACCCCGCCGCCCTGACCGCCGCCATCGCTGCCGCCTCCAAGCTCCTGCCCAACGAGTGGCGGGCCAACGTCGAGAGCGCGGTGGGAGGCCGCCATCGGGGAGTATCTGCGGCGAGCGACCGCGCCCTGCGGCCTCTGCGGCGCGTCCTACTCAGAGTGCCGGTGCGAAGGGTCGGGTAGGGTAAGGGAGGCAAGGGAGGCGTGCGGCTCCGGGTCACTGGGGTAGATCCACGTCGATCGTCCCGGTGGCGATGCCGTCCTCGACCGTGCGCATGACGAGACTGACGGCTTCCCAGAATCGCCGCGCGGCGGCGTCCAGCGTCACGCCGTTGCCAAGAACCACCGTCCCGTCACGCCGCACGTCCAGGACGAGGGAGCCATTGGGCGCGGTGAGCATGAAGGCGCTGGTGGTCATCGGTCGGTGATTACGGGACTATTCTACAGTCCGTCGCTGGCCGCAATCAACCGCGACTGAAATCCAAGAACGCCAGCATCTTCTCGATCGGCCGGTTCTGGATGGCGAAGTGCGTGCCCTCGCGTGAGCTCGTGTCGGCCGGCGCGACGTTCCCGTTGGCGACCCTGACCAGGTCCATCTCGGGGTGCGTCCAGCCGAGCACGAGGCCGCAGTGACCCGCGCCGATCCCGTCGCGCGGGTCGCCGGCATGATCTTCGAAGAACGCCATGCCCGGCTTGAGCAGCGAGCGGTCGCGGCGCGCGGCGCCCGCCCCTATCTTGAACTTCTCGTCGGCCAGCGAGTACATGCGAAGGGCCCCGGCACTTTTGGGACAGGGATTCGGCACGCCGCAGGCCCGAGACGCGCGCAGCCAGATATCGAACAGAGCAGCCGCGCACCATGGGTCACCCGGCTTGGCGTTGACCTGGGCGAGCACGCGATCGATCCACGGGCTGCTGTTGCGCGTGACCTCGTGGATGTTGAGCCGGTCGAGTTCGTAAGCGTACGCCACGGCGGCCTCGAGGAGCGTCGGTCGGCCCGGGTCGGTTGGTTCGTCGCCGGTCACCGGCAGTCCGTGTCGGGCGTCGGCCCAGCGGGGTCGTTCTCCCGCGCGTACGCCTCCACCTCGTAGGGGTTGTTCGCGTAGCCGTTCGTCGCGTTCGCGGCCCAGTACTTCACGCCGTAGGCCGGTCCCTCGCGTCGCCACTGCTGGACGTGGACGCACTCATGCCGCCTGGTGGTCTCCGAGGGCGGTGACTTGAGGTGGACGATCACGCTACCGATGGTCACCGCGTCCAGCTCGACGACGCCCTGATACCGCTCGGCCAGCTTGCGGACGGCATCGGCGTCGCCCGCGTGCAGGGTGAGTTCGACGACGGGGCGGGCGACGAGGGCGGCAGAGACGGCCTGCGGGTCGGGGAGCGACGTGCAGCCCGAGCACATGATCGACACGAGCCCGAGCGCAGCGAGGCTGAGTAGGCACACGTTGAACGCGATGGCCTTGCGCTCGTTGCGGCCGGTCCCTTCGGGATACGTCAGCATCACGGCCGCCGCTTCGCCATCCCGCGCGAGACGCTGTAGCCCGCGCTCGTGAGCGCGATCGAGACGACTCCGGCCACGGCCACGACCGCCGGCGGGATGCCGGCGATGCCGCCCGAGGCGATGGCCGCGGCGACCACGCCGATCGTGCCAAGGATCGAGCACCACGCCATCTTGTGCTCGCTGGTCTGGTTCCCTCGGCGTGGCGTTTCGCCGTCGCTGGTCTGCTTCACGTCGTTCATGAGTCATCTCCTCGGGTCATGGGACGGGACCGCCCTGTGGCGCGACACGAAGCTGCTTCAGGACCTCGTTGACGGTCGCCTTCGTCGCCGCCGCATCCGGTGGTGCACCGGCCGCCTTCCCGCGGAATATCACGTCCGCGACGATGAAGAGCAACGCTACCACGACGGCCGCGGCGACGCTCGACGAGACCTTGTCGTACCACCGGCCGGTCTTCTCGCGCTCGGCCCCGGCGCCCTTCGCTTCGGCCGCCGCCAGCTTCAGGCTCTCCAGCTTGTCCCCGAGCGGCCCCAGCCCTTCCGAGATGCGCTTCAGGTCGGTTTCCAGCGACGTCACGCGGGCCCCCATGTTGAGGGCGGCGGTTTCGAGCGACCGGAGGCCGCCCGTGCCGTCGATGCGCCCGCGCAGGCCGTCGACCTCGGTCTCGACGGACGCGATCCGCTCGCCGAGATCATCGCGCTCCGGCATGGCCGCCCTGGCGGTTGGTGCGTCGTTCAGCCATGGGCCACGTGTTGGCCCTGTTGCCTCTGGCCCAGCATGTCAAGCCGCATCACTTCAGCGACTCCCGCGCCTTGTCGATCTTGTCCCGCACGGGCCCCAGCACGCGGGCCTGCTCCCCCGATTGCGCGAGGGGAAGCCGCTCCGCAAGCCACTTCAGATGCGCGGCGTCGCACTCGAATGACCTCGTCGTCGGCGACTTGATCTCGGCCTTGCGCCTCGTGATGGTCGCGGTGTCGCTGGCCTCGACGGGGACCTCGGACCACTCCGCGACGGCATCGAGGTCGAGGACGTCCCAGGCGCGGTTCAGGGCGCGCTCGTCGTCACGGTCGGCGATCTTGAGCAGGCCGGGGGCGCGGACGAGGGAGTGGATGACGAGGCGCTCCAGGAGCGTCAACTCGAGGGTCACGGTCAGCTTCGGGGTCTTGTGCTCGCCCATCGGTGGTCTCCTACGTTGTGGTTCCAGCCGGCAGGATACCAGCCCCCGCCATCCACGTCAGGGCGGCGGCCTTGCGGGTCGAGGGAGACGCGGCTGCGACGGCGGCCGTGAGATCCGTGTAGCCGGTCGGCAGCGCGAGCGTGAAGGCATCCAGCCCCCAGGCGCCCGCGCGCAGGCCCCGACACTCGCCGTTCGTGACGCGGACGTGGAGTTTCCCGAGTAGCGGCTGGCGGCCGTTGGTCAGCGCCGTCACCACGAACAGCATCGACTCGTTCTCCTGGTCGTCGGTGGGCTTCGAGATGCCCACGCCGAGGGTGCGGGGCGGAATGATGGGGTTGGTCAGGACGAGTGGCATGGGGCCTCCGGTTGCACGCTGTCGTCGATCAGTCTGAGGCTCCGCAGGAGGTCGAGGACGCCGACCTTGGTTATGGGCCCGATGGCATCGACGGCTGCCGTTGGCACCATCAGCGTCCGCGTCGTTCCGTCGGTCGCGTTGAGCGTCACCTCCGAGTCAGATCCGGTGACTACTTGCAATCGTACGGAATGGACGAGCGGCATGAGGTCTCCTAGGCGATCTTGGTGATGACGACGGCGCTGCCGACCATGACCGACGTGGTGGCGGCGGTCTCGGACGAGTGCCACAGTTCCAGGTCGCCACCGTCGGACACCACGAGGACGCCTTCTACAATCACAAGGAAATTGGCGTCGGCCGCCTGTGTGGCGGTGGTCCCCATGTTGGGCGTTGCCGTCGACTCGGTGACAGTGAAGGACGCTCCCACGTACTTCGACACGTCGATTCCGGGAACGCTTCCGGCGGACACCAGCGCTCCACCGCCGCTGATGATGGCGCTCGTGTATGTCATCTGAGCGATAAACGGCGACGCCGTGCCGGTGTAGTTGACGCCGAACCGGATGCCGGTCCCCGTCGCTGACGATTGGCAGATCAGCGAGTACTTGAACGTGTACGTTCCGGCCGCAAGCGTCTTCGACAGGTCGGTGATCTCGGTCGCGGTCACGGTCGCGTTGTTGTGCTGGGTGCCAAGCTTGGCGACCCACATCGACGTGGCTGCCGTCCACGACATGACGCCGCCCGTGGTCGCTGTAAGCGCGTAGCCGTTCGCGGCAGGGGCGGCGACGGGGAGGGTGTAATCGACAGCGGCGGTCGGTGTGCCTGCAAGCAATCGCGTCTGATAAGACGCTGAGGACGAGAAGAACGCCAGGCTCCCGGTCTGCGAGGATGCGAGGCCGAGATTCACTTGGCCGTCGAAGCGCGCGATCCCAGTGTCCACCCAGAAGGCGTAACTCCTGGTGATGGTCATGCCGCCCCCGTTGGCGACGGTCGCAGGAGCGCCGGTGATGTACACCGTCGCGGCATCGGTAACCGTCGTTGTCCCCGCCGACGCGAGCGTGGGCGCGCGGAACACCACCGTCCGCTGCGTGGTGACCGTCCCACCCGTCGCCCACGTCAGCGTCGCGTCGTGGTCGTGATCCTCGGCGATGTACTCGGACGAGGCTCCGATGGCCGTGTGCGCTGGGGTGACGAACATCGCCACGGGGATGTGACCGGACGCCGCCGCCGAGGGCATGACGTGCAGATTGGCGAGCGGGACGGTCCACGCGGCCACGCTGTCGGCGATCGTCACGTTGCCGGCGAAGTGGGCGTCCTGGATCGCGTTGGAGTTGAGCGCGGTGAATCGGATCGCCTGCACGCCGTAGTTGTAGAAGATGACTTGCTTGACACCCGGCCTCGCGTCCGAGTTGAAACCACAGAAGTCATTGACGCCGCTTGCGATCGTGTAGCTGGAGCCGGTGCCGTAAAAGGCGATGCCACCGGCGGGCGAGAGCAGGTTTGACGAGCCGCCGGAATCGCGTGACATGAGCCACGTGAGGCCGAGAGCGCCGCCCGAGTAGCGGGTGTGGAACTCGATGTTGCTGCCCTCGGCGGCCGCCGCCGCGTTGTCCCAAACCGCGGCGATACGCGCCATGTCGTCGGCGCCGCCACCGGCGTCCTCCCCAGCGAATACGAGGCCGGCACCGTAGGCCGCCGCCGCCGCCCCGCTTGTCAGGTGCGTCAACGTGAGCACGTCGGTTACCGTGGCGGTCGCGGCGTCGCTGGCCTGCGCGTGGAGCGTCGTGAGCGGGACGCCTGCCGTGCCGATGCCGAGGCGGTTGGTCGTGTAGTCGTAGTAGAGGTCTGACTCGCCCGAGAGCGCAGAGGCCGCGGTCCAGTAGGCGACTTGTTTGTCGGCGCCGGTGCCCGTGACGCCAGAACCCGACCCGGACGGCCCCACGATTGCGATCGTGACGGTTGTATCGGTGCTGGTCAGCGTCCAGGCCGCGTACGACGACGACGCAAGCTGCACGTCACGGCCGTAGCCGAACGCGATGCCGTCGGTCGAAAGGATCTTGAGGAGGCTCACGTGATCACCGTCGAGACCATCGGAAACATCGTGTAGGCCCCGATGCGCACGTGGTCGGTAGCCCCGCTCGACTTCGCGGCGAGCAAGATTCGCTCGTAGGCGAGGTCAGCGCGCACGTTGAAGACCATCGGCGTTGCCCCGACCGCCGGATACCAGGCGTAGGTGACGCCGCTGATCGTGACGCCACCTGAACTCGCACCAGCCATCGCCGACATGGTCGCGCCGCCGCTCGCCTTGTGGCTCAACCCGATCGACCCGGTGTCGGTGGTGCCCGACATGGCTGCGTAGACGTAGACGGCCATCGGGATCGTCAGGCTCAGGCCGTGCGACGCCTGGTAGAGCGGGAACGTCACGCCGGGGCCCGTGACCGACGGTGCGGTTCCACCGTCGCCGACCGTCTGATCGAAGATGTAGCGCCACGCCTGGCTCGAGGTCGTGAACGCGACGTAGCTGGTGCCTGGTACCGGAGCGGACCACCCGAGTTGAGGGCGCTTGCGGTTCCACGCGTGCAGGAACATCAGCCGAAGGCGGTCGTTGTTCGCGATGTCTCCCGCACCAGACGCAGCAGCGATGGCGCGATCGGCGCCGGGGTAGTCGTAGGCGACGTAGGCGAATGCGCTCGATGGGTCGACGCTCGACTGCGCCGCCTCGTACAGCAGGCCGCTCGCCATGCCTGGGCCGCCCGCCGTCCCGAGTTCGATGGTCGTGCGTGCACTTGCCGCGTTGTCGATGTCGTCGAAGAACGTCGCGGCCTCGAGGCCAGTCGGGTCGGTCGTCGCTGCCGTCAGCGGGTCGTCGCCGACGTAGTACGTGGTGGCCGCTCCCCCGCCGATCGCGCCCTTGATGCCGTCGCCCGATGGTGCGGTGGCGATGGGACGCACGATCAGCGCCTCGCCACGGAGCTTCGTGCCCGCGAGATGGTGGTGGTTCCAGACCTGCCGGATGATGTTGGAACCCGAATCGGCCCCGGCGCCCCACCACGCATGAAGCGTGCGACCCGAGTAGTTGATGCCGTTCAGCAGGAACATGTAGTGGCCGATCAGGCTGCCCCTGGCCGGCTTTCCGTTGCGCCCATCGAGCGCCGCCGCGTCGTCGACGGGAGCGAACTCGGGCGAGATGATGACGCTGTCGGCCATGGCTACTCGTAGGGGTTCCAGCTTGTGAAGTCGTAGAGGCGGACGGCGCCGCTGTCACCCTCGACGGCCGTGGACCGCAGTCCCGTGGCGGTGAGGATCAGATAGCCGAGGTAATCCGAGCCGCGCACCGCCACCGTAGGCGGCATCGCGGGCGCGGTTATGCCGGTCGCGCTGTCGTCGGCGAGCGCGTACGTCCGCCCCGCCCCAACCTGCGACACCGCAACCGCCACGCTGCGCTTCAGGTAGCTCGGCGAGAGCTTCGTCAGATCGAACGCCGTCGGGGTCTCCGCTCCCGTGTACGGCACGGCCGACAGGTAGACCGAGACGGCCGAGAGGGTGACGGTGGGCGCGCTCGGGCCCGCCGAGTACGCCTCAACGCCAGCGGTCCACACGAACCGCGTGGCGTTCTTCGCCAGGATGATCGGAGTCTGGACGATGTAGATTTCACGGCTCGCCGTGTGAAGATTGATCTCCTTGTAGCCGCCGACGGGAGCCGCGCCGGTGTTCGGCGCTTGCGGTGACGTGATCCGCAGGTCGACGTAGGCCCCAAGGTTGTTCAGGGCGTAGTGCAGATCGTGGGCAAGCATCGTCGCCATGCCGTCGCCGTCGGCCGTGCACGTCGTGCCCGAGAAGGCGTACAGGTGCGACTGCCGGGTGAGGGTTGCGCTCATTGGAACCGATGCACCCGCGCTGTGGCCTGGATGGTCCCAACCGAAGCGTCGCCCTGGAACGAGTACGCCGCTTGCTGGGTCGCCGTGGCGGACGTGTACCGCTGGAGGGTCATGACCGTCTCGACGCTGCTGTTGAGCGACGCGAAGCCCGTGGTCAGCACGACCGTCAAACCGTCGGCCGACACCGACGCGATCGTGTCGTCGTTCATCTGAGTTGGGCCGCCGTCGTTGTCGCGGGTGACGAGACGGACCTTGTCGCCAGCCGTGAAGTCGATCCCGTCGTAGGTGCTGGCGTCGGCGTTCGCCGTGTAGTGGCGCAGGAGCGTGAGCGTCTTGGTACCGGCGACCCACCCCTGCCCGGTGGCGTTGAAGTCGACGCGGGCGCACGGGGACCACGGGCGATACCCCGACTGCTCTGTCGAGGCGACGATGTACTCCACCTTGACCTCGCCCGTCGCCGCGTTCGCATCCACCGACGTGAGGAACCCATAGACGGCGTCGGCCGATACGATGCCAAAGGTGCCCGTGTACGGCTGATGCACCGTCGCGTCGATGATCTTGTGGACCGTGCCGGGCGAGAGCAGGAGCCCCGTCTTGTTGACCGAGCGCGAGTAGCGCATCCACGGGTAGCGGAAGGGCATCGAGTTCGCGACGATGCTGACGAGTGTCGCCCCGGCATCGTCGGGCTCGTAGATCGAGCGGTCCTCGATCGTCTCTGACTTGTTGTCGACCCCGTAGGCGTTCGTTGCCCAGCCGTCGGTGTAGCCCACTTCGCTGGTGAACTTCTTCGCGAGGTGCGACCACGCGTACTTGATGCGCCAGCCCGTGCGCATCATGGCGAAGTCCTGGTCGGACTGCGTCGTGTCCGTCTCGCGCGGCCGGTTCGATTCGGTGAACTGGAACGTGGCCGCGGCGGCGGCGGTCGGGATGACGAGTCGCCGCAGGGTGATCTGGCCGTCGGCGGGGGACCAGACGAGGTAGAGGTGGAACTCGCGCGCCAGCGGCGTAAACACGTCCTTCCAGAGCGTCTCCCGGTCGACGATGAAGAACCGCGTTCCGACGATGTCGAGACCGGCACGGAATGGGGCCTTGTCGACGAAGGCGTTCCAGCCGAGCCCAACGCCCTCGGGAAACACGTCGTATTCGCCGTCGGTCGTGCTGTTCCAGTCCGAGCACAGCAGGCGCGCACAGAGCGCCAACGGCGCGGTTGTGAGAGCGGCTCCGGTGGCGTCGGGCGTGGCCACGACCTGCTCCACCGTGCCCGACTCGCCGCGCGGAACGTAGTAGTAGCGCGGGCCCTCCACGATACCGAATAGCGAACTGAAGAAATACCGACGACTCGTCGCGTGCCCGTGGGTGATGGTCAGCGTGGTCGCTGTCTTCGCGGTGAGCTTGTTGATGTCACCGTTCCCGAAGCGTACCCAGGCAGAGCCCGAGCCGTCGCCCTGATCACTGAAGAACCGCGAGCCCGGGGCGCCCTCGGTCACGCTGTCGAGGTTGACGACCTGGCTGGTGTAGGAGCTGGTCGGGATGAAGACCGACGCCGCGGGGGACGGCCCTTGGACATAGCGCCACTTGGAGTCGTCCCCCGCATCACCGACGAGAGCGTACGTGTCGGGCGTCGTGAACACGTAGGGACCGCCGCCCCAAGGGAAGCCGAGCGCGCAGAGTAGCGAGCCTTGTAGCGTGACACCAGCGGCGAAGCCGCTCGCGTTGCTGTGCTGGACGTACCACTCGTAATTGTTGTCCACATCCGCGAACCGGTGAGCGCGGAAGCGGACGTAAGTGTTCCCGTCGTAGGACTGCGGGTCGCACCGCACCGACTTGATCCGCGCGATCATCTTCTTCTGGTACGTCGAGCCCGCCATCGGAATAGCGGCAATCGCGACGTTGATCTTGCCGCAGAGGTTCGCGACCGCGCCGTCCCCGGTGAAGTAGGCCGGCGTGATGGCGATCGACTTCTCGAAGGGCTTGCTCGTACCGTCGGCCACGTCGATTGCGCGGCACCCGAGGATGAAGCGCGACCACTCGGCCGGCATGGTGCTGATGTAGTTCTGGACCTGCGCCAGCGCGAGGCCCGGCGCTGCGTGCGCGGTCTGTAGGTCGTCGACGATGCTCTCCAGTTCGAGCGTGAAGAGGCCGCCCTCGTAGTTGATCGACTTGATGCGCCCGACCATGCGAACCGCCGAGTTGGCCTCGGTCTCGGGTTGGCCGTTGGGTCGCAGGTGGCCGACGTAGAACGCGGCGGTGCGCCCGACGATCATCAGCGGGACCGACGTGACCGGCGTTTGCGCGCTGAGTGTCGAGGTCGCCGCGCCGCCGCTTGTCGGCTTGTAGACGCGGTAGTACGGGGTCGGTGGGTAGGTGATGCTCGGGGTCGCCGGGTTCGTGTAGGCGGGCCAGAGGTTGCGGTTGCCGATGGTGAACGTCGTCTGGTTGGAGACAGTCGCACGCGCGCTGTACTGGATGGTCTCGCCGCCTACGTAGACGTTCCCCGTGGCGGCGTACGTGTCGGGCCCGGTAGCCGTGAACGTGCTTCCGCCGCCGGTCGAGGCCGACAGGTCGGCGTCGAGGAAGCCGATCTGCTCGCCGGCAGCGGTCAACGCCCGCCCCGGCGAGAACAGCCGCCCGAAGAACTTGTACGTCGTCCCGACCGTGGTGTCAGTGACATCGAAGTCCTGCAGCACCAGGCGCAGCCGCTCGGACGTCGCGATACCACCGACCACGTCACCCAGCGACTGCTGCATGGAGTCGTCGGGCAGGCGCAGCCCACGAATCGCGCTGTAGCCGGTGCCGAGCGTCCAGGCGTCGGAGCCGTAGGTGGTCGAGGTCGGGTCGACGGTGGCGAAGAAGTAGTACGGGAAGCCGGTGATCTTCAGGTAGAAGAACGGCTGGTACGACGCGTCATCGGTGATGCGTGCGGCCGTGGTCGCCATTTAGTAAGCCACTCCACGGAACGGGCGTGCAGCTTGCGCGGGCGCGGTCTTGGCGCGACGCTTGGCGGCATGCGGTGGATGATGGCGTGCGCGCTGATGGCGCTCGGGTGCGGTGGAACGGCGGCTGGTCTCCCGGGTGACGGCGGGGGCGGCCTCGGCGGCAGCGACGGAGCCCCCGGGGTGGACGCCTCGGCGGACCCCGGGGGCGAGCGCTCCCCGGATGCACCACCCGACACCGGCAGCGACGTCTTGCTCGACTCGCCCGAGGCAGTCCCTGAGGCGCCACCCGACATGAAGATCGACGGGCCGAAGTGCACCGCGTTCTCGACCTGCAAGGTCCCCGTGCTTCAGTCCTGGGCTTGCACGGTGCCCGGAGATGGCGGACTGATACCGCTGGTCGACCCGTGCGGACATGCGTGTGCCACGTGTCGAACGGGGCCGAGCTCGCACAAGTGGGACTGCTTCGACGGGCCGACGACGTGTGTGGAGACATGCGCCGACCCCGACTGCAAGCCGTGCACGACTTGTCCGAGAACCGACGGACCGGCCTCGGATTCGACGAAGCCCTGAGCACATCAGTCCGTCAGCGGGTTGACACCTCGCCGCCGTTCGGCTACGGTCCTCAATAACGAGGCTGGGCATGTTCGCCGATCCAGATGAGCGCCGTTCCGCACCACCTACGTTCAGCCTCGTTAGTTGTACGTTTCTGGCGTTGAAGCGGCGCTCTTCCGGATTCGCGAGCAACAAGGGCATCCCATGGAGACCGAGACCGAGTTCGTCCCGAGCAACGGCAACAAGCGGAAGCCAGCCGTCGCGAAGCCAAGCGCTATCGAGCGCGCCGGCAATCTGACCGTCGACGTCGTGTGCGTCGGTGCAACGCCGCTGCTGATGCATCGCTTCGCGGAGGCGTCCGAGATCGACGGCCAGACGCGCGCCGTCAACATCACGCGCGGGACGCCGCGGGAGGAAGCCGAGAAGGCGGCCTACCGGCTCGCGGACGGGGCGCTGTACCTGCCGGGCGCCGGGCTCGCACGACTCATCCGGGAGGCTGCCGGCTCCCACAAGCAACGCGGATCGCGCAAGTCGATGAAGTACATCATCGGCGCCGCCGTGCTCGTCCTCTCCGAGACGCTCGCTCTCGTCGACGCGGACGGGAAGCCGCTCACGGAGTTCGAGGTCGACAGCCGGCCCGTCGTGATCCCGTCTACGAAAGGCCGCGTGATGCGGCACCGCCCGCGCCTCGACCAGTGGGGCTTCAAGGGGCGGCTGAAGATCAATCAGAAGCTCGTGCAGCGCGAGTTCGTCCACCAGATCGTGACGGACGGTGGCGAGCAGATCGGACTCGGCGACTACCGCCCCGAGAAGGGCGGCCCCTACGGGACGTTCCGGATCGTGCGGTGGGACGAAGCGGTTTAGCGGAGGCGAGGCTCGGCGCGGCAAGGCATGGCTGGGCCTGGCGCGGCGGGGCAAGGCAAGGCGCGGCGAGGTGTTATCGTCCGACGACGGACGCAAATCAGAGCGCGGCGGGGCGAGGCGTGGCCTGGCGAGGCCCGGCGGGGCGAGGCGTGGCGAGGCGCGGCATGGCTGGGCGAGGCAAGGCATGGGTTTCTTCAGTCGGACAGCGGGCTTTCGTTGTTTTCCGTCAACCAAAACGACAACACGACGTCGTGCTGAAACAAATTCGGCGGCGCCGTCGGGACGGCCGGGAACGTCCCTCGTAGCGTCTCGTCGGGCTGGTACTCGATGTAATTCCACGGCGTGGCGGTGCCCTCGCTCGGCGCGGTGCTCCCGGTTGCGTTCGTGCGATCACGCCACATGAGGCACCGTCGGCCGTTGCGCGGGCCGTTCGACCACCACGTCTCCAGGTCGTAGTAGGTATAGCCCGACTGCGGGCGGATCTTGTAGTAGTACTGCACGCCGCGGAAGGTGTACGTCGCCGCGTACTGGGTCCCGTTGACCGTGTAGGCCGCGGTCATGTCCGAGCTGCGTTGCGCGGTACCGGCGCTCGATGGGACACCGAAGCTGATGGTCGGGTCGAACGGGACGGGGCCGGTCTCGTTGATCGGCTGGTCAGGCGTCCACCACCAGAGGCTGTAGTTCGTGGCCGTCACCGTGGTTGAGGCCGCCACCGCGAACGAGGCCGACGCGAAGCCAAGGTAGGTAGCAAGGTTCGCGTCGAAGGTGACGGTGCGGCTCGCCACGTTGTCGTGGGAGATCTGAATCTTGAAGCCCGTCCCGAGCGTCACCTGCCAGACGGTGCCGGCCAGGCTCGCGTCGAGCTTGGTCTTGATCGCGTACAGCAGCGACTGGCCGTTCGTGGTCGCCGTGCGGTTGGATACGAGGTAGTACCAGCGCGTCTGCGCGAGCACCTGCGCCGACCCGGTCGTGACCTGGAGACTGTCGGTGTTGTCGTCGATCAGCACCTGCGACGCAAAGCCGGGGATGGGTGTCGCCATCAGTTCACCCCCCGCCCGGACTTGGCTTTCCACGCATCGAGCGCCTTCTGCACCTGCCGCCCCGCCTCGGCCTCGCCGCCGGGGTAGATGTTCCCGATGTTGATGTTGATGGTATCCCCGCCGCCGCCGGCACCACCGCCTCGGCCACCCGAGCCGGCGAACTCGCTGCCACGGCGCCGCGGCGTGGCAGGTGGAGGCGACGCACCAGCGCCGTCGGAGCCCATCGCGCGCGCGCCGAGGCCCGCGGAGATGCCGACCAGGCCGAACGCCGCCGCGGCCCGGAAGTAGCCCGCGGCCAGGGGGGCGGTCACTGGGTTCGCGAGCGCCGCGAAGCCCTCGGCTGTCGACATGAGCGCCTTCGTGTAGGCGATGGTCGACAGGCTCTTCAGGATCGCGCGCGTTTGCTTGGCGAGGTTCGTGTCGTCGCCGGCCGTGAGCGCGGCGAGGCTTTCCCCGACCGCAGCCGCCATCTGCATGCCGGCCTCGGAGATCATGCCGAGGGATTCGAGGGTGGCGTCGGACGTGTCGGCGATCAGCGTCTCCCATCCCTCCGAGCCCTCGGGCCCGAAGATGACCGACGCCATGATGCCGCCCTTGTCGAGGCCGGCAGCCCCCAGCCGATCGCTGGCGGTCTTCTGGAGCAACGCGATCTCGTCGGCAAACGAGTCGTTGAAGCCCTGCATCGCTTGATCGGAGAGCTTGCCGAGGTCCTCGGCCGACGTGCTGTAGTCGTAAAGCGCGTCGGTGCCGGCGAGGGCCTTGCGGTTGGTGCCGGACGCCCCGCCAGAGGTCCCGAACAGCAACTCGTCGAGCATGCGCTGGTCGGCCGTGTTGTCCTTCTTCTTCCGGCCGCCGCCCTTCTTCTTCTCGTACTTCCGCATCTCCTTGCGGTACTTCTGGCGACGCCCAGCGGCCTCGCGTTCCTCGGGCGTCTTCATCAACTCGGCGGCAGCGTCGTACCGCCCGACCTCCTGGCCGCCGGGTTCCATCTCGCCGCCCATCCCGAGCAGCGGACTCAGGTACTCGCGGATGTCTGCGTGCGCCGCGTTTAGTTTGTTGATCTGCTCGGCGGCGATCTTGGCCTCGCGACCGAGCAAGGTGAAGGCGCGCGCTTCCTCGTCGGCCGCCTCTTTCGTGCGCTCCGCGCTGTAGTAGAACTCGGAGAGCCCGAGAGTCAGGGTGCCGGCCATGATCTCTCCGCTGATCCTCAGCTGCATCGTCCAGTACTCCCATGCCGCGCCGAGCGCCGTGCTGCTACCGACCGCAGCAAGCGTCTCTGTCTTCATGTTCTTCAGGCCGGTCATCGACCGCTCAAGCGCATTGGCGAACGTGTCCGCCCCTTCCGTCGTGTGCGTCAGTTTCACGTTCAGGAGGCGTAGCCCTTCGGCCAGAAACGCCGTGCGCTTCTCTTCCTCGGTCAGGTCATCGATGGAGACGCCGCGCGACTCGGCGAGATCCTTGTAGAGCTGCTTGGAATCGAGGAAAACGCCCATGAGCTTGAGCGTTTTCTCGCGCGCGGTGCCGAGGCCGGTCACGAGTTGGTCGAGGGCGTCGGCGGTGTCGGTGCCGACCGCGTCGGCGAACAGCTTGGCACTCTCGGCGATGATTCCGAATTGCGCGTCGGTCAGGTTCATTTCGAGCTGCGCGGACTTGTTCTTGGCGATGATGAGGTCGAGGTTCGCGACCTCACCGCCGGTCGCGATCTTGGCGGCCTCGATCGATCCCTTCAGGGCGCCGTAGACCTGCGTGGTGCGTACGATCTCGGCAGCCAACTGTTGAAACTTCTCTATGCCAGCTCCGACGCTCTCTGCGATGAGTCCGCTGATGTGCAGGACGTTCTTCACGCCCTGGAGCGAGCCCATGATGCCGGCGAACGGGTTGTTCTCCTTGTTCGACTGGATCTCGGACGCCCGCCGGATCTTCTCCATCACCGCAAGGATCTTCTCCTCTTCCTTGATGCGCGCGTTGACGCCCTTGACCTTGTCGGCGGTGAGATCCTTCTCCAGCTCGGCGTGCAACTTGCGCAACTTGTCGTAGCCGATACGCATCGAGCGATTCAGTTGCTCACTCGTCAGGCGCGCGGCCGCGTCGACCTGCGCCGGGTCGGCGCCCTTGATCGCGAGCTGGAACAGGATCTTTTCGGAGTCGAGCGCCATCGTCAGTGCTTCTTGTTCTCCCGGTCGTACTCGCGCTTGTCGTCCTTCTCGTTGCGCATCAGGTGGACGAGTTCACGCCCGCGCGGCGGGATCTCGTCGGCGCGGATCGCCCCCGCCTCCATCTCGGCCGCCCACTCGCTCGTCAAGGTTGCCGGGTGGGTGGCGCCGTCGATGAGGAACGGCGCCGGCAGAGCCATCGATGCGGTGCGCAGGTAGCCGGCGGGGCACTTGTCGAACTCGTACTTGCTGCCCGGGATGACCATGAGGTGCCCGGGCTCCTTGACGTTCGGGAGGTCGTGGCACGCCCACGCCCTGCGCATCTGGAGCATCATGGAGTCGCCGCACCCGGCGCAGCCGTGGCCGGGGATTCCGTAGGTGTCGTGGATGGCGTCGGCGTGGACGGCTGCGATGACGCTTTTTTTTCGTCATCTGTCGCGAACGACGCCGACACGATGAGCCGCCCGTAGAAGTTGACGAGCCCCGGCTGCGCGGCCTCGACGCTCGCGACGAACCGCTCCGACAGCATGCGGAAGCCGCGCTCGGTGACGATGCGGTCGTATGTCTGGTGTTCGCCCGTCGCCGGGTCCGGCGGCCCCTCGACCTTCGTCGGCCAGTCGGGGAAGTCGCAGGCGAGACGGAACGCGCGCAGCCAACCCTGAAGGGTCTGGTCGATCGGCGCGTCCCGGTGGACGACCGAAAGGCCAGCCAGGGCCCGCGTCTCCGCCGTGTTCAGGACGCGGAAGGTGATGCGGGTCGGCTTCCCCCCCGGGCGGATGAAGTCGCGCAGGTGTGAGGCGTCGCCGTCCTCCTCCCAGGCTTGGCGTGCGGCGGCGCTGACGTTGACGAGGTCGGGATCGTCAATCCAGAACGATTCCCTGACCTCGGCTGCTTTCCAGCCGAATGTGAGCGCCATGGCTCAACGCTTCCCCGGCTTGGAAGGCTTCGGCTCGTTGGCCGCCCAGTCGTCGATGATCGGCCCGATGACCGGCCGCGTCGGCGCCGGCCACATGGCGACCTGCTCCTCCGTGATGCTCAGGTCGACGCCGCAGGAGCACCGCAGCTCGACCGCTTCGCGCGTCCTCGGGCGCTCTTCCTGCGTGTGCGTGACGTGGTCGGGCGCGAACTGCGCGACCAGCGAGGCGATGTCGTGGCTCATGGCTACAGGAACCCCATGGACAGGGCCGGCAGCGCGGCATCGTAGGTGTTGCCGGGGACCGTCTGCGGCAGGACGGCGTGGAAGGCGGCGGTGTAGATGCCGGTGCCGTCCTTGTACGACTGCGGGGACTCGGCGATCTGGAGGGCCGGGATGGCCAGGGCGAACGTGTTGCCGGCCGAGGCGCCCTTCTGGTAGAGGAAATCAACCACGCTCTGCCCCGAGCGGGCCATGAGGTCGACGATGTCCTCGAAGGATGCGCGGTCGTCCTCGTCGGCGAGGATGGTGAAGCTGCCGCCGATGGGCTCGAGCGTCATCGCCATCTTCTGCTGATTCATGCCGGCGAGCGCCTGTTGCGCGACCGGCTTGAAGCCGAAGTTGATCGTCAGGTCGTGCAGCAGCACCTGCGTTCCGTTGAGCAGGCACCGCGCGGCCTTCCCGTCGAAGGGAACGGTCGTGTCGATGATGGTCATCGGCAGCGTGGCGCCAGGCGCGACCGGGGTCGTGAGCGTGTACTCGACGGCCTCGGCGGCGGTGTAGTTCCAGGCGAAGCGCACGACCTGATCGCGGGTGATGGTCATCGTCAGGGTCGGCAGGCACCCGTGCAGCACCTGGCGGAACAGGCCGCCGCGGAAATAGTCGATGGTGAACGTGCGGAAGTCGGTCGCCTTGCGCTTGTAGTGCGTCGAGGCGTAAACGACCGTGTTGGCCGGGATGTTGGCCGCGGTCATGTGGAGCAGCCCGAGCGTGAGCGCCGTGCCGGAGATGGCGCGGATCTGGGCCGCCTCGCCCGTGGGCAGGAGCAGGAAGCCGCCGACCGTGAGCCGGGTGCCGCCGCTCTGGACGTTCAGCGTCGGCTCTGAGGCCGGCGCCGCGAGCGCCGTCTTGTCGCCGGTGTCGTTGTTGACGGTGAACACCGACGAGAGAAGGTCGGATAGCTCGACGGGCGGGACCGCCACGGTGGCATTGCCGGCAGCCGTGGGGACGCCGCGCACGGGGAGCTCGAAAGCGGCGGACGCATCGTAGCTGATGCCGACCGCCTGGACCGCGTCGCCGAAGCCGACGATGGTGCGCGGGACGCTCTTGCGCGTGACGTTGACGGTCGGCGGGCCCTCGGGCCGGATGCGCTTGCGCAGCCAGAACAGCTCGTCGGCAACGGTGCTGGTCAGCGTCACGCCGGTCGAGAACACGCCGCCCGTGGTGTTGAAGCCGGTTACCTTCCCTGCCTTGCCGGCGTTCGGGCCGCCCGCCCCGAGCAGGTGGTAGCCCTTGCCGACCCAGTAGTCGCCGCCCGTGGCACCCGAGGCGTTCGTGCTGTAGGTCGTGCCCGAGCCGGTCCCGGGCTCGTTCGTGATCGAGGCGTGCGCCGTGGACGCCACGGTGGTCGTGGAACCGGACCCGGTGGCGCGCACGGGGACGTCAGCCGGCAGGAACGCGCGTACCGCGGTGACGCTGGTCGTAGCCGTCCAGGGCGTGTCGACCGTGGCAACCGTGCTCGCTCGGCTCTTGATCTGCCTGGCCTGGTCCTTGGCGAGGCCGTCCTCGGGCTTCAGGTAGTCGCCGATGTGGCTCGACCCGATCTGCGTGTCGGTCAGCGTCGACACGGTCATCGTGTTCGTGGACACGGTCGGGTTGAAGCTGCGGGGCGCGGCCTCCTGCGAGTAGGAGTACTGCGCCTCCTCGCACATCAGGAGGACGTCGGAGGTTTGCCGCCGGGGTTCGTTCATCGTGTTGTCCTTCTCGGCTCGTCGCCGGTGTTCGCCTCAGTACCGCCGCCCGAAAGGACACCCGGCTTGCGCCGGCGTGCCTCAACCACGGCCTTGTGGCAGAGGCGCGGCGCCGTCAAGTGGAATTCGCCCCCGTTGCGCGGGGGGGCGGACTTCACCTGCGGGGCGTGCCCGGCCTGTCGGCGGAACCTGGAGCGGTTCGGGAACCGACGCGCCCTCTAGCGCGGGCGCTCGATCACGACCCGCAACCCACCGAGAAGATCGTTCGTCGCCTTCAAGATCGGCACGGTGAACCCGAACTTGCGCTGCTTGTACGCGGCGTAGGCTGCCGTGAGCGCCTTGAACGGCTTGCCGCCGCGGTTCGCCTGATTCGCCACGTTCTCCAGGATGCCGTCGAGGACGAGCCGCCCGATGCGCTTCAACTGCGCGTCGGCCAGGGCGGGGTCGGCCGCCATCCGCCTCACCAGGATCCGGCAGGCGTCCTTCGCCTTGTCGGCGAGGTACCACGGGTTGCGGCGGTTGGCGGCCTGGACGTTGGCGATCATGGTGTTGGCGTCGATGCCGCGCTGGCCGCCCGCGACGACGTTGATGTCGGCGGTGAGCTTCGCGCCCACGATGGTCATGCGTCGTCGCACGGCGTCCTGGACGCGGGAGGGGATGCCGCTCGGGAGCGTGACGCCGGGGGTGCTCATCCCGGGCTACGCGGTGATCAACGAAGACTGCCACTGGCACCAGAAGCGCACGCGCCACACCTCGGCGTGGGCCTTGTCGATCGCCCGCTCGGCTCCCAGGAAGCGCACCTCGCGGATGCCCGTCGTCGACTGCGCGTAGTTCGCCGGGTTGGTGAGCACGTCCGCGATGCGCTGGACATCGCTGGCCGCGTTGCGCAGGACGCTCTGCCGGTCGCCGCCGCCGAGGTCGCCGCCGCCCCGGTAGTAGCCCACCTCGACGGTGACATGCGCCTCCCAGATATCCTCGGTGTTGCCGAAGTGCGGGCCCTGGGTGAGCACCTCGGGCATGTCGACGAAGTAGAGCCCATCGATCGCCGAGTCGGGCTCTTCACCGAGGGTCAGCCGGTAGCCGGAGCCCTTGAAGCCGCCCGAGGTTGACTCCGACGTGATGGCGTCGATGTTCGTGGCGAATTGGGCGAGGATCGTGCTGGCGAGCTGCTGCGCCATCGGCTACGCCCTGTCGAGTTGAATCGTGGTCCAGCCGTGGTCATCGACCCCGTCGGTCCGCTCGTCGCCGTCCTTGTCGAACGCCGTCTGCGACTGGAGATGCTGCAACAGCGCCTGGTATTCCGTCTGCATCTTGTCCATCTCGTCGGTCCAGTCGGGGCCGAGCGCATACCGGCGGTTGAGCCACCATCGCAGGGCGGTCGGCCGGCGGAACGCCGTGGCCCCGAGCGCGGTGTTGACGCGGAACTTCCCGCCGAAGTCGATCAGGAACTGATCTCGCGCCTCGCGCAACGACCGCGGCAGGTCGAGCTCCACGTCGATGATCTTGGCGAGCTTCGGCAGGATCTGCCGGAGGTCGGTTTCGTCGCACAGGTACTCGGGGATCTTGTGCTTGCAGCAATCGACTTCTTCGGTGATCGGGTCACCCGAGGCCGGGATGAAGTCCGCGTGCCCGGCCGCCCAGAGCGCATCGGCCTGCGTGGACGTGACCGCGATCGAGGCCCGCAGACCCTTGAAGGCAGCGCCCGACGAGTGGGCCGTAACCGTGGGCGCCGTCAGCGTCGCGGTCGAGGCCGACAGCGAGCGGACCGTCACCACCTCGTAGGGCTCTGTCGAGGCGAGCGCCCCGAGGATGTACCGCCGGCCCTGGACGACCCCAGCCGCCGACGTCAGCACCAGCGTCGAGGCCCCCGAGGCGATGGCCGACGAGGCGCTGGTCGAGACCGGATCGAGCGTGGCGGCGCCGGCCGTGACCTTGAGCGTGCCCTGGTCGTTGTAGAGGTTGACCGTGCAGGATGAGGGCGTGCCGTCGAGGAAGTAGGTCTCGAGCGTCCCGCCGACGTCCTTGACCAAACTGGCCAGCGACATTATGGCCGCCCCAGGCCGGGTAGGATGACCAGCGCGACCAACGTGAGCAGGCTCATGCGGGGCTACTCGATGGCGCAGCCGACGTAGGTCGAGACCACGTGCAGCGACGTCGTCGCCACGCCCGAGCACACCATCCGCGTGGCGAACGCGCTGAAGTTCTCGACCAGGACCGGCACGGATGCTTGGTTCTTGTACGTCAGCCCCTCGATGATGACGGCAGTCGACGTGTTCGGGCCGAGCACCGTCGTCGCCACGATGGACGCCCCGCCGTTGAGGCTGTTGATGTATCCCCAGTAGCCCGTCGCCGCGTCCTTGCCGTACACGTGCACCTCGAACGACATGGGCGCCGCCGCGATCTGCCCGCGCGCCATGATGACCACGCGCCCGCCGCGCCCACCGGGGCGGCTGCCGTCTGGCAGGCTCGGCACGACGCCGCCATGCCCGCTGTTCGTCGGATGCGCCGTGGAGGTCGTGCTGCCGTTCAGGTCTTGCACGAATCGGATTTCGCCTTCTCGGAGTTGGACGCCCATGGGTTACGCGGCCTTCCTGGCGGTGGCGGCTTCGCCGTCCTTGCGCCTGATGTCGGAGACGTCGAGGCAGGAGATGCCGTCGACCGTGATGACCTTGCTGCCGGTCGGGGCGTTGATCTTGTGCTCCAGGTCGGGCTTCCCCGTCGGAGGATCCCACTCGTACTGCTGGTAGACGAGCTTCCCCGAGGCGTCCTTGTCGTGGATGGTCGTGAAACGCGGGTCGGCGATCACCTTCCAGCCGGCCTGCTGCGCGCGCCAGCAGAAGTAGTAATCCTCGCCCATCGACGACGGCGCCCCCCACTGCGACACGTACGGCCAGAACATGAACGGCTCGATGCCGCCCGTCGCGGTGTCGATGTCGCGGAAGACCTGCGCGCGGATCATCATGTAGCCCGTCCCCACCCCGGCGCACGTGAACGGCCCGCGGGGCAGGTTGCAGATCGCGTTCACCGATTCCCCGGGAGCGTCCTGCGTGCTCTTGGCGAGCGGGTGCCACATGTTCACCGTCGGGCACCGCGGATCTTCGCGGAGGTACACCGCGCCGATGACGCCGATCTTCGGGTCGGACTCCATGAGCCCGAGGAACGAGTCGAGCGGGCTACCACCGTCGGCGTCCATGGCGATTTGCAGGTCGTCGTCATGCATGAGCACGTAGTCGTAGCCCTTGGCGATGACCTCGCGCGCGATGTGACAGCGAGCCATCTGCACCGGCCCGGCCGCGAACATGAAATCGCCGAAGTCGTGCCGGAATCGCTTCTGCGTCATCCGCGACGCCATCGCGGACGCGACGTAGCCGAGGTGCGGGTGCCGCCCGGTTGGGGTCGCGTACAGCAGCCGCGGGCGCACGTCGGCCGCCGGGGCCGGCTTCAGCGTGCGCTCCGCGACCAGTTCCACCTACGGGACCTTCCCGGTCAGCGCGATGTAGGCGTTCTTGAGGCGCGCGCGCTCCGCGCCTGTCGCCGTCCTGATGGCCGCGAGCAAGTCAGCCGCGGTCGGCTCGCGCACCGCCACCGCCTTGACGGCGACGGGCGCGGGCTCCGCTGGCGCCGCGATGGGCGCTGCGGTGGCATCCTGGGGTCCGAACAGCCGCCGGCTCATGGCCTAGTAGCCGGTCAGCGCGATCGTGCAGGAGTAGCCCGAGATGTTCGCGACGGAGTTGTCGACGAACGCCCCGGCCGCCGTGGTGCCCGGCAGGCCCACGGAGAGCAACTGCAGCACGACCGTCGAGGTGCTGGACGTGTCGCCCCGGATGACTGCCGTTGCGAGCGGGCCGACCGCGGCGATTGCCACGGCGGCGGCGATCATCTCGACGCGACCGCCGAGAAACTTGTGGGGAAAGAGCGTCGAGACGTCGATGCTCTCGCCCCCCGCGGTGTAGGGGTTCGTGAACGACCCCGTGTAGCGGACGGTCTTGGTCCCGTCGGCCGCGTTCGTGTAGACGTCGTCGATTACGGTGAGTGTGAGTGACATGAGGTTTCTCCTGCGAAGCGCGCCTACGCGGCGCGCGTTGACTTGCTGGGGGGTGCTTCGTTCTTCGGTGCTTCGATCGCGTCGCGGATGGACGCGTGGAGGTCGATCTCGGGCTGCGTGACGGTCGGGAGCTTGACGGCGACCTTCAGCCATTCCCATTCGACGACCGTCCCGAGGCGGTTCCCCTCGGAGCGATCGTCCTTCATGGGCCAGCCGTGATGGTGCAGGACGAGCCGGGCCTCGCGATGCGAGAGCTTCACATCGGAGCCCAGCTTCACGTCCTGAACCACGCGCTTGGACTTGCTCGTGCCCGGAATGGTCACGTTGCTCGTGCGTCGCACGATGACGTGGCCGTTCGGGTCGTACGCGAGTCCTCCCGCGCCGTCGTTGCGGATGGCGATCAGCCTCACCGGAGCGTCCTTGACCTCGGGGCGCTCGGTGAGGATCTCGGTCGCGCCGTACTGCGGCTTGCCGCTGTCCACCACGATGCCGTCCATGACCTCCAGACCGAGGGTCCTGAACGGCTCCGTCTCCATCAGCAGCGGAGTGATGCGAAACCGCTTGGCATCGATCTCCCCGATGAGGAACGCGCGGATCGCGTCCCTGCGCATTTCGTTGGTCGGTAGCGCCTTGATGACGTCGCTAAACATGGTGGTCCGTCTCCCTCGGTTGTGGCCTACGCGGCGGTGAGGCCCGTGATCTTGAAGGCGTGGCGGCGGTTGGTCGTGGTCAGGCCGCCGGCCCACGTCATGAGCCACTTGTCCGAGTCGTCGACCTTGCCGAGCGGCTCGATGCGCATCGGGCGCTGGGTCGCGACCTCGATGCACTCGCGGTGGACGCCCAGGAAGATGCTGTTCGTCAGGTCGCGCAGCGGGATGACCGGGATGCCGCCGACCCCGATGTCGGTGTAGTCGCCCGTGTTGACGATGTAGCCGCCAGCCGAGATGAGCGAGCGCACGCTGTTGTTCGACGTGCCGGCGTTGCCGAACACGCCCTTCAGCTTCTGCGCCTGCTTGTGGCTCGTCAGGATGAGGTCGATGTCGGCCGCGTACTCCGGGTCGCGGACGTTGCGGAGCGCCGCGTCGATGTCGCTGATCGCGATCGTCGTCGCCGCACCGGCCACCTCGTACGCCGCCCACCACGTGTAGGTCGACGGGTCGATGCCGGCGAGCGTGCCGGCCGAGTCGATGATCCCCTGGAGTCCGACGGGCGCGGTCAGACCCGTGCCCATCATGTCCGTGGTGATCAGGTCGACGGTGTCCTTGATGGAATACGTGAACTCCTTCTCGACCTGGTTGAAAAAGGCCGCCGTCGGCGAGCCGTTCTGGAGCTGGTCGTAGACGTGACCGGTCACCTGGATCAAGCACCGGTAGTGCTTCTCCGGGAAGTTCGCGGTCAGGTACGACTGGCTCCCGGCCGTGCCGAGAGCGTCGCCCTCGGCGTAGGTCGCCACCGAGGCGTTGCCGCCGTAGTGGATCTTGTAGTTCTTCGTCGAGCCGCCTTCCCAGCCGACGGGTGCGAAGAGGGGCATGAGTTCGTTGTTGCGGAACAGCGCCTCGGACAGCATCGGTGCCGCCGTGGTGCGGAGTGCCGCGGTGAGTGCTGATGTGACGGTACCGGCCATGTGACTTGCTCCCGGCTACTCCCCGGTCTGTTCGTTGAACTTCGCCATTGCGAGAGCCGCGAACGCGCCCGGCTTGAAGCCTTCCTCAGTCGTCTTCTGCCCGTTGGGCGTCTTCGCGTCGGGCTTCGCGGGCACCTTGGAGGTACCCGCGCCCGGCTTGAAGTCACCCGCTCGGAGATGCGGCTTCCCTTCGAGGAACGAGTCGACCCACTTGCCAACCTCGCCGCCATCCGGTGCCGTCGCCTTGCCGTCGTCGCCGATGAGCAGCTTCGAGGCCAGGTGGACGTGCATGTCCTCCGGGTCTCGGAACTTCACGGCGAACGACGACAGCGCCTCGGCGCGGATCGTGCGGTCCTTGAAGCCCGACAGCTCGTTGATGGCCTTCTCGGCGTCCTTCAACTGCTTCTCGTACTTCGTGGCCTTCTGGGTGAGTGCGTCGACTTCGCTCTTCGACTTCTTCGAACTGGCGAGCCTGGTCTTGACCTCGTCGAGGTTCTCGTCCTCGTCGAGTTCGAGACCAGCCAGAACATCGGCACGTGCCTTCGCGGCGGCTGCCGCCACGGCCTTGTCGAGCGCCTTCTTGCTGCGCTGCTCGACGGCGTGCAGGAACTCACCCTCGGTCTTGAAACTGACCGCGGGCTTGCTCTCGTCCTTGTCGTCTGGCTTCTTGTCGTCAGGTTCGGGCATGTCGCTTCTCCACCCCTCTCTGCGGCGAGGGTTGCCGTCACCCGGGTTGAAGGCCCCGGTTGCCCTACCCCGATTAACGGCTCGGGTTGCCGATAGACTTGGGCCCTGTGGTAACGGGCCGCGCTTGTCAAGTGCGCTGCTACGCCGCGGCGGGCGAGGCCATAGGCGGCTTCTTCTTCGGCGGCATCCCGGTCATCGGCTTGCCCACTGGATCCTCGCCGTCGCCGGCCGGCTGTTGCGCGAGCGCTTCGGCGGCGGCCCTCTTCGCCGCCTCCATCTCCTCGCCCTTCGCCTCGATCTCGTCGAGCAAAGCTTTCAGCTTGTCGGGCGACAGCGACTCGCCCCACTTGCGGCGCACCAGGTCGGTGATGAGCTGCGTGTTCACGCCGGTCGGGAGGCCGAGCTTCTGGAACGACAACGCCTCGTCGACGTCGGTCGCGAACGACCGGACGTCGAAGTCCTTGTCGTAGACGATGCGGACGGCGGCTCCCGTTTCCTGCTTGCGGTAGGCGAGCACCAGATCGGCGATCCGCTTCTCCGCGTCCTGCCCCGCGTTGGCGACATCGCCCAGGAGCGCCTTCTTGTCGTCGCTCTCCAGCTCGAGGGCGTCGGCGCTCGCCTGTTGCTTGCTGCCCTCGGAGCGCCCACGCGAGAAGCCGATCGTGCTCTTCGCCTGCTCCATCTCGTTGCCGATCAGCTCCATCAGCACGCGCAGGCTGTCCGCGTCGGGCGAGATGTACTCGGGGCGCCCGCCGGTGGTGCCCGGGTTGAAGGCGAAGGCGGTGTTGAGTCCGAGCTGCAGCGTGTCGAGGGAGCCCAGCGGGTCGGGCACGATCAGCCACGCGAATGTCTGCTTGTAGGCGATCTCGTCGGCGAGGCTGCAGTGGTTGAAGACGCTGTTCGCCACCTTCGCCAGATCGGCCACGACGGATATGCCGTGCGGGAAGTCTGACTCGGTGTCCTGCTGCGCGTAGATGGGCGTGAGCGGCACGCGCCCGATCGTGTTCGGGCGGCGGGCGATCTCTCGCTCGCCCGTGCCCGAGGCTCCGACGGTGGCGGTCTGGACCTCGTAGTCGATGACCTCGGTCTTCGTCCAGATGCGGTAGCGGGCGACGCTCTGGAACTGCTCGGTCCACGACCGCTTGGCCTCGCACGCGATGAACTGCTTGACCCACTCGATCTCACCGTCCTCGTCGGTGGACCAATCGAGGATGTCCTGCGGGCTGATGCCGTACACGTACGGCTTGCCGTCGCCGTCCCGATCATCGGTGTCGGCCACGTCGACGCAGGCCCACCAGATGCCGAGCGCGTTGGCCTTGCGCAGCCCCGTGCGCATGAACTCGTCCATGGACTGCGTGCGGTCCTCGTCGCAGGCGTGCCAGAAGTCAGCGAGCGTCTTGGGGCCCTCGCGCAGGACGCCGGCCTTCATGGCGTGGCTGACGAGGCTGTTCACGATCGGCTTGACGAAGTTGAAGTACCGCGCGCGCTTGTTGCGGTTGTAGAACTCCCACTCCTTCTCGCGGTTGTGCCGGTACAGCATCGACCGGTTGAGCACCGTCGAGATGTCGTACCGCTGGGCGACGGTGACGAGTGTCCCGTCGGTGTTGCGCGCGAAGACCGGTTCCTGGAAGTCGACGCTGTACGTGATCGGCCGCAGGTATTCCTGCCCGCCCTCGTACGACACGCGCAGGAACTCCCAGCCGCCGCTCTGCGAGTTGCGCCGCTTGTAGTGAGGATGCGTGCGCGCGACCCAGCCCGTGCCGTTGCTGGCGTCGGGGATTACCGGGGGGACGATCGCCACGTTGCGGCCTTGTGGCCACGGGCGCGGGATGTCAAGCGACTACAGCGCGCGGAGCACGGGCTGTGCGGTCGCTTCGTTCCAAGCGTGGGCCAAAGCGTCCGCTTGATCGTCGTGGTGATCGTTGACGCCGGTGAACACCGCAAGCTCGGCGAGGAAGTCGGGCAGCCACGACGCTCCGAGCGGGACCATCACGCGCCCCTGATTCCAGGCGGCCGCCACGCCTTGCGCCCGCTGGAACTTGTCGCCGAGCGGGCGGATCTCATGGATGCGCAGGCCCGGGGAGATCTCGCGGAGAATCTGCGGGGTGGCACGCGCGAAACCGAACGACTCGATGTGCATGGGCGCGTGTCCGTGCCGTTGTTGCAACGCCGCCAGCTCGCGCGCGAAGGCCGGGATGGTCGCCTGCTTGCGGATGACCTCGCGCACGTAGGCGATCTGGTCAGCGCCGCGGCCACGAAGGGCGAGCGCGACGCCCGCGCTGTAGTCGGCGGTCGTCTTCTCGCTCGTCGCAGTGTCGGCGCCGATGCTCATCGTGCAGCCGGTGAGGTTGACCTTCGCGGGGTCGTAGTAGGTCGGCGGGCCGAAGACCGTGGCGCCGCGGGGACGGGGGCGGCCCTGATAGAGCGACGCGAATGAGAACTCACCGATGATCTTGCGGATGTCGGCCAGCTCTGCGGTGTCGTACCGCTCGGGCCACAGCGCCTCGCCGACCATCCTCCCGAGCGGGTCGTGCTCTTCGGCCATGGCCGGCAGGTTGATTACCTCCCACATGCCTGTCGCACCCAGCTCGCCGATCAGGTCGTCTTGGCGCCAGCGCGTGTGAATGACCACCACGGAGGCGCCCTCAAGCCGCGTGTACACGACCTCGTTGAACCACTCGCGCTTCTTCTCGCGGATGAGCGCGCTGTCGGCCTCCTCGCGGTTCTTGTACGGGTCGTCAATGACCAGCAGCCCCTGCACGCCGCTGCCGGTAAATCCGCCGCCGGCGCCGCCTGCCAGGAGTCCCCCGCCCGCCGTCGTGCGCCACTCGGCGACGTTCTCGGAGCCCGGCAACAACTGGACGCCCTCGCGTATCGCCAGCTCGCGCACCACCCTGGACTTCGACCAGCCCTTCGTGTCGCTGTAGCTGAAATAGGCGCACGTGTCGGCCGGCGACGCTCGGAGCCACCACACGAGCGCGTGCAGGATGGTCACGGTCTTCGCGTGGCGCGGGGGCATGCTGATGCAGACCTTCATGCGCCGGTGCCGGGCCCGCTCGATGGCGGACAAGATCGGGCCGATGTGCCGCGGGGGCGGCCGGCGGGGCGACGCCCTCGCGATGAACGCCGACAGGTTCTCGCCGGCCCCGGTCAGCCGGTACCGGAGGGCCAGGAGTTCGGCGACCTCGTCCCGGGTCGGGCTACGCTGACTCGGGCGGGGCATCAGCGTCCCCTGGCGTCGCCGCCTGTTCCTCCGACAGCGCCTCCAACGCTACGAGCCGGCGCCGCATCTCGTCGGTGGTCATCTCGCCCGTGGACTCCAGGACGCTGAGGGCGGCACGGATGGGCCCACCGTTCGGGCCGGTGATCTCCTGGGTCGGGGCGCCCCAGGCGTAGGCCAGGAGCGCCTTGGCGGCCGGCACCCGGTCTGCCCCATGAAGTGCTGCAGCCAACGCTCGGACCGCGTCCGGGGTGTACTCCCGGCACATCACCCGGAACTCGCCCACCTCCTTCGGCATGCCGCTGGGATTGCCGCTCTGCCCCGGCTTCCAGCCGCCCTTGCCCGTGGGATTGGGCGCGAACCTGCGGCCAGGTTCCTGCTTGCTGGGTTGCGCCATTCACCCTGCCTTGCCACCTCTCGACCGGAAGCGCAACACGACCTCGTAACGTGGCGGATCTTCGGGACTGTGGTGCAGGCCGGCGTGGCTGGTCTCCTGGATGTGCCGGTGGAGCCGGCCGAGCTCGTAGGCGTCAGTCCCGTAGGCGATCTCCACCGGGGAGCACGTGGCCTGGTAGCGGACGAGGGCGTGGGTGGCGCGGGCGTGGATGGCGCCGCCGGCGCCGGTGGTCGGGACGTGGTCGGCGCCGCGGGGCTTGCACCGGGCCTGGGTCGGGACGCCATTGACCAGGACGGTGTGCGTGGCGTCGCGCGCGCGGCGGCGGAAGGGCGGGCGCGGGGCGTCCTTCCGCGAGGTCGCCATCACCGCATCGGCCCCGCTCGCGTCGCATCGCGTTGGCGTTCTACGTCCGCTCGAGCACGGGTAGCGTCTTCGCGTGCCTTCAGCCGGTCACGGATTCGAAGCGATCGGTGGCCAGCGACAATCTGCCGCGACTCAAAGCGCGTGTACCACACGATCAGCTTGGAGGTGCCGACTACCGCCGCGCCGACGGCGGCAGCCAGCAGGAGCACCGCGCCGACGAACGCCATCACGCGGGCTTGTGCCCCTCGCGGGACTGCCACGCCCACGCCAACGAGAGCCGCTCCGAGCGCTCGTTCCACGCCTCGAGCGCCTTGCGGTCGAGGCCGGGCGGGGGCGCGGGACCGCGGTCCATCGTCAGGAAGTCGCCCGCCATGAACTTCCCCTCGCCAACGTGCCGGGGCTTGCCGGGGCGGCCGAGGCAGTAGGGCGAACTCGCGCGGTGGGTCACGTCGAGGAGCTTCTCGACAGCGTTGCCGTCCCGCGAGGCGGTGAAGCTGATCTCGACCTTCCACGTGCGGCCGCACTTCTCGCATCGGGCCTTCTGCCACATGATCGCGCTGACGAGCTGGTCCCGGCGATCCGTCTCGGGGTTGTAGCGGGTGGTCATGGCTTCACCGGGCCAGTGATGGTCGGCGCCCCAATCTAGTTCGTGCCGCCACGTGCTCCGCCGTTTGAGTGCGCCCGGCACGCGGATGCCGCACCGCTACCATGGGTACTGCCCCCCGTACCGCTGCGCCATGATCGCGTGCTCCTTCCGGCTCTGCTCTGCCGCCTCGCCTCCGCGCTCGATTGCCGCCATCCCGCCGTCAGGGTTCACCGTGCGCTGGACGAGCGGCTCCCGCTGCGTGGATTCGATGACGGCCGAGTGCATCGACACCATCGAGATCCAGTTGAGGCGCCGGCGGGTCTCGGTCGCGCCCGGCGTGTCGTCGTCGGCCGCCTGCATGCCGAGGGCGCCCACCTCGACCACGTGACACCGCTTCACCCCGGCGGCGTTCGCCTTGCCGAGAAAGTCGGTGTCCACGTGCAGCCGGAAGGTCTCATCCAGGCCGCCGAGGTCGCGGAACACCGAGGCGCGCAGCAACCATCCCGAGGGAGTCGGGAAGTCGTTATGTCGCACGAACATCCCCCCTTCGGTCGTCTCGCGTTGGTTGCAGGTCACGAACTCGTAGTTGAATCGTCGCGCCAGTTCCACCCCGGTCGCCAGGCGCGCGGGCTCCCACGTGTCGTCGTCTTCGAGGAAGGCGAGCCATTCCCCCGTCGCGACCTTCACGGCAGCGTTCACGGCGGCAGCCTGCCCCGCGGTCGCGGCCTCGAGGAAGCGCAGCGGCAGGGGCCCGTGCTCCAGGTAGGGCGGCGGGACCTTCGCCAGTATCCCCGGGTCGAGCGCCACGATCACCTCGATGGGCGCGATTGCCTGCCGCGTGATGCTCGCGAGGGCGTTGTTGAGGTAGAGGTTCCCGCAGTGGGACGATGGCTTCCGCGCGAGGCGCGACGGAACGATCACGCTGATCGTCATCGGCGCACCAACCCCTCGGCGAAGTCGCGCCGGCCCCACACCTTCGCCCCCGGCCCGAGCAGCTCGCGCAACAGGTCGCGGGCGTCGTAGCGGTCGACCAGATCGGCCGAGACCGTCATCACGTAGTGGGTCATTCGGTGGCTCCCGTCTCCTTCAACGCGGCCAAGTAAGGCGCGTACAACATCTCAACGATGCGCCGCGTGAGTTGGTATTCCGGGCGACTCGCTTGGATCATGTTGCCACGCTCGTCCAGTTTAAGGGCACTCATGTGGTACGCAATCAGCGGTCGGTTGCCGAAGTAAACAACTCCGTCGCGAACATCAAGAGCCCTCGTCCACGCGGCCCATGGCCCGAGGCAGGCGCCGGGGTGGGTGATCTCGATGCCGACGAGGTTCTCCAGGTACTTCTGGTCGCCGTACTTCTCGCCCTCGACGCGGTCGTAGCACCACGCCTTGCACCTGTCGGCCCACGCCGTCGCCTCGGCACGATCTTGCAGCGGCACGATCCCGACGTTGTACCGCCCGAACACCAGGTGCTTCTCTGTCGGCCCCGGCAGCCCCTGCCACGCGTACGCGAACCCGTGCGGGATGCGAGCGCTCGTGGCGTTGCCCATCTCCGCGAAGATCGGCTCGGGCGACGAAAAGAAGAACACGTCCGCGTCCACGTAGGTCACCGGCTCGCCCGTGTGCTCCATCAGCGCCGCGAGCCACGCCGGCCCAACCGTCCACATGTGCTCCACGCGCGTCCGCCTCGGCCCCGGGAGTGAGTCGAGCGCCAGGTCCTTGCGGCTCGCCAGGAACTCCTCCGCCTTCTGCCCCTGCATCCCCGCTCGCTGCGCCAGCGCGTACGACTCTTCGTCGTAGCAGAGCGCGTGAAGGATGACGTTCGGGCAGTCCTTCTGCAGCGACGTCCACATGGCGAGCGCACGCGTGCTGTAGTTTCGATCGAAGTACGTGGCCCACCGCCGCACGCGGGCGTAGGTGTCGGTGACCGTCGGGCCGCGATCAACCGGGACACGGGCCACGCGCTCAAACCCGAGGTCGCGCAGGAGCTTCACGATCGCGCCGTTGTCGAACCGGAGCGCCGGGAAGGTTTGCCCGTACCCGTGCGTCTCCTCTTTCCACGGCTCGCCGTCCGCCGTGCCGCCCTCGATGACCGGTAGCCGATGCAAGATCAGCCAGCGCCGAGACGCCGCGGCCATCTTCGCAATGTCAGCGCGCCACGTGTCGACGCGATGGATCAGGGAGCAGCCGTCGACCACGATGTCGCGCCCCCCCAGTGGGGCGGTTGCCTGTTCCACGACCCACCGCGACTCGGGATACCGTTCCATCGCAATCGCCAGAGCCGGCGCGCTGATGTCCATCCCCTCGTACGACCGATAGGGAACCCCCGCGCGATCCAGCACCTCGCGCCCGTACCCGCTCGCGCAGCCGTACTCCAAGATCGCGCCGGGGCAGTGGGTCGCGCGCACCGCCTCCGCGAGCGCCGTGAAGTGCGCTGGCCACGGGTCGCGCTGCAGCTCCTCGTCCACCAGGGCGCGCTGCTGGGCGGCGACGGCGGGGAGCGTCCAGGGGTTCATGACCACCACCACGAACCAAACGCCATTGCCGCGATCGCCGTCATCGTGACGAGATACATCGCGTCGCGGGTCGCGTTGCGAACGGCGGTGGCCCCGTCGCGATAGCCTCGCATGTACTCGTCGTTGTCTGCGTTCACTTCGCCCGCCTCGGCCGCCTCTTGATCTGATCGTCGCTCGATGCCACCCGTTTCGTCAGGTCTGGCATCGCGGCGCCGAACGGCGGCAGTTTGGCTGCCAACTTGCGGTCAGCCTCATACAGCGCACCCTCAGCGTCTCTGCCATCCGACGCTATCAAGTAGAGCGCGTTGCTAGCTATTGCATGCGCTACCGCGACGCGCCCGAGCGTCATGACGTTGCCATCTTCGGTTTTGAGCAGCTCGTAGATTCTGTTCAACGCGCGCTGTCCTACTCGTTCCGACCACTCGTACATGCAGGCTTCGCAGAAATCGTCGAGCCACGGCGGGTGCTTCGCCTCTGCCTCGTGCTTCGTCTTGCACGACATCAGGTAGCCTCCTTCACCGCCGCGATCACGGCGTCTTGTTCGTCCTCTCGGAGTTCTGGGTAGCAGGGGAGCGAGAGCACGGTGCGCGCGAGTCGTTCGGAGACGGGGAACGCGTCGTGCTCTCCGAGGTGCGCCCATCGCTCGTATTCGTGCAGGGCCTTCGCGTAGTGCGTCATGACGCCAACCCCACGCGCCGCGAGCGCCGTCGCCAGCCGATCGCGCTCGGCGTACTCGATGACGTAGACGTGAAACGATCCGCGCGTCCCGTCGGGTTCGGCCGGCACCGTCACCCGCCCGCGCAGTTCTGCCGAGTAGCGCGCGGCGATGGCGCGGCGCCGGGCGTTCCATGCCTCCAGGTGCGGCAGCTTCGCGCGCAAGATCGCCGCCTGGAGTTCGCTCATGCGGGAGTTGATGCCGTCGCCCTGGACGTCGCTCCGGTCCTCGGTGAATCCGTAGTGCCGGATGCGGCGCGCTTTCTCTGCCAGCGCGTCGTCGTCGGTCGCGATCCAACCGCCGTCGCCCATCGTCCCGAGGCACTTCGTCGGGAACGCGGAGAACGCCCCGGCCAGCCCGAGCGTCCCCGCCTGCGCGCCACCCACCGAGGCCCCCTGTGCGTGGGCGCAGTCCTCGATCGCGCCCACGGGCACGAAGCACGGCTGCCCGAACATGTGGACCACGATGTGACCGTCCACTTGCACGCGCGCCAGCGTCTCGACCGACACGCCGCGCGTGACCGCATCGACATCGACCAGGACGGGTTCGACCCCGGCCGCCACGATCGCGTTGATGGTCGGCACGGCGCCGAAGGCCGGGGTCGACACGCGAGAGCCACGCGGGAAGCGCGCACGCAGCGCCACCTCGCAAGCGTCTGTCCCGCTGGCGAGTCCGACGACGTGACGCACTCCGATCGCCGCCGCGCACTCGGATTCAAACGCTGCCAACTCGGCGCCGAAGAGATAGCGGCCAGACTGCGCCACGCGGACGAACGCCGCCGCCAACTCGGGTAGGAGCGCCACGTTCTGGGGAGCTAGAGAGACAAAGGGGAGCGTCATGCCGCGCCGGCCCTTCGTCGCCGCGTCTGCCAATGGTTCTCCCCGCGCGGAACGTTGGCGCGCCCTCGGTCCCGCCGGTCGTGCATGTTGTCCAACTGCGTCCCCGTGTACAGGTGTTGCAACCGGACACAGGCCGGACAGCCGCGCTTGATCGCCCCCATCGTCGGCGCTTGCGCCATCTCTGTGCCGGCGGGGACGCTCACAGCGCCCTCGCGCAGATGTACGTCGACCGGATCGCCTGCGGTGGCCCGATGCGCATGCCCTCCGGTGTGTTCGTCATCTGCAAGACCCCGGCGTCCGCGGGGATGTCGAGCCGCGGCCCAGCGTCAAGCACCTCCCACGTCTCGGCGTCTCCGAATAGTTCCCGCAGCGCCCCGACGTTGAACCGCCACCAATCACGTCCACCGTCGGGCGTGCTGTCGTGCTCGGGGAATACCCAGGGAGTCGAGACGATCGCGATCCCGCCCGGCTTCATCGCCTCCGCCAGCGCCGCGACCGCCGCGAACGGGTTGGCGACGTGTTCCAACACAGAGAGCAGAATCGCCGTCCCGATGGTCGGCCCGTACTTGTCGGCCAGCTTCTCGATGGGCACGCCGCCTGTCTCGGGGTTCTCGATCGTGTACTCCCCGAGGAACGACAGAGGGCGCTCGATGTCGAGGTAACGGCACATCTGGGCCTCGCGGACCTTGGCGATGTACGCCTCGGCGTCGGCGTCGAAGAGCGGGCGCCACGGCTTGCCCAGATCTGCCATCGCGTCGATCGTCTTCTGGTAATCCGCGATGGTCGGCGCGATCAATCCGCCGCACTCAACCACTGGCGTTGGCAGCGGGCCGTGCTTCGCGGCGAGTTCGCGAACGAGGGCGATGTCATCGGCGAACATCAGTCGCACCCCTCCTGGTACGTCATCGGTTCGTCCTCCTGGTTGCGTTTAGAAACACCCTCGCCT
>ERZ1292623.733-Hain-H51-01um-R1-733-length-33754-cov-23_pt1 | contig 33754 bp, 40 predicted proteins | sample MGYA00564398_ERZ1292623 | MGnify/ENA primary metagenome ERZ1292623 (study PRJEB36523, sample SAMEA6512633) | groundwater metagenome | collected 2019-01-07 | study: AquaDiva: Metagenomics assemblies of 32 groundwater samples
TCCAAAGAGTTTTGGACGCCGCCTCAACCATCAGTTTGCCGCCCAACCGCGAAATAATCCACAAAATCCCCAAAAGATTTATTGTCGACGGCCAGGAATTTTTTAAAAATCCGGCTGGGATGACCGGAATCCGCCTTGAAGCCGATGTAATGATAATCGATGCCCTGACTCCGTATTTAAAGGGCCTGGCTAAAGCGGTCAATGAAAATGACATCGAAGTATCCGAATTCGTTTATTCTCCTCTGGCTTCGGCCAAAGCAGCCTTAAACAAAAGAGTGAAAGAACACGGGGCTTTATCATTGGATTTAGGTGGCGGCCTTTGCCATTTGGCCGTGTTCGAAGAAGGAGAACTAATCCACGCGGCCGCGTTGCCAATTGGCTCAAAAAACATCACCAATGATCTGGCCATCGCCATTAAGGCTTCATTAGACAACGCCGAAAAAGTGAAACTGGAATATGGCTACGTGGGCCAGAGCGTAACCGGCAAAAAAGATAATATCGATCTTTCGGATTTGACCGAAGAAGAAAATTTCATAGTCTCCAAAAAACTTATCGGCGAAGTGATATCAGACAGGGCTTCTGAAATTGTCGAAATGGTTTCTGATGAACTCAAAAAAATAAATCGTTTGAAAATGCTGGCCGGCGGACTGGTATTATCGGGCGGCGGAGCCAAACTTACCGGTTTCACAGAATATATGAAAGAAAAACTGAAACTGCCGGTCAGAAAAATTTCTTCGTACGAATTCGACGGCATCACCAATAAAATTAATGACCCCTCTTGGGCCTCGGCCGCCGGCTTAATTCTTTGGGGCATTGAAAAAGAATTTCAAGGCAAAGAAAAAGGAATTTTTGAAAACTTCGACTCTGAAAAAACTTTTAAGAAGCTCAAAGACTGGTTCCGCATATTCTTACCCTAAATCCCTGACTCTTCTCAAAGTACTTGACTGAATTTTTGCCTTATGATAGGTAATAGCTAAATTTATGACTCAAATAAAACCTCCATTTGAAACATTTGCCAGGATTAAAGTCATCGGCGTGGGCGGTTCCGGCAACAATGCCATCCAAAGAATGATAACCGAAAAGATCCACGGCGTTGAGTTCATCGGTATCAATACCGACGCCCAGCATCTTCACGCTTCCAACGCACCGATAAAAATACATATCGGCAAAAACCTAACCAAAGGTCTTGGTGCAGGAATGAATGCCGAAGTCGGCCGCCAGGCGGCCGAAGAAACCAGAGATGAAATCCAAGAAGCCATTAAGGGCTCGGATATGGTCTTCATCACTTTCGGACTTGGCGGCGGAACCGGTTCAGGCGCCGGACCGATTGTGGCCGAGGTGGCCAAAAACGCCGGCATTCTTACTGTCGGCGTAGTCACCAAGCCATTCTCTTTTGAAGGAGCCCAGCGGACTAGAATCGCCGAAGAAGGCTGGAACAAATTAAAAGAACGGGTTGACGCTTTAATCACTATTCCCAATGACCGCCTTCTTTCAGTAATTGAAAAACGGACCGGGTTAATCGACGCTTTTAAAATCGTGGACGATGTTTTGCGGCAAGGCGTCCAAGGCATCTCTGATTTAATTACCGTGCCCGGCATTGTCAATGTCGATTTCGCCGATGTCCAGGCAATAATGCAAAACGCCGGTTCGGCTCTGATGGGCATCGGCCGGGCGACCGGCGAAGACCGGGCGACTGAAGCGGCTAAAATAGCCATTAACTCCCCACTCTTGGAAGTTTCCATTGACGGCGCCAAAGGGGTACTATTTAACGTCACTGGCGGTCCGGACCTCACCATGGCCGAGATAAACGACGCCGCCAAAATAATCACCGAATCAATTGACCCAGAGGCCCGGGTAATTTTCGGCGCCACTCAGGACAACTCCTTGAAGAAAGGAGAAGTAAAAGTAACCGTTATTGCCACTGGCTTTGATAGTGAAACCCAGTTCGGCAAAAAAATCGGCGGATTTGGAATTTTCGGGGGAGAAGATGCTAACCAGGAAAAGGACGAAAAAGTCCAGACTCAAAGGAAATTCATCGACGACTTGGGAAAAGAAGAAGATAAATACGACATCCCGGCGTTTATCCGGAAGAAAATGAAGTAGCGCTCAGGGTACAGCCAATTTCTTCTCTTTGTATAAAGCTATCCTCGGAGTTTTTATTTCTTAACTCGCAAAACGCCGGGGCTCTTTTGTTTTTAAATCAAAACTGGAACTCTAATCCCTTTTTTATTCCATTCTTCTGCTTCCTTCAACATTAATTTAAATTTTTCATCAATTTCGCTTAATCTTATAAAACCATCTCCTGATATAAATTTAGGATCTACATATCTAAATTTCTTATAAACGACTAAACTGCTAATGAATAACCCATTTAAAGATTTCTTTTTTAAAATTGATAAAAGTTTATTTATTTCCGGAATATTTGCTAGCTTAATTTTTTTTAAGACATGCTCATCTGAACTCCAAAAATCATCAAAATTTATGGCTTTTTTATCTAATGCTAGTCTTAAAACATTGCCAAAAATTCTATAACGACTAACGGCCTCAAAACCACCCCAATGTTTTATTTGTTTATCCAAGTAACTATGAGCAAATACACTGGCTGATTCTTTATTTTTGAATAATATTTCACCATTAAAATTTGTAAGCCTACTTACTAAAAGTCGGGCCGTTTTTAAAGAAAACTCTCTAAGAGCATAATCTACTCTATCAGCACATAAATCCGGTGAACTTTTTTCTAATAAAGTAAAAATTTTATAGTTTGTAACTCTTTCTAAACTATATCCATATTTTTCTAAAATATCTTTAATATTTGAACTTTCTAAATATCTTTTATGATTGATGTCTTGAAAATCTTCTGTCTCGCCACTCCCTACTACCCAATCAATCACATGAGAAAAAGCGGTGTGAGAAACATCGTGAAGTAAACCGGCGATTTGTTCTTCTTCTGAAGCTTTAAGTAATTTTAAAAGAAACATTACGCCCACTGAATGTTCATGCCTGGTAAAATTTTTTAAATGATAGAACTCGTCCGGTATTCCAAATTGAGAAATTTTTTTAAGTCGATGAATGGATTTAGAATTCAATAAATCAATTATTACCGGGGAAGTAATTTCTGATTTTCCATAAATTTTGTCTTTAATTATAATTCTCCGCATAGTATTATTTTAGTAAAATGATAATTGTTTATACCGGCGACGGCAAGGGGAAGACTACCGCGGCTTTGGGCCAAGCTATCCGGGCTTTGGGCGAAGGAAAAAAAGTTATAATGATTCAGTTTATCAAAGGCCCGTGGATTTCCGGCGAAGACATTTTTATATCAAAAATTAAAAACCAAAAATTAAAATTTAGGATTATTAAAGGTGGTAAAGGTTTTGTTGGAATTCTCGGCGACCGCTTGCCGCGCCCGGTTCATAAAAAAGCGGCTGAAAAAACTTTGAAGCTCGCCGAAAAAACAATTTTGAGCAAAAAATACGATCTTGTAATTTTAGATGAAGTGAATGTCGCCGTCGGATTAAAACTTATTTCTAAAGAAGAGGTTTTAAAAACGCTCGAAAAGATTCCTCGGGGCGTTGATATTATCTTAACCGGCCGAAACGCACCCAAAAAATTCATTGATTTAGCTGATATTGCCACGGAAATGCGCGAAATTAAGTATAAATTCAGAACGGTTAAACAGGGGCTGGAATATTAACCGGTATCCACATTGACCGGTATTATAAAATAGTCATAAAATTAGGTATGGCTTTCACTTGGACTCCAAGATTTACTCAAGGTGATCCTTTTGACCAAATAAATTGGGTTAAGAGAGACGCTAAGATCGGCTCTTCTGACGGAAGAATCGTTTTTGAACAAAAAAAGGTTGAAGTTCCGGAATTTTGGTCCCAGACCGCGACTGACATCGTCGCCTCAAAATATTTTTCGGGAAAGAAAAATTCGCCGGAACGAGAAAACTCGGCTAGTCAGCTTATAAACCGAGTAGCCAAAACCGTTTCCGGCTGGGGTTTTAAAGACGGCTATTTTGAAAACCCCGAAAGCACCCAGAATTTTGAAAACGATTTGAAATGGCTTTTAATTAATCAATACGCTTCATTCAACAGTCCGGTCTGGTTCAATGTCGGCGTGATTAAAAATCCGCAATGCTCAGCTTGCTTCATCCTTTCGGTTGAAGACGATATGGACTCAATCTTCTACGACTGGTACGCGGTTGAAGGAAAAATTTTTAAACTTGGCTCCGGTTCGGGAATAAATATTTCTAATCTTCGTTCTTCAAAAGAATCTCTTTCCAAAGGCGGAATTGCTTCCGGCCCGGTTTCTTTTATGCAAGGAGCGGATGGCGTGGCGAATTCAATCAAGTCGGGCGGCCGGACAAGGCGCGCCGCCAAGATGGTAGTGTTGAATGCCGACCACCCTGACATCAAAGACTTCATTTACTGCAAACGCATTATGGAAGAAATGTCGCAGGTCTTGGCCCAGACTGGAAAGTACGATGCTTCAATTGAAGGCAAGCTTTTTTCAATCTACACCACTCTGCCTTTCCAGAACGCAAACAATTCCGTCAGGGTAACTGACGAATTTATGAAAAAAGTTCTGAATGATGAAATATGGAATTTGAAAGCAGTAAAAACCGGAGAAACTTTGGAAAAGGTAAAAGCCAGAGAAGTGCTTGATTGGGCAGCTGACGCAGCTTGGCACTCGGCTGACCCGGGAATGCAATATGATACCACCATAAACAAATGGCACACCTGCCCGAATTCAGGAAGAATTAATGCTTCTAACCCTTGTAGCGAATACATGCACATAGACAATTCGGCCTGCAATCTGGCTTCTTTAAATCTTCTAAAATTCTTAAAAAATGATGGCAATTTTGATACCGAACTTTTCAAAAAAGCGGTTGATGTAATGATTCTAGCCCAAGATATTTTAGTAGATAATTCTTCTTACCCGACCGAAAAAATAACTCAAAACGCCAAGAATTTCCGACAGCTCGGCCTTGGTTTTGCCAACTTAGGTTCTCTTTTGATGGCTCAAGGGCTCCCTTACGATTCAGATGAAAGCCGAGTAATGGCGGCGGCAATTTCAGCGATTATGGCTGGCGAGGCTTATCGGATGTCAACTGAAATTGCAAAACACAAAGGCCCGTTTGGCGGATACGAAATAAATAAGGAACCGATGCTTAATGTTATTAAGATGCATCGCGACGAAGCCTATAAAATTCCGGAAAATATAATTGACCGAAAAGAACTGGTTGAAGAAGCTGGAAACGTCTGGGACAAAGCCCTGCTTCTGGGCCAGGAAGCCGGCTACAAAAACTCGCAGGTCACGGTCATCGCTCCGACCGGCACTATCGCTTTTATGATGGACTGCGACACTACCGGCATTGAACCGGACATTGCCCTTGTTAAATACAAAAAACTTGTGGGCGGCGGAGTTTTAAAATTAGTAAACAACCAAGTCCCGCGAGCCTTGAAAAAACTTAGTTATGACGATGAACAAATTAAAGAAATAACCGGCTACATTGATAAAAACGATACTATTGAAGGAGCGCCGCATATAAAAGACGAACACTTGGCCGTTTTTGACTGTTCATTCAAAGCATTCAAGGGCACTCGGACTATTCATTATCTTGGCCATTTAAAAATGATGGGGGCGGTCCAGCCGTTTGTTTCAGGAGCAATTTCCAAAACCGTCAATCTGCCTCGCGAAGCGACTAAAGAAGAAATCTTCAACGCTTTTATTGAGGCCTGGAAATTAGGAATCAAGGCTGTGGCTTTTTACCGCGACGGCTCCAAAACAATCCAGCCGCTAAACACCGAAAAAGAAGAAAAGAAAATAAAAATACCTAAATTAATTCGGCGTTATCTTCCTAATGAACGGCCGGCAATACATCACAAATTTTCCATCGCCGGCCATGAAGGCTACATCAATGTCGGGCTTTACCCGGAAGATTACAAAGTCGGCGAAACATTCATCAATATGGCTAAAGAAGGTTCAACCATGGCCGGCTTAATGGACACGATTGCGGTCCTGACTTCAGTATCCTTGCAATACGGCATTCCGCTCAAAGTTCTGGTTAAAAAACTAAAAGATATGCGCTTTGAACCGATGGGTATGACCGCCAACAAAGATATTCCATTTGCCAGTTCAATTGTTGATTATATTTTTAAATATCTGGGCGCGAAATTTTTAACCGACGAAGAAAAAGTTGAAGTTTTCGGCTCGGCCGCGCATGGTCAAATTAACGGGACGCTAAACGTCCCGAATAATCACGCTCAGCGTGACGGCGCTATCCAAAATGGAAAAATTGAAACAACTCCAAAAAATGAAAATCTTAACGGCAATAATTTTGAAACCATTATGGCTAAATTTACTGAACAAAAAGAAGGGGAGCTAGATGCCCAGCCGGCCTTGGCTCTCTCTGAAACAACCGAAAACCCTCTCTGTTCAAAATGCGGATTCATTATGTACCGGGCCGGCACCTGCCTCTTGTGTAGAAATTGCGGCGAAATCACCGGAGTGTGCTCGTAGAAATGTAGAAAGCCTATAGGTTGTAGACAAGCTATTTCTTCAAAATCTCCAAATATACTTCTTGAGGTATATCAACTCGGCCGCTTTCTTTGAGACGTTCTTTCCCTCTTTTTTGTTTTTTCAGAAGCTTCATTTTTCTGGTTACATCGCCGCCATAGAGATAGCCGGTTACATCTTTTCGGCGGGCCTTAATCGTTTCCCGGGCGATTATCTTTCCGCCTATCGCCGCCTGCAAAGCTAAATTAAATAATTGCGGCGGCATTATCTCTTTCAGTTTTTCAACCATTCTTTTGCCTTCCTGATAAGAATTCACTCGCGGCACGATTCTGGAAAATGGTTCGATAACCTCGCCGCCCACCAAAATATCCAGCTTGACCAAATCCGATTCCTGAAAACCGGCGAATCTATAACTCATTGAGGCAAAGCCGGAAGAAACGCTTTTCAGCTTATCGTAAAAATCAATGATTATCTCGGCCAAAGGAGCGCGATATTTCAAAACCATTGTTTCCGAACTTAAATAATTTGTTTCAAGATGAATAGCTCGGCATTCCGGCATCAGTTTCATTATCTGGCCCAAATGCCGGCTCGGAGTTAAAATTTCCAATTCAACGAACGGTTCAGATATAGTTTCTATCTGACCTGGATCTGGTAATTTTGATACCGACTTAATTCTTAATTTTTCATTTTTCATTTTTAATTTTACTTCGTACTCAACCGAAGGAGACGTGATAATTAAATCTAAGCCGAAATCCATTTTTAATCGCTCCGAAACGATTTCGGCATGAAGCATTCCCAAAAAACCGCACCGAAATCCAGGACCCAAAGCATCGGAATGCTCTGGCTCAAAACGCAAAGACGAGTCTTGAAGCTTTAATTTTTCCAAAGAGTCTTTTAAGTAATTAAAATCATCACGCTGAGCGTGATTCTTAGTGGCGCTCAGCGCCACATTGGCGTTTCTTGGATACAAACTCGCGAAAACAAACGGATTCGGCTCTTGATATCCCGGCAAAACCAAACTATTATAATTTTGATTTTTAATATTTAATTTTTGATTTGTAATTGTATCCCCCACTCTCACTTTTGACATATCTTTCAAGCCGGTGGCGATGTAACCTATTTCGCCGGCTTTGAGTTCGCCTGATTTTTGCAATTCAGGCTTAAAGTACCCGACCTCCAGAGCCTCGGCCTCTGCTTCTTGGACAATCAAATGAATTTTATCGCCGGCCTTAATACTCCCTTCAAAAATCCTGACATAGGCGATTATGCCTTTATAAGGGTCGAATTTTGAATCAAAGATAAGAGCCTGAAGCGGCTTACTTTCATCTCCTTTTGGAAAAGGCACTTTTTCGGCCACAGTCTTTAAAACTTCTTCTACGCCTTCACCAGTCTTGGCTGAAATCTTCAAAATTCCATTTTTCCGGCGATCTCCTGATAAAATTGCAATTTCTTCTTCAACTTTTTCCACTTGGGCGTTGGGCAAGTCAATTTTATTTATCACCGGAATAATTGTAAGGCCTTGATCCATCGCAAAATTATAATTGGAAAGGGTCTGAGCCTGGATCCCCTTGGTGGCATCAACTAATAAGATAGCTCCTTCAACCGCAGCCAGGGATCTTGAAACCTCGTAATAAAAATCAACATGGCCCGGAGTATCAATTAAATTTAAAATGTAAAAATCAAAATTCAAAATTTCTGAACTATTTTTTATTTTTGATATGTCATTTTGATATTTAACATTTGATATTTTATTTTGTGGTCGGTAAACCATCCTTACCGGCTGAAGTTTAATTGTAATTCCTCTTTCTCTTTCCAAAGGATGCATATCCAGAAACTGCTCCTGCATTTTTCTTTTTTCAATTGTTCCGGTCAATTCCAAAAAACGGTCCGCCAAAGTGGACTTACCTGCGTCTATATGGGCGATGATGACGAAATTTCTGATGCTAATCACTCCAGAACAATATTCTTATCAAAAGAGTGGCTTTCGTCAAATAAAATTTTGTCATTGAGAATCAAAGTGAATTTACTCTTCAGGCCCGGCTGTTTCTGAAGATAGATGCTACCGGCATTTGAAGTCCTGTATTTTATTTTAACTGTTCTGGCCTCGCCCGGTTCAACAATCATCCAAAAGGCGAAAACTTTTTTGCCGGCTTCGCTTAAAATTTCGATTCCGCGCGTCTTTTCTAATCTTGATTCATACCTTTCCAAATCCGGATCAGAAACAAAACCCTGTTTTTTGTAATCAAGCAATGGGCTTATCTCAAAAAAATCATTGCCGTTTATGTCAATAAGTTCGGCGTCTTCCGGCAATAAAATTCTGACATAATCATTGTTTTTTTTGTTGTAAAAACCTAAATTGCCGCCGTTGTGCCTTCTTTCAATTTCCAAAGTATGAAATAAGCTGTTTTCCGATTTTTCTATCTTCAAAGAAACAAAATTATCAATCACGGCATCGGTCTTTGAACCCATAATATTTGAATGGGTTATCATTAAATAATCAGAGTTCTGGGCCTCTTTTATTTCTCCGGCAAAACCATTCTCCAGAGCCAAATTCTGGAGCCGGGCTTCAGTGAAGTAGCCCAAAATATCCTTTTTCTCAAGCCCGGCCACTAAAACCGCAAAAATTTTCATCCAGTCTTCGCGGCTTAAACTTGATAATCTTTCAAGAAGAATTGGTCCGAATTCAACTAAAATCTGTTTGGGCTGGTCATCGCCTTTAGTTCTCTCATATTCAACTTCTTTTTGAACTTCGGTGATGAAATTTTCAGAATCCAAAGTAATCCCGAAATCAGCCATCTCAAGTGACCCGGTTACTTTCAGAATTTCCGGGATCAAATCAACGTTAACCGCCATTACTCCGTCAACTAAAATACCGGTGTCTTTGTAGTAAAACTCGGCGGCTTTTTTGGCTGAAGCCGGGAAATCACTGAACCAGTTGGCGTCGCGCATGCCCCAATTCGGAGTGATTTTCTGAAGAGGCCGGGGCGGAATTATTTTTTCCTTCATCTGGCCGTCGGGATTGTAAATATCGTCGACAAAAAACTTTTCCATCTTTCCTTTGTTAAACTCTATTAAAGCATAAGAGCCGGCAAATCCCCCGGTCGGCCTTAATTCAGAAGTATTCTGGAACAAAATAACATATCTTTGAGAACCGGACTGGCCAAGCATAATTATCAAAGCGTCAGAATAGCGGATCGCCTTTTCCATGAAATTAGAAAATTCCGGGAGTTTTAATTTTAATTCTTCGAATTTTTTCCTTTCAGGTTCAGGAATCAAATTTGCGTCTAAGCTTAAGATCAAGGCATCAGCTTCATTCAAGCTTCTTGACGCCTGGATCAAATCGAGCCGGAATTGCCTTAAAATTTCCAAAATGCCCGTTCCGGTTTTGTTTTCCGGATCAGCCCGAATGACTGAAATTAAATTCACATCCGAAATTTTTTCTAAGGCGGCGACTAGTTCTACCGCGGCTCCGGAAATAAATTCGCCGGCTTTAATAAAATTTGAAACATTCGAGGTCCCGCCGAGAGTCACTTTATCTAAAACGTTGAAAATGGATCCAGCTTTTTTCAAATCCTCATTCATCAATTCAAAATTCCTTGCGGCTAAAGCAAAAGAGCTGGCCGCTCCAGAAAAATTGAACTCTGAAAGATTATCCTGAATCAAGTTCAAATTTATGTAAGCTTGATTGCTTCTCTGGAGAATGCTGTTTTTTAAATTGAAAGATTCAACCGACAAAAATGTCAAAACAAAAACAGAAGCCACGGTTAAAGCAAAATAAATCAGGGCTTTTGAAGATTTTTCTTCGGCTGCCCGGTAAAGGCTTATTGATTCATCCCTACCACTCATGTATGAGTGTGGGGATTCATCAAAAGCATTGAGAACTAAATCAAGCTCTCTGGCTGACGGAGAAAGATTTAAGATGAGCTTTGGTTCTTTGGTGCTTATTTCAGGACCCCAGGGCAGATAAGGAGGCGGAGAGATAAGTTTGGCTTCGGCCATATTTGAATCCTTACTCGCGTGGCCGGAAAAAATTTTTGAAAACTCTTTCCTGAATTTCTCCAAATTTTCATTGCCGTTTTCAGTATAACCAGAATTAGGAATAGAAACTGATCGAATACGGGGCATTGAACTGACTATTTTTCCGCCGAAAACTTTAATTTCTTTATTTAAATCATTTTTTTCAGAAAGAGTGGCCTGGAGTTCTTCCAAAATCTCTTCTTTGGTTCTAAAAGAATCTTGAATCGACTTTACCGGCAAATCTAGGTAAGAAGCTTTCAAATTTATTTCCGGTTTTAAACTTTCTATCAATTCGAAATTAACCCTTTTAGTTGCCGGATTAATCGGCCTAACATCAAAAATGGCCAAGGTGATATTTCGCCTCTTCATTTTTTAAGTATAGCAAATTTTTAAATTCTTTATTGTTAATATGTTTACAAAACGAAGCGGCCCCCGCCTATTCAGGGGGGGCCTCTTGAAGCTTGCGGACGAATACTCGAGACAGAAGCTTTTCAAACTCCGGCTCAAAGCACCCGGTCACGGACACACAGACAACTGGGGCTATGGCCATAATGTTTGACCATCCAGCTGATTTCAGCAAGAGGAAAACCATCGAAGCCAAAAGGAACCAAAGTGCTGCCCCAATTATTCTTTGTTCGGGGTAACCGTTTGAATTCCTGACTAGCCAAGCCCATCCGCCGACCAAAAACAAAGGAACTATGGAAAGGAACAAAAAAATGTTCATCTAATACCTCCTTTTTTTATACATATAACATCTTCTATAAATTACGTCAATCCGTTGATGAATTCGCGAATTTTCTTTTTGAAAATTTCCTGGTTAAAATCTTGGGCTCTCTTTCTTATTTTCTCCGGATTAAATTCTTTATCGTTGAATTTTTGAACTGCTTCCAAAAGAGAGTCAGCTGTTTGTTTATCAAAAAACAAGCCGGTCCTCCCTTCCATTACTGTTTCCAAGGCTCCGCCGGAGCGAAAAGCGATCAGCGGCCTCCCCGAAGCCATGGCTTCAACCGCTACGATTCCAAAATCATCCTCCTGCGGAAAGATCAGGGCCTTAGAACCAGCATAATATTTTGCCAGTTCTGAATCAGAAACCCTACCCAAAAATTTCACGTTCTCATTTTTTAATTTTTGATTTTTAATTTTTATTTTTTTATATTCTGGTCCGTCCCCGATTATGACTAACTTCTCTTGAGGAATTTTGCTAAACGCTTCAACCACGATATCAAATCTTTTGTACGGCACCATCCGCCCCACCATCAAAAAGTAATTTTTAAATTCGCCTGAAATGTAAAACTTATTTGTTTCCACCGGCGGATAAATCACTCCTGATTCGCGGTTATAGTATTTTTTGATTCTTTGGCGGACATTTTCAGAACTGGCAATAAAATAATCAGGCCGCTGGGCGGCCTCGAAATCCCAAATTCTCAAATAAGCCAAAATAAATTGCGAAATCGGCTTAAAAGGCAAACCGGCATCATGCCAGAGGTAACGGGTCGGGGTAAGGCAATAGCAAATATGTTTTGCGCTTGGTTTTGTGATTATACCTTTGCCGAAAGAATGAGAAATGGAGATAACCAAATCAAAGTCGGATAAATTAAACTGTTCAACTGCCAAGGGCATCAGCCAGATAAAAGCGCGGAAAAATTTCTTGGCGCCGGGTATCTTTTGAAGAAAAGAAACGTTGATTTCCCGGCCCTTGAAAGCGCCGCCAGTCCCCTTTCCGTCGTAAATCAAAGTAAAAATCGGCGCCTCCGGAAACATCTCGCCAAGCGCCTTAAGCACTCTTTCCCCTCCGCCGAATTGGGTCAGATAATCATAAACTAAAGCGATACGCATAGCTTATCTAATCCTACCCTTCTGGCCGGTCTTTCAAAACCTTCGCAAGCGTCTTCACCAAAATTTTGAAATCAAGCAATAAAGATTGGTTTTTCAAATATTGTTCCTCAAAGACCATTTCCTCTTCAAAAGTTATGTGAGGATTGTAAAGCCGCGGCAAACAGGTAATCCCGGCTTTGGCGGCCACTACTTCCGGATACTTATCTCTATACAAAACTACTTCTTCCGGCTCGTGCGGCCGCGGCCCGACCAAACTTATCTCGCCTTTCAAAACACTAAATAGAGAAGGCAATTCATCTAAATAATATCTTCTCAAAAACCGGCCAGCTCTGGTAATCCTCGGATCATCTTTCATTTTGAAAAAAGGTGTATCTTTACGATTATTAAAAACAGCTAAATCAGCCTTAAGCAGATGAGCCTCTTTAACCATTGACCGAAATTTATAAAAATTAAACTCTTTCCCTTGGCTGATTCTTTTCAACTTCGCAAAAACCGGACCCTCTGAATCAAGCTTAATTAAAAAGGCAATAAGCAAAAATAGAGGGCTTAAAACAACTAAACCAATAAGAGATAAAACTATATCAATGGATCGCTTGACTTTTAATATTATTGGGACCATAATATAATTGTTCTTTGGCAAATCGGGTAATCGCTCTCTATTAATCATTTTAGCAGAGAGAGGAAAGTCCGAACACCTAGCCTTTTTAATTAGGCAAAGGTAACGGGTAACGCCCGTCGTGCGTAAGCATAGAGGTGCGACCAGAGACGTCCAAAGTCGCAAGACTGAGGAAAGCAAACCCAAAGATTTGATTTCATCAAGTTAAGCTTAGTCCGATGTGATGGGTTCAAAGCATCGGAGTGAAACGAGTATCCTGACGGCAACATCAGGATCCGCTAAATCCTTATCCGGGTGCAAGGCTGAGCCCCGCTTAGCGAGGAATGCCGCTTGACCCCGACGGTAACGCCGGGGCTAGATAAATGATTACACAAATACAGAATTCGGCTTACAGATTTACCAAGGAACACAAAAAAATCGATGAATATCGATTTTTTTGTCTATAAATCCAATCTTGACAACTCTTTATCCAAGGCCTGATTAACCAGCTTGTCCGCGCCTCGATTGTTTTCTCGCGGGATATTTTTGAAACTTACGTTTTTAAAATCCTGCTTTAAATTCCAAACCTCTAAAAAAAGCTGCTGGAGTTTCTTTTCTTTAATTTTGTATTCACCATTAAACTGACAAACTAAAAGCTCACTGTCTAAATAAATCTCAACCTCGGCCTCTGATTTTGATTTTTCCTTTCCGATTAACTGCTTCAATTTTTTCAAGGCGAAAATCACCGCTTGATACTCGGCTTCATTATTGGTCGCCTCGCCGATATATTCGCCGTATTTCTTGGTCTCTCCTTTACCCTCCCAAGTTTTTGATTTGTCAAAAATTTGAGAGGGGAAGCTTTCAATAACTACGCCGATAGCCGCTGGACCTGGATTCCCGCGAGCCCCTCCATCTGTATGAATTATAAATTTCGAATTACTCATTTTTTATGATTTTCCAGGGAAACTCCTGTCCGGCCGGAAAAGAAAAACCGGCCGCGGCTTTATGCCCCCCACCCCCGTATTTTTTGGCGATTTCGGAAACATCAACCGAACCGTCAGATCGCAAAGAAACATGAATCATATCTTTTTCCTGAAACCAAGCAATAGCAAATGGGGAAGATTCTTTTATTAAATTATGAGCTACCCGGCCGTTGATAAAATGCGGGGCATTGACAGCATAAATCTTATAACTATCGAACGCCACCAAAATTGCGGCTCCGCTTAATCTCTTTATAATATTTTTATTGTATTCCAGGATGACTTCACCTTTTTTAAGATATTCGGAAAATCTTTCAGGATTTTCAATATCAGAGGCAATTTTATCCCAAGTCTGAAAATTATAATCATAAAGAGCGAGGGCTGAGATGAACCGCTCTGTTTCCGAATATTCCCATTTCCATAAATCCATATCTTCAATTAAAAGCAAAAGTTTTGGAACTGATTTTTCTGGATTAAAATACTTCCAAGCCAAAACCGAGCCGGAATGATTATTATCAAAAGAGTGTTCTTTAAATAAATTCATTTTGGCTTCGCTGGTTTTATGATGGTCAATCGCGATAACTGAAATATTGTCGTTAATCACTTTTTTAAGAATTGCTTCGGCCGGAACAATGTCAACAAAAAAAATCTGTTTTCCGTTTAAGCCTTCGGGTAAGGGCGCCTGGTGCTCTATCGGAATATAATCGGCCTCCTCGCCGAATTTATTCCAGGCCGCAAAAGCCCCGCCAAAACCGTCGCTGCATTCGGCGTGATATAAAACCACAGTATCTTTTGTAATTTTTTGATTTTCAATCATAGTATCCTAATGCTTCTAATCCGGGCAGTCTATTCTCCGCCAAAAATTCCAGCATTGCTCCGCCGCCGGTGGAAACATAACTGAATTTATCTAATAAGTTCAGTTTTTCAACAAAAGCTAAAGTGTCTCCGCCGCCAATAACCGAAAAAACACTGGAACGGATTATTGAATCTAAAACTATTTTTGTTCCGGCTGAAAAAACCTCAACCTCGGCCAGCCCGAGCGGCCCGTTGAAAATAACTGTTTTTGATTTTTTTATTATTTCCGAAAATTGCTTGGCCGTTTCCGGACCAATATCCAGAATCATTTGATTATCCTCTAAATTCTTAATTGGTAATACTTTTGCGGATCCTTTAGAATCTTCTGAAACAACTATGTCTTTAGGAAGCAAAATTTTTGGATCATTCCAGTCTGTTTGTTTTAATGTTTCTGTCATTTCTGAATCTTCAACTGTTGACCGGCCTATGGCCAAACCCTTGAATTTAAAAATTGTATTAGCTAAAGCACCGGCGATTAAAATATGATCGGCCTTGTCCAGAAAATTTTTTATCACCGGAATTTTGGTAGAAATTTTGGCCCCGCCCAAAATTACGGTCTTCCCTTCAGCCGGCGCATTTAAAACTTTTTCCAAATTACTCAATTCTTTTTCCATTAAAAAACCGGCATAAGAAGGCAAGAACTTGGTTATTGTCGAAACCGAAGCGTGATTACGATGAGAAACCGAAAAAGCGTCATTAACGTAAATATCGAAATTTTTCGCCAAATCTTCGGCAAAACCGGCATCGTTTATTTCTTCCCCTTCGTATCTTCTGATGCTTTCAAAGAGAGTCAGCGGTGAATTCAATTGTGGATTTAAAATATCTTCTTCAAAATTAAGCTGATGACCCAAAATTTCTCCGATTTTACCAAAAATGTCTTTAAAACTCTTCTCTATGTGGCTTATCAAAGCAATTTCAGCTCCAGCCGAAACTAAAAAATCTATTGTTTCTTTATGGGCTTTGATTCGGTAAACATCTGATATTACTAATTGGTGATTAGTGATTGGAGATTGCGTAAGCGGTACGTTAAAATCCACTCTCAAAAAAACTTTTTTATTCTTTAAATCTTCGAGTTCCTGAATTTTTTTCATTGAAAAGAAGAAACAATCTCCATTATTTTTTTAAATTCTTTTTGATCCACGCTCGCCCCGCCAACCAAGACTCCGCCGATCTCCGGTTTTGAGATAAAATCGGCAACATTTTTAGAATCAATGCTGCCGCCGTATAAAACCGGCGCGTCGCCGACTACGCTTTTAATAATTTTGACCGCCTCAATGGTATGTTCCGGAGTTTCGGCGTCGCCGGTACCAATTGCCCAAACCGGTTCGTAAACGATAATAATTTTGGAAGAATCAATTCCTTTTAAATCGACATCCAGTTGAGATGATAAAATTTCTTTTCTATTATCACTTTTTTTCTTTTCGCCGACGGCCAAGATCGGCGTTAGTCCGTTTCTTAGGGCCGCTTTCAGTTTTTTATTTATCATCTCATCCGTTTCACCCAAAGCACGACGTTCGGAATGGCCGATAATCACGTACTCCACCCCGGAAGACGAAAGCATTTTCGGCGAGATTTCGCCAGTATAAGCCCCGCTATCTTCCCAAAAAACATCTTGAGCGCCAAAGCTTATATCATTTTTATATTTATGAGAAAGATCGGTTAACCAAACAAAGGGAGGGCAAAGAATAACTTTGGTGCTTTTTTGTTCTTTTACCGTTTCTATAATCGAAAATAAAAGCTCTTCGGCTTCACGAAATGTTTGAGGGTTCATTTTCCAATTAGCTACAGCAATTTTTTTCTCCATATTTCTAATTATGAGTTAAATGTCTTTTCTTCAAATGCCTGAAAATATACCAGACAATCGCTCCGACCAACACCCAAATTATAACAGATTGGCTCTTCTCTAAAAACCTGATGATTAAGGGCCAATTTTCGCCCAGTTTAAAACCCAGAAAGATTAAAATGAAATTTCTCGGCAAAGAACCTAAAAAAGTAAAAATGGAAAACTTTTTGAAATTCATTTTGGCCAAACCGGCCGGAATAGAAATGAAAGTAACGACGACGGGAATAAACCGACCCCAAAAAATCAACTTGCCTCCATGCTTCTTAAATAATTTTTCGGTATGCTCCAATTCATATCCGGAAATAGAAAAATATCTGCCGAATTTTTCAACCACTTTGCGGCCGCCCTTCAAAGAAACAAAATAAATAACGGCATCGCCGATGAAATTCCCAGCTACCGTTAATATCAAAGCCGGAAAAAAATTAAACCTTGCCTGGCTTATCAAAAAACCAAGCAGAGAAAAGATAATTTCTCCAGGGATAAGCTGAAAAGCGAGCCGGTCGGCGATTGAAAGCAAAAAAACGCCAAAGTATCCTCCTTGACTTAAAATATCCAAAGACCATTGGCCGATCAATGAAATTAAGTTAAGCATTTCTCAATTCCTCGGCCGCCACGTCCGGATCAACCATATTTATATCCACCCCGGTGCCGAGCTCAAAACCGGCTGAAATGGAGAGTTTAGGCAGAATCTCTACGTGCCAATGGTAGAATTCGTGAAAATTAGCCTCAAATTTACTCTCTTTCGCCGGCGCGGTGTGAATGAAAAAATTATAGGGCGGATTATTCAGAACTTTTCTGATTTTTTTCAAAACGGCCAAAAGGACATCAGCCAAATATTTGTCAAATTCATCAGGCATCTTTTCAAAATGGGCATGGCTATCTTTCGAAAATATCCTCACCTCATAAGGAAACTTGGAAATAAAAGGGCAAAAAGCGACAAAAAAATCATTTTCATAGACAATTCTTTTTTTCTGCTCAATTTCCCAATCAATTATTACACCATAAACCCGCTTTTTATTTTCTTGGTAAAATTTATAGGAACCATTTAGGCTTCTTAAAACATCGGGCGGTAAGATTGGCAAAGAAATAATTTGCGAGTGCGGATGAAAAATACTGGCCCCAGCTTCCTTGCCGTAATTGTGAAAAATCATTATGTATTCCACGCACTCCGAAGCTTGAACCATCTCCTGGTATCTTTTTTTATAAACCCGAATCGCATCAACGGCCTGCTCAACGCTGAAGTCGGCAAAAGGAATGTCGTGATCTTTAAAAATTATGACATTATGCTCCCCAACGCCGTCATGAACATTAAACGGCCCGAAGTATCTCGTCGGAGTACAAACCCCTGACAGAACCGCTGGATACTTATTTTTAATAATCATAACCCGCCAGTTCTTTTTGTCCGGCCAGCTCCAGATAATTTCCTGGCCTGATTTTTCAGGATCTTCAAAAGGACAACCGTCTTTGGACTGAAAAGAATCTTCAAATTTTCTTATGGAGTGGGTTCTTTCTGCAGAAAACAAAACCCAGCCCCCGGAAACCAAATCCTGTCTGAATTCGCTTAATAATTTGTCCATAAATACCAGCGGACTCTGATTAATTCTTTAAACGTTTCGATATAGCTTTTGAGATTGACTGTAGTTTTTGATGGATTATTCCAAACTACCGCCACTTCTTTTATTTTATAACCTTTTTTCTTGGCCAAAGCCAAAACCTCAAAATCAAAGCCAAAACGGTCAATTTTTATTTTTGAAAAAACATCTTCAGCGGCTTTAGCCGTAAATAATTTAAATCCTCTTTGAGTGTCATGAATCTCCCAGAGTCCGGTAAGAAAACGGATTAGATATTTTGAAAGCCGGCCAAGCCACCTTCTATACCACTGGGCATATTCAAAAATCTTAGCCCCTTCAATTTCAATTGAACCAATAATAATATCGTATCTCTCTTTGGTATGGGGCCAAAACTTTTCTAAATGGTCTATTGTGGTTGAACCATCAGCATCGGTAAAAAGACGAAATCCACCTTTTGCTACAAGCATTCCCTGCTTAACCACATAGCCCTTGCCATGATTTTTTTTATTATCTATAAGTCTAAAACCATGATTCTGTTTAATAAAATTATCAACCAATTCGGCGGTATTGTTTGTAGAACCGTCATTAACAATTATAACTTCCCAATCGTACGGCTGTTGAGATAAATAATCTCTTATGGAAGTTAGATTATTGATAATTTTATGAGCTTCGTTGTATGTAGGAATTATAACCGATAAATACATTTTTATTTCCTGAAATAATATCAGCTTTACTCCGTTAAAACCAGTGGGCCGTTTTTGGTGACGGCGACGGTATGCTCAAAATGGGCTGATAAAGAATTATCTTTTGTTATCCAAGCCAAAGTTTTTTTATCTTCCAGGACTTCGTGAGAACCGACTGAAAGCATTGGTTCAATAGCAATCACCATTCCTTGCTTCAAGCGCGGACCCATACCCAGACTCCCAAAATTAGGCACTTCCGGCTCTTCATGCAAATCGCGGCCGATTCCGTGACCGACCAAATCCCTGATTACCGAAAAACCGTTTTTCTCGGCGTGTTTTTGGATAGCATTTGAAATATCGCTGATTGTATTCCCGATTTTTGCTTGAGAAATCCCGATTTCAAGACATTCTTTTGTAATTTTAATCAGTTTATTTTTCTGAAGATACTCTTCTTGTTGTTCTATCTTAGGAATGGCCCAATCTGTTACAAGCAGAGTAATCGCCGAATCAGTATAAAATCCTCTGTAAAGAATCCCCATATCAATTTTAAGTAAATCGCCTTCCTTTAATACTTTATAAGAAGGTTTAGCATGGACTACTTCTTCATTAACAGAAGTGCACAAAACCGCCGGATAATCCTTAAAACCCAAAAAAGCCGGCTCTACTCCGGCTTCTTTAATCATCCGGCGGGCTGATTCTTCTAATTTCAAAGTGGCAATCTCCGGTTTAACTTCATCTGACAGTTTTTTTAAAATATCGGCCAAAGTTTTCCCGCCCTCTTCCATTATTCTGATTTCTTCTTCGGTCTTAATCGAAATCATAACTGCTTTCTAATATCCTGAAACACTTTCTCAATCGGCTGTTCACCCTTAACTTCTATCACTTTATATCTGTTCTGCCTGAAATATTCAATCACCGGCATTGTTTCTCTAAGGTAAACCCGATATCTCTCTCTTATAATTTCCGGTTTGTCTAACGGCCGGGTGATAATTTCCGAACCGTCTTCCGGACAAACTTTCATATTGGCATATTCAGGAAAATTCGGAATCGGATGGCGATTTTTTGAACAAATCCGGCGATGGCTGTTTCTTTTCACCGATTCTTCCTCGCTCAGTTTTATTTCAACTGCCGCAATGTTTTCCTTGCCGTAAATTTTCTCCAAATAATGAATTTCTTTTCCGGCTTCCTGCAAAGTTCTGGCTGAACCTGAAAAAACAAAACCGCTTACTTTATCTTTAAGTGACTCGACTTCTTCTATAAACCAGCTTGAAACAAATTCCGGATGAATCAACTCCCCTGTAATCCAGTGTTCTTTCTGATGGGTGATTTCTTTGTCGCTGGCTTCGGCGTTTTTGAACTTTTCTTCAATCACTTTTGAAATTTCAAAATGGTAAAAACCGAGTTCTTTGGCTAAAAGCTCGGCTTGAGTCCCCTTCCCTGACCCTGGCGGCCCGATTAAGAAGATGACTTTATACATCAATTAAACAATAACAAAATAAATTGAATGAAAAAAGCCGCCGACATCTCATAGAATGAGATGCCGACGGCGTGATCACTCCGACAGTTCCGGCGGCGGCCGATAGCCGAGGAACATTTGTCGGAATGTGTAGAACACCAAACGAACTGGGCCGCGAGTCCAGGGTTGGACCGACTGACGGTCAAACCCAATCCAACCAATCATCCGGCAAAGTTTCCAGAACGATGGCGTTCGGAAACCTGCCTTTCGGACCAGTTGGATACACTTGGTTAACTGAAGGAACGGCTGGGCAACCAGAATTACTTCCTTGATACCCTTCTGGCGAAAGACCCGAGCCGCCTGCCTGACCACTTCTTCCGACCCTTCGTACCCCGGCCGCCTTTCGATAATGTGTTTGACCGAAATTCCTAATTCTCGGAGAGCGATCGCTGTGGTTCGTTGAACGACTACAACAATCGTGTCATCGGCCTCATCAATTATCCGCTTAGCTGCTTGAGCCAAACGAATATTGCAAGGACTTTGGCCTATTCTCCGCAAAGCGAACGCAAACACTATCATGCCTGTCAAAGTACATCACCTCCCCCTAAGATTCTTTTCGTGCTCCTCAACGGTAACGCACGAGCATTCGCCCGCCTCGCACATCTCGCGGTAAGCGGAACGAATTGCCTCTACTAACTTGCAGAACTGCTCTTGTTTCATCATCTTCTCCTTTCTTAAATCTTATAGTAACACACCTTTTAAAATAGCGCAAGAGTCGTAGGATTTAGACGAAAAGCCCGCAGGGTATAGCCATTGAGGAACCTCATGAGCCGAGCCGTTAAGAGAAGATTAAGATATGTAGCGAGGCGAATGAGGAGCGAGGGTTTATTCTGATAAACAGAAAATAAGTTTAGTATAAAAGTTGTATGAGGCCGAGCGTTTCCGAAATGGCTGTACCCGAGAGGCTTTTCGCAAACTAATATTCATACATCGAAAGTTGAGACTCTACTTGCTTCATCACCTCCAAGGCCACCGAAACCATAATCAGAAGCGAAGTACCGCCGAGAGTAAAAGCGCTAATCCCAGTCAAGCCCTGGACAACAGAAGGTAAAACCGCAATCAGGCCCAAAAAGACGGCGCCGACCAAAGTAATCCGATTTAAGAGATGAGTCAAAAACTGGGCGGTTGACGGTCCGGGCCGGATGCCGGGAATATAGCCGCCCTGCTTCTGGATATTTTCAGAAATTGATTTCGGATCAAAAGTGATGGCCGTGTAAAAATAGGTGAAAGCGACAACCAAAATAAAATACAAGCTTCCATAAATCAGTTGATTATTCAAAAATCTGTTAAAGCCCTGGGCTAGTCCGGAGAGAAAAGCAATGTTTGATCCGGCGAAAAAATTAGCCACCATTCCCGGGAAGAGCAAAATGGACAAAGCAAAAATTATCGGAATCACGCCGGCCTGATTGACCCGCAAAGGCAGATAAGTTGAAACGCCGCCATACATCTTAAAACCACGGACACGCTTAGCGTAATTTATCGGAATCTGCCTCTGGGCTTCAGTGATATAGACCACGCCCCCGATTATTACCAAAGCCAAAATGAAATAACCGGCATAAGTAAAAAGTTGGCTCGGGTCATAGCCGAAATAAAGCTGCCTTATCGCCTGCGGACCCTGGCTGACGATACCGGCGAAAATCAAAAGCGAAATCCCATTACCGAGATTCTTTTCCGTAATCAACTCGCCAAGCCACATTATAAATATTGTTCCGGCCGTAACCACGATTAAAGAAATAAGCCATTGGTTTAAAGATAAAACGCCTATAACCCCTTGCCGGGAAAGCAAAGTCAAAAATCCAAAGCCCTGAAGCAGGGCCAGAGGCACAGTCAAAAAACGCGAATACTGATTGAACTTCTGCCTTCCGGCCTCGCCTTCGTACTTATACATCTGTTCAAGCTGGGGGAAAATCATAGTCAAAAGCTGCATGATGATTGAAGCGGTTATATAAGGACCGACGCCGAGCATCACGATTGATAAAGTTTCCAAACCGCCGCCGGTGAATAAACTGATTAAGCCAAAAAGCTGGTTCTGGGAAAAAAACTGGGCTAAACGCGAAGTATCGATTCCCGGCACCGGAATCGCGGCAACCATCCGAAAAACAACCAAAAGCGCCAATATAAAAACCACTCTCTTTCTCAAATCAGGAATTTTAAACAGTTTCAAAATTTTATCCATTAAATGTTTAGCTTGCCTTTAGCCGATTTCTAAAAGAATAAAGCCTCTCGGGTACAGCCATTTCGGAAACGCTCGGCCTCGTACAATTTAATTCAAAGCTTAACTTCTGTTTTTAAGAAAAAACCCTCGCTCCTCATTCGCCTCGCTACAAATAATATCTTCTCTTTACGGCTCGGCTCATGAGGTTCCTTAATGGCTATACCCTGCGGGCTTTATTAGAAATCGGAAAGACTCACCTACTTTCAATAATCAAATCAGAAATCGATATAGTAGTCCAGTCGAACAGTTTTATAGTCTTATGGCTATTTTCTTTTTATGTCATAATTCTGGACTTCGCCGAACACAATTCTGATTGTGGACGGAATCTTTTAATGACTAAGTGCGAGAGTATAGTTAAAAAACGGAAAGCGCAAGGGTATAGCCAATTTCTGAGACGGGAAGTGTTCTTGAGAAATGGCCGCTATCTTTACGAAGAATTGCCGAATGACAATTGCTGGTGGAGGATCCAAAATTGTCGGCAATTCGAATAAAGTGGCGCGCCATTTCCAAGAAGGGATCCCCAGCGAAGAAATTGGCTATACCCGAGAAAAGCTTTCCGTTTTTTATATCCTCGCGACTCTTTCTTTTACCGACTTCGACATCGCTACGCCTTTAAATACTAACTTTTTCCGCAAATCGCCTTTGCCTAGTATTTTAACACCATGCTTTACTTTTTTCACCAACCCTTTTTCCATCAAAGTTTCAGGCGAAACAATTTCGCTGTCTGAAAAATTCCTTTCCAAATCTCTTAAATTCACGATTCCGGGCCTGGGATGGCGCAATTGAAATCCACGCTTTTTTATATCAAGCTTTTTGGTCGCGCCTCTGGCTTTGTGGAATTTCTTCCAAAGCGGAGTGTCGCCGCCGCGGAATCCCGGCTTTACTCCGGCGCCGGCTCTTGATTTCTGGCCCTTTTGCCCTTTGCCGGAATAAGTGCCTCGTTTGCCGCCCCGGCCGACCCGTTTTTTATTTTTTCTTTTTTGTAATGGTTTTAATTCGTATAGCTGCATTTTATTTTTGATTCTTTAGTTTTTTTAGCGCTTCGATCGTCGCTTTAGCGACATTGATTTTATTATTACTTCTGGAAATTATTTTTCCGGAGACATCTTCAATCCCGGCTAATTTAGCAATAACCCGCATCGGGCCGCCGGCTTTGACTCCGCTTCCTTTCGGCGCTGGTTTTAAGAAAACAACCGCGCTATTAACTTTTGCCTCAACGCGATGTGAAATCGTTCCTTCTCTAAAAATAACAACATTGATTAAATTCTTTTTGGCTTGCCTAAAAGCTTTTTCAACCGACCGGGCAACGTCAAGCCCCTTGCCGATGCCAAAGCCGACCTTCCCATGCTTATCGCCAATAACAATAGCCACCCTGAAAGTGAATCTTTTACCGCCCTTAGTGACCCGGGTCACTCTGGCGATATCCAAAACTTTCTGGTCGTATTCGGAAACTTCTTTGCTTGAATTATTATCTGTTCTTTTTATTTCTTCCATTCTATTATTTTTTACTTATTGTTTTCTAAAACTTCAGTCCTCCCTGCCTCGCCCCTTCGGCTAAAGCCTTAACCCGACCGTGGTATTTGTAACCCCCTCTGTCAAAAACAACTGAATCTATCCCTTTCTCTATCGCTTTTTTCGCCAAATTTTCCCCAACCTTGGAAGCGGATGTTTTGATATCGCTCACGCTCAATAAAATCGTCCCCCTAGAATCATCAATTAATTGGGCGTAAATGCGTTTGTTTGACCGAAAAACAGAAAGACGGGGCCTGACTTGTGTGCCTTTCACCAACGCCCTAACACGTTTATGGCGTCTTATTTTATTTTTTCGTTTTATTTTGATATTCATGATTTTATCCGGCGGCGACCGCTTTCTTCCCTGCCTTTCTGATTATCACTTCGTCCTTATATCTTATCCCTTTACCTTTATATGGCTCGGGCGGCCTTACTTTCCTTATATTTGCCGCAATCTGGCCGACCAGCTCCTTATCAGCTCCGGAAACAGTAATTTGGTTTTTTTCGACTTTAAAGTTAATGCCTTGGGGAGCCGGGATTCTGACCGGATGAGTAAATCCAACGTTTAATTCCAGTACTCTTCCCGATTCAACTGAAGAATCCTGTTTCACTTCCGATTTAAAACCAATTCCCTCATAAAGCAAAACTTTCTCAAAACCTTCTTTTGCGCCTTTGACCATATTATTAATCAAAGAACGAAAAGTCCCCCATAAAGCCGAGGCTTCTTTTGTATTATTTTTCGGCTGAACCATTATTAATCCGCCGCTTTCGCTAACCGATATCAAAGGATGAATCTTTTCTGACAACTCGCCTTTCGGACCTTTTACCAAAATCAAATCATCGCTGATTTTTATTTCAACGCCTTCAGGAATCTTAATTGGTTGCTTGCCGATTCTACTCATAGTCAGTTAATAAATCACCAAACTTCCGCTATCGCCTGGCCGCCAAGACCAAGCTTTTTCCCCTCCTCGCCTGTCATAATCCCGCGCGAAGTGGAAATTATCAAAATACCGTAGCCGTCTTTAACCGGCCTGATTTCGCTTTTCTTCAAATAAATCCGCCGGCTCGGGTTTGAAAGAAGTTTGACATTGCTGAATGCAGGTTCATCCCCTTCATATTTCAATTTCAAATCCAGAAACAATTCTTCGTATCCAGTTTTTTTTATTTTCTTTTTTTTTCGGACAGCCAAAACAAAACCGCTTTGCTCCAAAATTTTAGCCATTTCGTATTTCATTCTTGAAAAAGGCACAATCACCCGGTCTTTTTTAACCAGGTAGGCGTTTTTTATTCTGATGAAAAAATCTGAAGTTGAATCCATGAATTTTTAAACTTTTAAACTAAACTCTGGCTTTACCATGATGATTTCTTTATCCCCGGAATTTCCCCTCTCGACGCTAACTCCCGAAAATGTATCCGGCATAAATCAAATTTTCTGATATAACCCCTTGTCCGGCCGCAAATAAAACAATGGTTAACTTTTCTAACTTTGTATTTTTTCGGTTTATTCAATCTGGCAACTAGTGATTTTTTAGCCATTTCTTAAAGGAAATCCCATTAATTTCAATAATTCCATCCCTTCTTCTTTGGTTCCGGCCGTAGTCACAACCGTAATTTGGAAAGGAAAAATATCTTTGGATGATTCGTAATTCACTTCCGGAAAAATTATCTGCTCTCTTATGCCCATATTCAAACTGCCCTTTTGATCAAACGATTTGGAGTCAATACCCCGGAAATCGCGAGATCTGGGAAGGGCAACCGAAATCAGACGGTCCAGAAAATCATACATCCTTTTCCCTCTTAAAGTGGAGATAAGACCAACCGTCATTCCCTCTCTGATCTTAAACCCCGAAATCGATTTTTTGGCTGATCTTGAAGCCGGCTTCTGGCCACAAATTGCGGCAATATCTTTTTGAATCCTTTCTTTGAATTTCGGCTCGGAATCTATTCTTCCTGATCCGACATTTATCACGACTTTCTCAATCTTCGGAATAGCCATTATATTCTTATAACCAAATTTCGCCATCATCGATGGTATAACTTCTTTGCGATATTTATCTTGTAATCTTGGCATAGTTTAGTTAAATAGTTGAGTAGTTAGAAGTTGAATAGTTAGATAGTTTAAACTAAGCAACTAATTAATTCTCGCCTTGGCATTTTTTGCAAACCCTAATTATCTTTTTGCCTTCGCGCTTTAACCCCATCCGCGCCGGTTTCTTACAATGCCGGCAAATCAGCATCACATTCGAAATATCAATCGGCCTCGGTCTTGAAATAATCTCCCCTTTTTGGCCTTGTTTCTTGGGCCGCTGGTGCCTTTTAATTAGGTTTAGGCTTTCAACCACAGCCTTTCCGCTCTTTGGCAAAACTTGCAGTATTTTTCCTGTTTTGTCTTTATCTTTGCCGATAAGCATCATGATTGTATCACCCGTTCGAATATGCATAATAATTTAAACTAATTCTTCGGCCATTGAAGCAACCGTATTAAAACCTCTTTCTTTTATTTCTCTGGCTATTGGACCAAAGACTCTGGTCGCTTTCGGCTCTTTGCCTTCAATTATCACTACGGCGTTGTCATCAAATCTCACATAGGAACCGTCTAATCTTCTAAGAGATTTTTTTTGTCTTACAATCAAAGCGCGGACTATGTCCTTTTTCTTGACTGTCTTTCTCGGTTCTGCCTCCTTGACCGAACCAACGACGATATCGCCGATTTCGCCGTATCTTCCCTTATGGCCTTTCAAAACTCTAATTACACCAATGATTTTGGCACCGGAATTATCCGTAACTTTGATAATCGAACGAAGTTGAATCATGATAAAATATTTAAACTCAATCGGCTTTGCCAATTACTACCCATCTTTTGTCTTTCGACAGCGGCCTCGTTTCTTCTATTACTACTTTGTCAGCCATATGATACTCATTATTCTCATCATGGGCTTTGAATTTTCTGGTAACCTTGAAATATTTTTTGTATTTGGGGTGTTTTTTCAAACGGATAACCGAAACCACGATGGTTTTCTCCATCTTGTCTGAAACCACTAACCCCTTTAGTTTTCTTTTTTTCTTTAATTCCTCGGTCATTTTTATCTCTTTACCCCGCTAAGCGGGGTTATAAAAAACGCTCAGCGTTTTACAAATCTGGTCTTTACCGGCAATTTATGGCTGGCCAATTTAAAAACCTCTTTGGCCGCGTCCTCAGAAATGCCATCAAGCTCGAATAAAATTCTGCCTGCTTCAACCGGCGCGACAAAATGACTCATACTTCCGGCTCCACCGCCCATTCCAAGTTCCGGACTTCTGGCGGTCCGGGGTTTGTCGGGAAAAATCCTAACCCAAATTTTTCCTCCTTTTTGAAGACGCCTGATTAAAGTCCTTCTGGCCGCTTCTATTTGATTGACCTTTATCCAGCTTGATTCGATAGTCTTAAGGCCATAGGAGCCGAAAGCTAAATCAACACCTCGGCTCGAGACTTTCTTTAATCGGCCTTTATGAACTTTTGGATATTTAATCCTTCTTGGTTGAAATGCCATTTTTTACATCGCCTTTATAAATCCAAACTTTTACCCCAACTGTTCCATAGGTGGTATAAGCCGTATTTTTAGCAAAATCTATATCGGCGGTCAATTTTTGAAGCGGCATCAATCCTTCTTCTAGGTGCTCAGTCCGGGCGATTTCCTTTCCGTCCAGACGGCCCTTAATTTGAATCTTGGCCCCTTTGACTTCCCGATTTGATATTATTTTTGCCAAAGCCTGCTTGATAGTTCTTCGAAAAGGCGTCCTTTTTTCAACTCGCTCAACAATCTGCTCGGCCATTATTGCCGCCGAGCTTTCCGGGCCTTTATATTCCTGAATTTCAATTCTCACCGGGATAGTGCCAATCAACTTATCAATTTCTTTTTTAAGCTCTTCGCTTCCGGTCCCGCCGCGGCCGATAATCAAGCCCGGCCTTGAAGTAAAAATTATTACTTTCATCTGGCCAGCCGTCCTTTCAATTTCAATCCGGGCTATACCCATAAACCTCAATTTTTTAATTAAAAATTCACGGATTTTGACATCTTCTTTTAAATACTTGATCATTTCGCGTTTGGAAAAATACCGGGAGCGCCAGTCTTGGGTAAAACCTAATCTCATTGAAATTGGTGAAGTTTTCTGTCCCATGATTTAGATATTTTGAAATATGACCCTCCGGGGTGTCTAGTAGGGCAGCGATATATCGAATTTTTTAAACCACTTTTCTTCTGAATAATTTTCGACCCAATGTCTTAATTCCGCCAAATCCTCCTTTCTTTGAAACTCTTTCCATCTCCTTGCCAAACTTCGGTTTTTTAATTTTTACTTCTTTCTCACCCTCCGTATCCTTGGCAAAAGAAGGTTTCTTCTCTTCAACTTTCGGCATTTTAGCTATTAACTTTTCTTTCTTTTTCTTTTTTTCTTCCGAAAGTTCGTCCAAAACTATTTTTATATGCGAAGTTTTTTTCTGAATCGGCATTACAAGACTGAAGCCTTTGGGCTTATATCTTTTTAATTTCATCCCTTCATTAACCATTATTTCTTTTATATAAAGATAATTCTTATCAAGCCCGAGATGCCTTGCATTGGAAACAGCTGAATTTAAAAGCTTTAAAATCGGCTTGGTCGGCCTTCTGGTCAAATAACTAAGCTGAGCTATGGCCTCATCAACATCAAGCCCTTTAAGTAAACCGGCAACAGCCCTGACTTTTCGGGGAGATATACGCAGATAATTCAGTTGGGCTTTTATTTGAGGCATAGTTTTAGTTAAATAGTTAATTAGTTGATTAGTCTCTGAATTTTTTAACTATCTAACTATTCAACTGTTTAACTAATTAACTGACTTACTTCTTCGTTTCTTCGGCCACTTTTGCTGTCTTGGCCGTTTCTATTTCTTTTAATTTGGCTTGGGCTTCAAGTTCTCTCTGCATCTTTCCGCCATGCCTGGTGAATTTCTTGGTTAAACTAAATTCGCCCAATTTATGACCGACCATCTCTTCGGCGATAAAAATCGGAATATGAATTTTGCCGTTATGAACGCCGATAGTAAAACCGATCATCTCCGGAGTAACGGATGAGTCCCGCGACCAGGTTTTAATAATTGTTTTATCGCCGGCTTTAAGCTTAGCTAATTTTTTTAGCAGTTTTAAATCTACGTATGGTCCTTTTTTTAAACTTCGTGACATAACTTTAAATATTTGAACTTTTAAACTTTTTTATTTTCTCCGTTTGATGATTAACCCGCTCGACTTCTTCTTTTTCTTCCTGGTTCTCTTTCCCCGGGCCGGTTTGCCCCAAGGGGTTTTAGGACCGGGTAAACCGATGCCCTGCCTTCCTTCGCCACCACCGTGAGGATGATCAACCGGATTCATAGCTGAACCGCGGACTTTCGGCCTTTTACCAAGCCAACGCGACCTTCCGGCTTTCCCAAGGCTGATATGAATATGCTCGGGATTTGAAATCTGGCCTATCGAAGCCCGGCTTTCCGACAAAACCATTCTTATTTCTCCGGAAGGCATTTTAAGCTGAGTATATTTGGTATCTTGAGTCAGAACTTGAGCCGAAGAACCGGCTGATCTGGCCATTTTCCCGCCCTGGCCTGGATTTAATTCAATATTATGAACCAAGGTTCCTTGAGGAATGAATTTTAATTTCATCCTGTTGCCGGTATCCAAATTTCCCTTGCCGGAAAAAGACTGTATCTTTTCTCCAACCTTAAGCCCGTCAGGCAATAAAATATACCTCTTTTCTCCGTCAGCATAGATAATCAAGGCAACCCTAGATGACCGATATGGATCGTATTCAATAGTACTCACTTTAGCCGGTATATCTATTTTGTTCTGCTTAAAATCAATCAAACGGTATAATTTTTTATGGCCGCCGCCTAAATGCCTTGAAGTGATTCTTCCGACATTGGCACGGCCAAAACTTCTTTTGAAATTCTTAGTCAAAGATTTTAAAGGCCTGGTTTTAGTTAAACCGCTGAAATCGTAACCGGTCATCTGCCTTCTTCCTGGAGTTATTGGTTTATAAATTTTCATATAAAAAATTAAATATTAAAATTTGAGAATTTTGATTTATCATTTTGATTTTTGATATTTGATATTTTATTTAAGTTATCGCTATGGTATGTCCTTTTTCCAGGGTTACGACTGCCTTCTTAAACCCCGGCTTCCATCCTTTAAGCCGGCCGACCTGCCTCTTTTTGCCAAACGTATTGATTATTTTCACGTCCTTAACTTTAACCTCGTATAATTTTTCAACCGCTTTCCTGACTTCAATCTTGTTGGTTTTTCGCCAAACCTTAAAAACATATTTATTCTGTCTAGACGCGACTGCTTTTTCGGTTTGAACTGGCTTCTCTATTATTTTATAAAACCGTGGGTCTTTACCTTCAGGTAAACCAAGTTTGGCCTCTTTTTTTTCAGCTTCTTTTGATTCCTCTTCTATTTTTTTTTTCTTTTTGCCGAATAACATCATACTTGATATATTTAAATATTTTTTAGATATGTCTTTTCAATCACCGGTATCGCATTTTTTAATAAAACCAGGTATTTTTTTTCTAAAACATCAATCGTATTCAAACCGTCGGCCCGAACTACCTTGGCAAAATCTAAGTTTCTAGCGGCCCTGATCAAAAACTTGTCCGAATCGGACTGAACCAATAAAATTGAACTGGTTTTTTTTCTACTCTTTTTGTATTCCGGCAGGTTAACTGAAATTTTATCTATGATCTCTTTCATTTTTTTGGTTTTGGCTTCAATCAAAGAAATTGAATCTAAAACCATCAACTGACCGTCTTTAACTTTTGAACTCAAAGCCATAAAAAGAGCTTTTTGTTTGGCTTTTTTATTTATATTTTTAAAATAGACTTTTTGCTTGAGAGGCCCATGAGTTACTCCGCCTCCTTTCCAAATCGGCGACCTTATTGAACCGTGGCGAGCCCGGCCAGTGCCTTTCTGGCGCCACGGTTTTTTACCGCCACCTCTTACTTCGCTTCTTCCTTTTGCGTGAGCCAAAATTTTTCTGGCGTTTGCCCTTTGAATCACCACTGCCTGATGAATCAAATCTTGATTTATTGGCACATTAAAAACAGCATCTGGTAATTCAATGTTTCCGACTTCTTCGCCTGATTGATTGTACAATTTAACTTCCATAGATCTTTAACTTCGTCCCTCTTCTTCCGGGCATCGCTCCTTTAATCGCCAGGATTCCAGTGTCTTTATCTATTTTAACAACCTCTAAATTCCTAACCGTCACTTTTGTCCCGCCCATTCGGCCAGCCATCCTTTTCCCTTTCAAAGTATGCTGGGGAAATCTCTGGCCGATTGAACCGGGTGACCTTTCCATTCCTTTGTGTCCGTGGCTGGCCGGCATACCGGAAAACCCATGCCTCTTCACCGCCCCCTGGAATCCTTTTCCTTTTGAAATCCCGCTCACCTTTACTTTGTCGCCTTCTTTAATTTCAAAATCTTCTCCAGGAACTTCAATCAAAGTAACCGGCGCCGCGTGACCGTCCTGACCGAATATCTGCGTCATTCCGATTTTTCTTCCGTTAATAATCTTCATATAATGATCTTCATAAAATAAAAAAAATCCCGCTCAGCGGGATTCTAACCACGCTAAAGCAAAATAATATTTAAATGTTTAAATATTTAAATATCTCATTGTTTTCGGAACAGACATAGAAGCCAAAACTACATTTTGATTTCTATGTCTACTCCTGCAGGAAGACTTAAATTTATCAAGGCGTCAATAATTTTCGGGGTCGGATTAAAAATTTCAATTAATCTTTTGTGGGTCCTCATTTCAAACTGCTCCCGGCTGTCTTTATGGACAAAGGTTGAACGATTAACCGTGAACTTGGATATTTCAGTCGGCAACGGAATCGGCCCAATTACTTTAACATCAAGTTTTTCCAAAGTTTCAATAATTTGCCTGGCTGATCGGTCAATGATTCGGCTGTCAAAAGCTTTCAGACGGATTCTTATCCGCTGCCCCGATTCTAATTTAATCTCTTTTTCTTTTTTAACCTTCGCCATTTTAGTCAAAGAACTGTTAGATATGATATATCGATATATCTGATTAAACGATAATCTTCGTCGCCACTCCTGCTCCAACCGTTTTGCCTCCCTCTCTGATGGCGAATCTCATTTTTTCCTCCAGAGCGATCGGCGCAATCAATTTTATTTTCAAGTTGACGGTATCACCGGGCATAACCATTTCCGTTCCTTCCGGCAGTATTACTTCACCGGTGACATCGGTAGTCCTTACGTAAAACTGGGGCTTATATCCGGCAAAGAAAGGAGTGTGGCGGCCGCCTTCCTCTTTGGTCAAAATATAGATTTCGGCTTCAAATTCGGTATGAGGAGTGATTGAGCCGGGCTTGGCAATGACCTGGCCGCGGGAAACATCCTCTTTTTTGATTCCCCGAAGCAAGAGCCCGACATTGTCACCGGCAATAGTTTCATCCATCTGCTTATTAAACATCTCGACGCCGGTGATGATTGTTTTCTGGGTCGGCTTAATTCCAACAATCTCTATTTCCTCATTAAGCTTCATCTTGCCCCGCTCGACTTTTCCGGTTACGACCGTTCCCCGGCCTTCAATCGAAAAAACGTCTTCAATCGGCATAAGGAAAGGTTTATCGGTGTCTCTGACCGGATCCTGAATATATTCATCAATGGCTTTCAAAAGTTCGCGGATTGGTTGGACAGCCGGATCATCTTTGGATTTTGCCTCCAAAGCCTTAAGACCGGAACCACGGATGATCGGCGTTGAATCTCCGGGATACTGATATTTGTTTAAAAGCTCTCTAATTTCTGTCTCAACTAAATCAACCAGTTCCTGATCCTCTACCTGATCGATCTTGTTTAAAAATACGATAATTGAAGGAACACCGACCTGGCGGGCTAAAAGAATATGCTCTCTTGTTTGGGGCATGGCGCCGTCTGGTGCTGAAACAACCAAAATCGCTCCATCCATCTGGGCAGCTCCGGTGATCATGTTTTTAATGTAGTCGGCATGGCCCGGAGCATCAACATGGGCATAATGCCTTTTGGGCGTTTCCAATTCAGAATGATGCAAGGCGATGGTGATTCCTCTTGCTTTTTCTTCCGGAGCCTTGTCAATCTGGTCGATTTTTTCAACTCTGGCCTTATAGCCTTCGTCGGTTAAAAGCTCTCCGGCAACATGAAGCATCGCCGCCGTTAAGGTGGTTTTGCCATGGTCCACGTGGCCAATTGTGCCGATATTGACATGGAGTTTTCCTCTTTCAAATTTTTCCGCCATTTTTGTTGATCAAGACAAATTGCCGCAACTCCTGATAAAGCGAAAAAAAACGGCTTATCCGGAATTGCTAGCATTTTTGCCTATAAATTACCTTTTAATCACTCGCTATTCGCTCGCGATTAACTCTTTTTCTTTTTCAGCTACCTGCTCCTTTAAAGCAAGTATTTCTTCATTTAACCGATCAACTATTATCTCTTCATTACTATCTTTATCAAAATTGCTAGAATTGTCAATGTTTTTGTGGATAACTGAACTGAATTTATCGTAGGTCATAACTATAAATTTCGGCTGATTATTTTCAACCAA
>ERZ1292623.734-Hain-H51-01um-R1-734-length-33727-cov-24_pt1 | contig 33727 bp, 41 predicted proteins | sample MGYA00564398_ERZ1292623 | MGnify/ENA primary metagenome ERZ1292623 (study PRJEB36523, sample SAMEA6512633) | groundwater metagenome | collected 2019-01-07 | study: AquaDiva: Metagenomics assemblies of 32 groundwater samples
TTCAATATTAATAAATTATTAAATAAAAGTCGATTTATAAATCTATGTTTTATCTAGAGTGTTAAGTAATCGTGGCTTTTAGTTAGATGTTAAGAGTAGTGGCTTTTAAATTACTTTCCTGATTTACGCCTATTATCCTCTTTACATAACATCTGGCAGTTTTCTGCTGTTGTTTTTCCACCCTCATGCCAAGGAGGTGGTTTGTTGGAATTTTAGGATGCTTAAGATTCCCACGCACTAAAGTGCGTGGTTTTCTAGAATCTTGACATAATCACAATATTTAAAACTATAAAACTTATAGTTTATTATAGTTTATTGTGCCGCCGTCGCATAGTGGTATTGCAAGAGATTGCTAATCTCTGCCCTTCGGGGCTCGGGGGTTCGATTCCCTCCGGCGGCGTAATGGGGCTGAAAGCCCCATTTATACCATTGGTGATTGGACAAAAGACAAAGAAATTTCGGTAAGATTCCTCGAGCAAGTTCACGAAGAGAATCTTTATTTTAATACTGAGTGGACTTGCGAGAAGGCGGCGTGTTTTAAAAATGGAAAAAAACAAAATTGATAAAAATTAGAAAGAAAAATTAAAGGAGGCTGAAATAAAATGGCATTTATTACTTTAACAATCTCTGCAATTATATCAATAATAGCCGGCGTATTAATATTAATATGGCCAAAATTTCTTAATTATTTTATTGCATTTTAGTTATTAATTACTGACATTATTAGTTTGCTAAATGTTTATAATACATTTTAATCGTTAGAAATTTTTAAATTAGATTCATCATAGCTATTTATAATTTAAGATATAATGATAATTATAATAAATATAGTCAACATATAATAATAAGCAATCTAACACGCGGAATTAATAAATAAGATTACGAACAATTAACAAAAATGAACTCTAAAACCGCTATAAAACAATTTCAAGAAATTAATAAGTTAAAGGGAAATATGAGGCTGGCTGCAGAAAAATGGCCGACAGATTTTCAAACTTTAATTTCAACTATTTTATCTGCAAGGACATTAGATGAAACGACAATTAAAACTTGCAAGGTTCTTTTTTCAAAATATCCTAATGCTAATTATCTTGCTAAAGCAAATTCAAAAGAAATTGAGAAAATAATAAGACCAATTAACTTTTACAAAAATAAAACAAAAAGCATTATTAATTGCGCAGCTACTCTTAATAGAGAATACAAAGGAAAAATTCCTTTTGGGTATGACAAATTGATTGAGCTTCCAGGAGTTGGAAGAAAGACAGCAAATGTATTCTTATCAGAACAAGGAAAAAATGTAGTAGCTGTAGACACTCATGTTTATTATATTTCTAGGTATTTATGGTGGAGTAAAGGTAAAAAACCAGAACAAGTAGAACAAGATTTAAAAAAACTTTTTCCTAAAAATTATTGGAATAAACTAAATCCTAGTTTAGTTAAATTTGGTAAAGAACACACTTCTAGAAAGGAGAAAAATCTAATTTTAGATAAGATTAAAAAACTTTCTTAAAAACGCAAATATTAAAAAGCATTAAGGTTTAGTTTTAAAAAATGGTAGTTTAAAATGTCATGGTTTGAAGTTGAATCTAAAATTAAGATTAAGAGTTATGAAGTTAACAAATTTAGAGATAAAATTAAAAAAATAGCAAGGTTTGTTAAAAAAGAAAGAAAATCAGATTATTATTTTGCAATAGAAAAACCAAACTATCCGAGAAAAGCTTTTAGAATAAGGTATAATGGAAAAAATTATGTTGTAAACTTTAAAAAATGGCTGAAAAAATATTGGAAACATGGAATTGCCGTTAAAGAAGAATTTGAATTTGAAGTAAAAGATAAAAATAGCTTTCTGGCTTTAATGAGAGACCTCGGTTTTGTAAACTGGATAAGAAAACTTAAAATAACAGAAGCCTATCAACATAAAAGATATTCAGAGGTTTTTATAGAATTAAATTATGTTAAACATCTAGGATACTTTATAGAAATTGAATACTTAGCAAATAAAAATGAAATAGAAAATGCCAGAAGAAAAATTCTTTCTGTATTAAAAGAGCTAAAAGTAAAACCTAGACAAATAGATAACCTCGGTTATACAAAAATGCTCTGGAAAAATGGTTTTAATGATAAAAAATATTTTTTTAAATAGATTTTTAGGTTCTGTATTTTGTTTATTAAATATTTTATTAATAATAGACCAATAATTATTTAAGATTAGAAAAAGAGTTGAATTATAGGCAACAAATTTATTTTATTAAAATAAGTTATTTATCATTTATTTAGGGTTTATTTCTCAATATTTGAAGTTTTTTCATATTTTAATCCTAATTTTTCTAAAATATTCAATAGGTTTGTTCTTTTCTCACTTTTACCACATCCTTTCCAATCAATCAAAATCATATTAATATTTTCAATAGTTTTTTCTTCAGCCTCTTTTATAATTGTTTCCGTAATTGGAAAAATATGTTCAGGAATTATGTGTGAAATTGCGTAAATACTATTTAATTGAATCTTATTAAAATTAGGGCAGTAGTGTGTTCCTCCAATCCCTATTGTTGGAATCCAGTTATAGTTTTTTTTATCAAAATTTTGTAAAGATAAAATAGCCTCTGCTATGATTTTAGCTGCTTTTTCATCTTTCCATTCATTTTCCTGACTTCCTAATTCAATAAAACAATTTGGAATGTCAATTAAAGGCCCGTGATGAGTTGCTTCTAAAGTTATATTGTACTTTTCATAAATTTCTTTATTTTTTTTAGCATTTTCTTCTAGTTTTTGAAATAAATATTTTAAAACAAAAGCAGAAGTCCTGCATATTTTTCCTTCTTTTCCTCCCAAATCAGCCGACCTCCAATTTCCTGCTGCATGTAAAGATAAGCTAGGAATATTGTTTTTAGATTTGTGAGTTGAAGCAAAAATTAAAAAATCAATATTTTTTAATTCTGGATAGTTTTTTTCATTAATATCCTCTGAATAAATAGTTTCTTTGTTTAGTTCAATTATAGGAACATGGGGAGAAAAAGCTAATTTTCTAAATTGCTCGACAATATTTTTTCCAGCTATATTATTTTTGTAGTAAGCTATTGCAAAAATCATTTTAAACTCAAGAAATTAATAGTTAAATAAGTTTAGGTGTGTCTGAATTAAATTTAAGTTTTTCGGTCTTTTATATAGAATCTTGTGGTAATCTATCAAACATTTCTTTAGTTGTTATAACTTTAACTTTACTTTGTTGTTTAAATTAGTTGTCTTCAAACAACATTAGCAATTTAAAATCCAATATAATTTATAATTAAATAAAGATATTTAACAACCTTTAAAAAACATCAGAACTTAAATAATTTATGCTAGAGACATTGTTATTAATATTATATAGTCTATTATTGTTGCTAGGTTTTCCAACAGGATTAATCCTAGCACATTTATGCAAAGAAGAAATAAAAAGCTGGAAAAAAAGATTAATAATTATGTCATTAATATCTATAATTTTATCAATAATAGTATTTTTCACAAATTTTGATTTTAAACTCCCCATAATTTTTACTTTTTTGTTTATTATTGTTACGTGTTTAACAATTGTTTGGAAAAGTAAAAACATATAATTTTATTTTAGTTTCAATCGCTCGGATGCTTTATGTATCCATCTTTTCTAAGAGAATCTACAATTTTTGAAGTTATATCAGAAAGATTATATATAATTGTATCATTAACCCAATCATATGCGGCAATTTCTGCAGAAGGTGGGCAAAACTCTCCTTTAATATTCGCAAAATAAACCTCTTCGCCTTTAAGATATCTCCTTTATTGGGGGCTACTCCTTCAAACTCCCCATAATATCGAATGTTATCTAGTTGAGTTCCAGATAATTCTTCGCTAACTTCTCTACACAAACATTCGATATCAGATTCACCGAGCTCAGGTTTTCCTCCTGGCAGTATCCAGATTTGCTTTTTTCTTACTAACAAGATTTTTCCATCATCAATAATTGCTGCGCCAATTGCTATTCTCATATATTAGTAGATTCTCTTAATGTTTATATTATTTCCCTCTTCCGAGCCCAGCACTTACGCTAGGTCTTGATTTATTCATTGGAGATTTACTTCTCAGGCCTCTTGATTTTTTTCCAGCGCTTGTTAAACCTCTATAAACCCTATTTTGATTGGTTTTTTTAGTTATCCAATTAATTGTAGGATCATTTATAATTTCTGGCCTGGAATAATCAACTAAAATAATTTCATAAAAAAAGTTTTTTCCATCTTTTCCAACAAAATAAGAATTTAAAACTTCTAAATTAGGAAATTTTTTTTGAGCTCTTTGCTCTGCAACCCACCTATAGCTCATTTTTAGTGTTTTTCTAATGGTTTGTCTTTTGCTTCTTCTCCCCTTAACTGGCTTTGGTCTTTTTCTTCCACCTCTTGAAACTCTTACTCTAATTATTATATAACCTTTTTTAGCTTTATATCCAAGGGATCTTGCTCTATCAAGTCTTAGGGGATTATCAACCTTTTCAACAACATTTTGAGCTCTCCATTCCGTCATTAACTCTCTTAATCTTTTTTCGTCTGGTTTTTTCCAGGCTTCTCTTAAATAATGATAAAATCCTTTTGACATTTTTTATTAATAATTGATAAGTTTATGTAATCATTTGTTTGATTAGTTATGTTAAAGTTGTTTTGAGGTATTTAAAAAACTTGTCATAAAAATGGTCCCGCGCAGATTTGAACTGCGGACCCCTACCTTATCAGAGTAGTGCTCTAAACCAGGCTGAGCTACGGGACCATAATCAATTAAAGTTTTAATAGGTTTATAAGAGTTTTTGTTAGTTTTTGAAAATATTTAATCGAAACTGAAAACAATTTTAAAAAATATATTTCAGAAGAGCACCATACAACGGAGCACGAAAATTTGTTAAAACAATTAGCTTATGATGATGAGTTTAGAATGTTGAGAGAAGATTAAATCATTTTTAATGGTTTTTGTAGATAAAATTATTATTGTTAATTGAATAAGCTAATAACTTAACTCTTAATTATTCTTTGGGTGAGACTGAAAAACTAAACAAAATTTATCTCCCTTGCATCTCTATAATCAAACTATCATCAACTAACTGGCATCTTAAAATAGGCAGGTTAACTTTTAGGTTTTTTAAATAAACCAGATTGTCCGAAAGAGCCTTTATTTCAATAGAATTCTCTAGCTGATTAATTAAAACATTATCAATAGATTTAACACCTGGAACAGACAATTCATAAATAACTTTTCCTGAAATTCTTTTTACTCTTGATTCAGGCTCTTTTCTAGGAAGTTCCAAAAACTTTTTTAGTTTTTCTTTTGTAAAATGGTTTTCTACTTTTATTGGATGTTTTATAATTGATTTTTCTGGAAAAATTTTTTCTCCATTAACAAAAAACTGAACATTTAATCTCGGTTGATAGTAATTTTTGTTACTTTCGTTAAGATTTTTCATTTGTTTTTCAAGTAGTTTCATAGCACTATTAAACATTTTATCTATAAAAGTATCTGTAAGGTCTGTATTCTCTTCTGAAAAATCATTTTTTCCCAAAAACCCATAATCGTCTTCATCATATTCTGACCTTAAGTTTTTACTACATAATGGGCAGTATTTAAAACTGTCTTTAATTATATTTTTGCACCTTGGACATTTTTTATTAAACATTATATTAATAATTTATTTTAGTTTAAAAATGTTTTGATGTCTGGTTCTGTTAAATCAAAAGGTGACAAAGCCCCCTTAAAACTATAATTTTCATGGGATAAACTAATTATTTTATTAATCTCTAAGCAAGAAATCCATCACACTTTAATATGAGGATGAATTGCTTCTTACTTTTTCTCGCTAATTATTTCTTTTATTTATTATTAATAAATTTATCTGAAATTAAAGATCTGTTCATCACACAGGAAGCCATGACCTTTAGGTCGTGGAAGAGGTCACTTAATAATAATTGTTAATGAAAAGATAAGTTATCGTTAGTAACAATCTTTTCACTAGTGGACTTTACAAGACCAATCAAAAACTTTTTTAAATCCCGTTTTCTTTTATCAAGGATTAAGAAAGAGGTTTAAAGATGGTTACAGATGAAAAAAACTTAGAGCTTAGAAAACAAGAACTTTCTGAAAAATACGGAATTGATTTTGATAAACTAGAAAAAGAGCAGATAAATTTATCTAAAGAATTAACAATTAAAGATAAAATAGATTTTTCATTAGCAGAAAGATTTGGAGCTGTAGACATAATTTTTATTAAAAATAAAATTTTGTGTTGTTTTATAGTATGTGATAAAAGTTTTGAGATAACTGGCCGCTCTTATATACTTGAAAAAGTTAAATTCCCTTATTTTCCTGGATTTAGGAGTTATAGAGAGTTGCCTTCTATGATAGCTGCATTTGAAAAGCTTGATGAAAAACCAGAGGTTGTTTTTATTGATGGACAGGGAATTATTCATCCAAGATTAGGATTAGCAAGTCATTTTGGCCTTTCTACCGAAGTTCCGACTATCGGGGTTTCTAATTCTTTAATTGATTGTAAAGCGGGAAGTGAAGACGGAGCAGATATATTGAAAAATGGAAAAAAAGTAGGAAATGTCTTGATTGTCAAAAAAGGAAGCAACCCTCTTTTTATTAGTCCTGGCAATAATATTTCTATTAAAGCCTCTTATAATATTTCAAAGAGCCTTATTAGACTGCCCCATAAAAAACCAGAGCCAATGCATCTAGCTTCTAAATATGCAAAAAGCGTTAAAAAAGAGTTGATGTTGTGATTATATAAAGAACCCCACAGAAGCCAGGCGGCAATAAAAACCAAGATTATTATAAAAATTAAGTATAATCTTTAATTAAAGGCAGAAAGTAAGCCAATGAAGTAATAACTATACACATAACAAGAATAATTAAAATAACATAGTATATAGTATAAGATTTTTCTGAATAAAGTTTCTCTTCTTTTTCAGCTTTTTTATCTTTTTCAAGAGTTTTATTTACTTTATTTTTTTCTTGATTTTCTGCTGCAAATCCAGTTATTTTATAATTTTTATCCTCTTGAACAATTTTATTAGTTATAGATTCAAAATTTTTGCTTTCAAAAATTTTTATAGAACCGAAAGATATTAAAAGTAAGGCTATAGAAACTGCTAGAAAAATTATTGATTGGTAATTTTTATTTTCAAAAAGATTCATTTTATCATTACTTTTATTTAATTCTTGATTTATAATAGTTATATCATACATTTAGGAGTATTACGCGCACCATAATTGAAACCAATATTCATTCATAATTTTTCAACATTTTTACCTTTTTTTACATACTTATCTCTTTTTTATTTCCTCGCTATATAAATTAATAGTAAGGTAATCCCCTTCATTTAGCTTAAATCTATCTACAGTTTCTTTGGGAATCGTGACTACAAAAGAGTTTCCTACTTTCCTTAATCTGACATCAAATGTTCTATTTGGCATTTTAATTTGCATTTTGTAGTAGTTTGTTAATATTTTTAAAAAAAATGACACTAAGGGAGAAAATCCCTTAGTGCACCTCTTATCCCTTTCAGAGCTGTATATACTATGTATATACCAGTATTTAAATGCTTCTTTCTAAATTTTATTTCGCGTTTTTTCTTGTATATCTTTTGTATATACATAAAAACCTATAAAAACTGATTGAACGTTTTTTATTAATAAACAATTCCACTAAAAAATGCTCTATTTACAATTATGCGAAACATACGAAGAACTAGAAAAAAATCCTTCTAGGATAAAAAAAACGTCAATTCTATCAGATTTTTTAGCGAAGCTAAAAAACTCAAACCAATCAGAAATCATTTATTTAATTCAGGGTAATGTATTTCCAGACTATTCTGAAAAAGAATTTGGAATTTCGGAAAAACTTGCAATAAAATCCTTATCAAAAGCTTCAGGAGTTTCAGATAAGCTTATTATTGAGAAATGGAAAAAACTTGGAGATTTAGGACAGGTAGCAGAAGAAATTATGAAAAATAAAAAACAGGGCATTCTTTTTTCTCATCCATTAACTGTAAGAAAAGTTTTAGAAAATTTAAAAAAACTTCCAGAATTAGAAGGAAAAGGAACAATAGAAAAAAAGTTATCATTAATTTCAGAGCTTTTAACTTCAGCAACTTCTAAAGAGGCTAAATATTTAATTAGAACTTTATTACAAAATTTAAGAATTGGTGTTGCAGAAGGTGTCTTAAGAGATTCTATTGTTGATGCTTGTTTTAACAAAGAAAAACTTGAAAAAGAGGAAATAAAAAAAATTATAGATAGTGTTCAAGAAGCTTATGATAAATCAACTGACTGGAAATTAGTTTTTGAAGAAGCTTGTAAGGGTTTATCTTATTTAGAAAAAACTTCTCTAGAGCCAGGAAAACCAGTCAAGGTAATGTTGTTTCTTAAAGAAGACACTATTGAGAAAGGATTTGAAAGAGTTGGCAGGCCATGTTTAATTGATTTTAAATATGATGGATTTAGAGTAATGATTAATAAAGATGAAAAAGGCAACATTAAAATTTTTACAAGAAGATTGGATAATGTTACTGCCCAGTTTCCAGATATTGTTGAATTTGCAAAAAAATATGTAAAAGCTGGAACATTTATTTTAGATGCAGAAGCAGTTGGCTTTGATCCAAAAACTAAAGCCTATCAGCCATTTCAGGTAATCTCTCAAAGAATAAAAAGAAAGTATTATATAGAAAAACTTGCTAAAGAGCTACCAATAGAAATAAATGTTTTTGACATTATTTATTATAATGGGAAATCTCTTCTTAAAGAGCCTTATAAAGAAAGAAGAAAAATTATTGAAAAAATAATTACAACTAGTAATTATAAAATTAAAGCGTCTGAAGCAATTATTACAGATAATATTAAAGAAGCAGAAAATTTTTATAAAAAGGCAATTGTCGCAGGAGAGGAGGGAATAATGATGAAAAATTTAGAGGCCCCATATAAACCAGGAGCAAGAATTGGCTATGGAATTAAAATTAAACCGGAAGAAAATGAGTTTGATTTAGTTATAATCAAAGCTGAATATGGAACAGGAAAAAGAGCTGGTTGGTTGACAAGTTATACTTTAGCATGTAGAGACAAAAACAAGTTCTTGGAAATAGGCAAGGTTTCAACAGGATTAAAAGAAAAAGTTGAGTTAGGACTATCATTTAAAGAATTAACAAAAAAATTAAAATCTTTGATAATAAAAGAGTCTGGAAGAGAAGTAGAAGTTAAACCAAAGCTTGTTGTAACAATTGTCTACCAAAATATCCAAAGCTCTCCAACTTATAATTCTGGCTATGCCTTAAGATTTCCAAGAATAACAAGATTAAGGCTAGATAGGTCAACTTTAGATATCACGACATTAAATGAAGTCAAAAGAGAGTTTGAGATGTTGAAAAGATGATTATGAAACTTTAAGAATTTGTTCTAAGTTATCCTTTTTAGCAAAATTTTTTAAAAATAAATTAGTTTCTTCAAACCATTTATCCTTGCTTGGAGGATAGCTCTTCTTTTTAATCTCAAGATGATCAATGATACTTCCATCTTCACTATTAGAAAAACCAAATGGATTTCCAATATGAATAATGATGCTATTACAAATTAGATTTTCAACTCCTTGAGTGTTTATACTTCCACTAAAAATAATTGTCGGTTTTAATTTTGAAAAATATAAATCAAAATGAGAAGAATTTTGATAAAAATTCATATGAAAAAATCTATTTCTTAAATTAAGGATAATTCCTTATGATTAATGTCAATGTACGATGGAGCATTTTTTAAATAATAATCTAAATCAGGGGTCTTAAAACTATAATCTTCAAATGCTCTTTTAGCAAGGCCAACAATTTCCTCTATACAACTCATTTCACTGTTATAAATGATTAATTTATAAACCTTTCTTATTTTTTAAAAAAAACCCGTCGGAAAATTTTTTCAATAGAAAACTTTATAAACTATTATAATTTATAACTTCCAGCCAAAATGACAAAAGTTTCTTCAAAAATACAAAATATTGTTGCTACAACCTCTCTTGGAAAAACTGTCCCACTGACAAAACTTGCAAAAACCATTCCAAATACCGAATACAACCCAGAACAATTTCCAGGATTAGTATTAAGAATTAAAAACCCAAAATCAGCAGTTCTTGTATTTTCTTCTGGCAATTTAGTTTGTACTGGGACAAAATCTGTTGCCCAGGTAAAAAAAGTTATTGAACAGGTAATTAAAACTCTAAGAAAAATTAATGTGAGAGTAACTGAAAGACCAAAAATAACTGTTCAAAATATTGTAGCTTCTGGGAGTATAAATATGAAGTTAAACCTTAATTATTTGTCTTTAGTATTGAAAAACATTGAGTATGAACCAGAACAATTTCCAGGATTAGTGTACAAACTTGAGGACCCTACTGCGACTTTTTTATTGTTTAGCAATGGGAAATTAGTCTGCACTGGAACAAAAAACAATCAACAGCTAGAAGATTCAATGAACCAATTAATAAAAACATTAAGAGAAGCTGAAAAGAATAAGTAGTTTTTCAGTTCACAGAGTTTCTAATAAAAGATCTGAGAGAAATTATTCAGCTAGAGCCTTCATGACTAACCAACAACTAATTACTAATAATTATTTAGTAAATTAATAAAGTAGATAAGATACTTGCTTTAACTTGTAAATGCTAACAACGATTAGTAAAATTATAACGTACTACCACAAATCCTATAAATACTTATAATCATAAGATTGTTATATTAATTATAAAACTAAAATGAGGTAAAATGCCACAACAAAACACAGAAGAACTTGTTGTAGAAGCAAAATCTTTTTTTGAGACTTATAAAAAAGAGATAGGAGATAGCATAAGAAAGGGGAGGAGAGTTATTTTTGTAAATTTTGACGATGTTGCTTCTAGTTCTCCAACTTTAGCAGAAGCACTTATTTCAAGTCCAGAAGAGATTTTGCAATTATTAGAAGTAGCTTTGGAAGAAACTGGCCTTATAAAAAACCCCAGGATAAGATTTAATAATCTCCCAGAAACTCAAAAAGTAAGGATAAGGACAATTCGCGCAAATCACTTAAATAAATTAATATTCTTTGAAGGATTAGTAAGGCAAGCTTCAGAGGTTAGGCCTCAGGTTGTAAATGCAAGGTTTGAATGTCCGGCATGTGGGACAGTTATCTCTGTATTACAAATCGAAAAAAAATTTAGAGAACCAACAAGGTGTTCATGTGGAAGAAGGGGCCATTTTACTCTTTTATCAAAAACAATGCTTGATGCCCAAAGATTAGTAATTGAAGAATCTCCAGAATCTTTAATTGGAGGAGAACAGCCAAGAAGAATGAGCATTTTTTTAAAAGAGGATCTTGTAGAACCAATAATGGAGGAAAAAACTACTCCTGGAAGCAGGGTAAGAATTATTGGAGTTTTAAAAGAAGTCCCTGTTCCTCTTCCTTCTGGAGCAATTTCAACTCGTTTTGATCTTGCTATTGAGGCAAATAATGTAATTCCTTTGGAAGCAACTTACGAGGAGTTAGATATATCAGAAGAGGACGAAAAAAGAATCTTAGAATTATCAGAGGATACAGAATTATTTAGAAAATTAAGAGATAGCATAGCCCCAAGTATTTATGGATATGAAGAAGTTAAAGAAGCTTTAGTTCTTCAAATTTTTGGAGGAGTAAAAAAAATAAGTGAAGATGGAACAGCTTCGAGAGGAGACATTCATTTATTTTTGATAGGAGATCCCGGAGTAGCTAAATCTGTAACTTTGAAATTTATTTCTAATATTGCTCCAAAGGGAAGGTATATAGTAGGAAGAGCTACATCTGGAGCTGGTATAACTGCAACAGTTGTAAGAGATGAGTTTTTAAGGGGCTGGAGTTTAGAAGCTGGCGCTATGGTGTTGGCAAATAAAGGAATTGTTTGTATTGATGAAATTGAAAAAATGGATCCTATTGATAGAAGCGCAATGCATGAAGCTCTTGAACAACAATCTGTTACAATATCAAAAGCAAATATTCAGGCATCTTTAGTTGCAGAAACCTCTGTTTTAGCAGCTGGAAATCCTAAATATGGAAGATTCGAACCACTGCAATCTGTAGTTGAACAAATTGATCTTCCCCCAACTCTTATAAACCGATTTGATTTAATATTTGTTTTAAGAGATCTACCTGATAAGGAGCATGATAATGCAATTGCAACTCATGTTCTTAATATGCATCAAATGAAAGGACCAAAACCAGAAATTGAGCGAGACTTATTTAAAAAATATGTAGCTTATGCAAAGCAGAAACTAAAACCAAGATTAACAGAAGAATCTGTTCAAGAAATTAAAGATTTCTATGTTAAAATGAGAAGAGCAAGTTTAGAAGGAAGCTCTAAGGCAATTTCAATTTCTGCTCGTCAGCTTCAAGGATTAGTAAGATTAGCAGAAGCTCATGCAAAGATGAGATTATCTTCAACAGTAAACAAAGAAGATTCAGAAGCAGCAATAAGACTTACTAATTATTATTTAATGCAAGTTGGTTTTGACCCAGAAACAAAAACTTTTGATATTGATAGATTTACGACAAAAGTCTCTTCAAGCCAAAGGAGCAAAATACTTTTTTTAAGAGAAACAATAAGTAAACTTGAAGAAAAATATGGCAAACAAATCCCATTAGATATTTTAAGACAAGAAATGAAAGATATTTCAGATTTTGAATTTGAAGAGGCAATTGATAAATTAAAAAAATCAGGAGATATTTTTCAGCCAAAAAAAGGTTTTGTACAGGATGTGCAGAGTAGATAGTTATCCAAAAGGCATATGATACATAGAATATTCTATATACACTATTTTACTGTCCAAACCAAGAAAAGCCTACAGTAATTTTTATTAAAATCAAAACTATTGCTAAGAGCTTTAAACGATACTTTAAATTTTTATGGGAATAGTTAAAGCTTAATCAACATTAATCATAGATCAATAAAAAATTTATTGTGATAAATCTCATAATTTACTTTAAAACACATAAATCTTTAAATACTTTTTTAGTTACAAAAAAATGTGGCTCTTAAATCATATTTTGCTGAGTTGTTAGGAACCTTTATCTTGGTTTTTATAGGGACAGGTTCAATAGTTACAGCTTTATCAATAGGAAAAGGACTTACTGTTCCTGGAATACTTTTAATAGGATTAACATTTGGATTCACTCTAGCAGTTATTATATATGCTTTAGGAAATATTTCGGGAGCTCATGTTAATCCAGCCGTTTCAATTGCAGTAGTTATAGCAGGGAAGCTTAAAGCCAGACATCTTATTCCCTATATAATTATGCAGTTTATAGGAGCAACACTTGCAAGTTTTTTTATAGTTATAATTGTTGGAGCTTCTTTTGGTATTGGAGAAAATACCATTGGTTCATTTGGTTTACTATCAGCTTTAGTTGCAGAAACTGTTTTAACTGCTTTGTTTGTAATAGTTATCTTAATGACAGCTGAATCTGATTATTCTGGAATTGCTATTGGTTTTTTTCTAGCAGTTAGCCATTTGTTTGCAATACCTATTTCAGGATCTTCTTTAAATCCAGCTAGAAGTTTTGGGCCAGCGATAGTTATTGGAGGACAAGCATTAAATCAGTTATGGATTTATTTTATAGGCCCAATTATCGGAGCCATATTTGGAGCTTTAATATTCATAGCTTTTTTTAAAAGTTCTTGAGTAAATAATATTATTAGTCAACTATTATACTATTTCTCAACACAAATCTTTAAAAATAATTTTTTAGTTATTAAGTAAATAAAACATAAAAAGTAACTTAATAAAATAGATCTAAGAAGTTAAGGTGAAATTAGAGTTTCAAAGTTATCATTCACTTAATAAATACAACTATAATTCAAACATGCCAGAATTAAAAAAAAGAGCGACCGCACATAAAATTAGAGTGGGAGATTTATTAAGAGGAAGTCCGATTTTTGATCAGTCGCAATTAGGAACTCTTGAAAATATAAATCCACGACTTTTGCATATTGAATTAGGAGATAAAAAAATTGTTAGGGTTAATATAATAGCAAATGTTATTGATAAGTTTGAATCACAAGGAAATACTAGATTTGCTTCACTGACTTTAGATGATGGAAGCGGTCAGGTAAAAGTAAAAGTTTTTGGTGAAGATGTCATTAAATTTCAAAATATATTTCAAGGCGATACTTTGCTGGTTATTGGACTTTTAAGATTTTTTAATAATGAGATTTACATTCTTCCAGAAATAATTAGAAAGCAAGATGTAAGGTATTTAGTAGTTAGGAAATTAGAGATAGATAAAAAAAATAAACCATTAATCCAAGCCGATAAGCAAAAGATTAAAGCGTTTAGAGAGCAAATAATTGAATTAATAAAAGCCTCTGAAGTTCGTCAAGGAATTGATAAAGAAGAGATAATAATGAGATTAAGAAATATAAAACCAGAAATAATAAGCCAGGAAATACAAAAATTAATAGAAGACGGATTAGTTTATGAATCTAAGCCCGGGAGTGTAAGGTATCTGGGGTAAAAATGGTAAAATGGTATTTTGCTTCTAGGAGAAAACACGAAGAAAAAATAAAAATCTTGTCTAGAGAACTGAATCGACAATCCCATGAGATTTCTTATGATCGGGCACTAGAAGATTCTCTTGTTCCCTACCATGAAAATTCCAGAAAGTCTGCTGAAGTTTCTTATTCAATTTCACAATCAATTAAAGATTGTGTTAATCAGCGATCCTGAAGGCATAGACATGTTTGTTGAACTGGGAATTGCAATCTCAAACGCATTAGAAAGCGGAAAGCCAAAAATTTATGCAGTAGGAGATTATAATAAAAGATCACTGATGCATTTTCATCCAAAAATAAATCATGTTAATAATTTAGAAGAAATATTTTTAGAAGAAGGTCTAAATATTAATGATATAAAACCACCTAGTTTTGATAACTTTTTAAACCCAGCTTATCTCTAAGTTTTATGGAAACCTACGAAGAACTTTTAGAGCAAGCATATAAAAAGCTTAAACCAATTGAAAAAAGCAGAGAAAGGTTTGAAATACCTAAAATAGAAGGGCATTTAGAAGGAACTAAGACAATTCTCACTAATTTTTCACAGATTTCTTCATATTTAAGACGCGGTCCAGACCATTTATTAAAGTTTTTGCAAAAAGAGTCTGCAACTTCTGGCTATATAAAAAATGGAAGAGTTATACTTCAGAGAAATATCTCTTCTCAAAAAATTAATGAAAAAATCCAAGAATATGCAAAAGAGTTTGTTATTTGCAAGCAATGTGGAAAGCCAGATACAGAGTTAATTAAAGAAAAAGGATTTTTATTTTTACGTTGTTTAGCTTGTGGGGCGAAGCATAGTGTGAAGGCGAGGATTTGATGTAGTTTTGATATTAAAGGGTGAATGTGATAAGACAACATTTGCATACAAAGACGCTTTTTAAAATATTACTTATCAATAATTAAACCTTATTTTCTCCAAAAACCCCAAAAAAACCTTTATAAACCAATAAAACTTGTATAAACCAATTAATATTAAATAAACAGAAAGCGGAGGTAGAAAATGCCAACAGGATATTGTGTTAAGTGTAAAGCAAAAAGGGAAATAAAAGACCCTAAAAAAACGAAGACATCAAAAGGAAAAGATATGATAAAAGGCAAGTGCCCTAATTGTGGGACTACTGTATGTACATTTAAAGTTTAGTTTTTGTTTTTTTATAAATTTTTTATAAATTTGTTGTTAGTTAAGTGTTAAAAACTTCTTTCTTTAGTAAATATACTAGAAGCAGTAGAATACCCTTACCTTTACTTTTAATAATTATATCATAATAATCTTTAAAATAAGAGAATTCTTGTTAATTAATAAATTATTAATAATAAAAGTTATTGATTTAATAAAACTTGAAGTAGGAGCTAGGAGCAAATCAAGAGAACTAGCCCCCTAATTATCTGTTTATCAGTTAATAATATGAGTTAAGTAATAGCAATAAAGATTTTGAAAGAAAAATGCACATTAAAATTCACGAGGCTTATAGAACCATTGTTGCATTAGCTGATAGCGATATAATAGGAAAGAAATTTGAAGAAGGAATTAGACAAATTGAAGTTAGGCCTAGTTTTTTTCAGGGAGAAGAAAAACCTAGAAACGAAGTAATAAAAATCCTTAAAAAAATGGAAAGTGAAGATGCCCTTTTTAATATTGTTGGCAAAGAATCTGTAGAAACTGCTTTAGAAGCAGGAATAATCAAACCTGTTGGAGTTATAGAAATTCAAGGAGTTCCTATTGCATTGGGGTTGCTATAGGTCTTTATAATTTTAACACGACTGTTCTTTATTCTGATAATTTTCCGCTTTTTTTCTAGGCGAAGAAAGTTTATCTTAACTTTTTATTATTAGCAATAGCATTTATAAACCAAGCGGTTATTTTATATATTAATCTAAAACTAATTTCAAAATCAAAATGCAATTCAAAAATAAATACAAAAAGAATGTTCAGAGACAAAACCAACCGATTCAGGAGATAATTAGGGTTAGAACCCCGAGAAATAATGAAGTCGTTGGAATAGTTGATCAGAGAGTTGGAGCAAATAGAATGATTGTAAAATGTTTTGATGATAAAGAAAGAAATTGTAGAATTCCAGGAGCTTTAAGAAGATCGCTTTGGATTAGACCAGGAGATTTTGTTATTGTTAAGCCGTGGGAATTTGAAGGAGATAAAAGAGGAGATATCCATTTTAAATATGCTCCAGCTCAAGTAGAATGGTTAAAAAGAAAAGGTTTCATTAAAGAGATTGCAAGTGAATTTTAAAACAAGAAAAATAAAATTTCCAAATAAAGATGTCGGAAAAAATCCCATTTAACGTAAATGAGCTTGTTGAAAAGCCTTGGAACAAAATGGCAGTATATATTTTAACGGATGAACAAAAACAACAGTTAGTAAATCATAAAAAACTTGTGAAAAGAGAATATTTTTTTAGAAAAGGAAATAAATGGGACGAGCATTATCATAAAGAATCACAAATACTTCTTTTAATAAAGGGGCAGTTAACACATAAAGCTAAGAATATGGATTATGTGCAGAATCCAAATGATTTATTAATAGTACCAGCCAACTTGCCACATAGTGCTTATGCAAATAAAGACCTTCATCTTTATTGGTTTACTAAAAAATAAAATGATAGAGCAATATTAAAGAAATGCAAGAGATTTATGTTGAAAATATAAAAGGAGTTCTTAGCAACAAAAAAAAGTTTGAGAAAGAACTAAAAGTAAGAATTTCAAATAAAGGGAAAAATATTTTTGTTAGTGGAAATCCTGAAAAAGAATATATCGCAATAAGAGTTCTTGAAGCAGTAAAGGTGGGATTTTCGTTGAATAAAACATTACAATTAAAACAGGAAGAAATGATGCTTCAAATCTTGAATATTAAAGATCTAACAAAAAGGCAGGACTTAAAAATAATAAGAAGCAGAGTTATTGGGACAGGTGGAAGAACACTAAAAACTTTAAAAAATCTTACTAATTGCGATCTGTCTCTTTATGAAAATCAGATAGGAATTATTGGAGATGCAGAAGAAGTAGAAGATGCTGTTCAAGCCATCTCTTCTTTAGTTAAAGGAAGTAAACATGGGAATGTTTATGCAAGGTTAGAAAAAAGAAGAAGAGACAAAGGGCTTGAAAGTAGAAAATTAAATTTTGAAGTTAATGAATGAATTTTCACGAAACTTTGGTAATATTTATACTGTAAACCCGCCAGGATCTAAGTATCGCCAGGCCCTATAGCTTTCTTATTCTAATTGATCTTATATTATTAATATTTACGGTACCAAAAATTTGATAAATTAAGGTTGATAACAAATAGTTTTAAAAACAAGAATCTTTTTAGAATATTAAGTCCTGGTAGCTCAGCTGGTAGAGCATGTGGCTGTTAACCACAGGGTCGGAGGTTCGAGTCCTCCCCGGGACGTTTTTACAAACCTTTTTATATCTAGTTTTTCTTTTAACAAAATGGATAAAAAAACTGAAGGCCAAATAACTCTAACACTTGAAATCAAACATTTAGTTAATGAACTAAAAATTGATTATGAGTATATTTCAGAAGAATTAGATAGATGGGGAAGTCACTTTGATTATAACAAACCAAAAACTGGCAAGTGCGAATCGTATGAACTTGTTAGAGAACGCGTAAAAAAATTTGACCAAAAATACTTTCTCGCCATAAATGCTGAGTTAAATAAGCATTTTATAGTTTCGCATATTTTAAATATTGGTAAAGAGTATTCAGATTATATTAAACATGGGAATTTAATTAGGTATCCAACAAATAAAAAAATAGACGACATCATGAAGAAATTAGATCTAATTTTTGAATCTTAAAAATAAAAATGGAATTTCAAAAAATATTAGAAAAAAGAACTTCTGTAAAAAGCTATTTGTCAAAAAAACCAGCTATAGAAGAGATTATTAAAGCCATAGAAGCAGCTAATTCAGCCCCTGCAGCTGCTAATCTTCAACCATTGATTTATATTATTATAGAAACTCCTGAAAAAATAGCAAAAATTGCAGACGTCTGCCAACAGCAGTTTATAAACAAAACCCCATATGTTGTTGTAGTATGTTCAAATTCAAAACAGTTAAAAATATTTGATGAAAATAGAGCAGAAAAATACATAAAACACAACGTAGGGGCAGCAATAGAAAATTTTTTGCTTAAAATAACAGAGTTAGGATTGGCAAGTTGTTGGGTAGGAGCTTTTTCAGAACCAACTCTAAGAAATCTGTTGGATATTCCAGATTCTATTAATATTGAAGTTGTTCTTCCAGTTGGATATGAATTTGTAAAAGGAAAAGCAAAGCAGAGATTTAAGCAGTTGTTAGTAAATAGGATTTTTTTTGATTCATTTGGCAATAAATATTATAAGCCCTTTATAAAAATTAGAAGAACAGACATCTAATTCTTTATATGCCAGCTAATTATTTTCTGAATAAATTTATTTATTTTAGTTACGTATATACAAAAGATATACACATAAATCATTCAAATAAAATTACTAAAAAAATAAAATCAAAAAAAAAGAAAAAATCCTGCCCGAAAAGGGCAGGAAAAGAAAATTAGACGCGAATTTTTCCCCTAATTATTTTACATATTCGATACCAAGTTCGTCAAATTCTGGACTAAATTCTTGCTGATATCCACGGCTTCTTTGTTTTCCTAGTATATATGGGCTTGAAACACCAGTCATTATTGTAATAACCCTAACGCGACCTTCAAAGTCTTTGTTAATTCTGGCACCAATAATGACTTGCGCATCAGCAGAAATATTCTCAGTAATTAGTTTTCCAATTTGGCTGAATTCTTCTAGTTTCATGTCAGGACCACAAGTAATATGAATTAATGATCCATTAGCACCTCTATAATCCACGTCTAACAATGGATGTGTTAGAGCTTGCTTAACAGCTTCATTAACCCTATCACTCGAATCTGATTCTCCAATTCCAATTACAGCAACTTCTCCTTTTTTCATTATTGCTGAGACATCTGCATAGTCTAAGTTAATTAAACTAGGCAAGGTAATTGTTTCAACAATTCCTTTTATCATTGTACTAATTAGTTCATTAGCAACTGCAAATGCTTGTTGAATTGGCAACTGTCCTGCAACATCAACTAGTCTATTATTGTCAATAACAATAGCTGTATCAACGTAATCTCTTAATTCTTGTAAGCCAAATTCAGCCTTGTCCATTCTTGCTTTTTCACACTCAAAAGGCATTGTAACAACTCCAATAACTACGGCTCCTGTATCTTTAGAAAGCTGAGCTACTACAGGCATCGCTCCTGTTGCAGTTCCTCCGCCCTCTCCGCCAATAATAAAAATCATGTCTGCACCAGAAACAGCTTTTTTAAGCTCAGAAAGAGATTCTTTTGCAGCCTCTCTTCCAACTTCTGCCTTACCTCCAGCACCTAAGCCCCTTGTCAATTCCTTCCCTATTAGAATTTTTTCATCTGCTTTAGTTATGCTTAGATGTAGGGCGTCTGTATTAACTGTAAAAACAGTGGCTCCAGAGATTCCTTTATTAAACAACCAAGTTACTGCATTTCCTCCAGCTCCGCCAACACCAAAAACTTTAATGTTTGCTTTACCGGCCTTTAGTTCATCAAAGTTAATACTATGAGTATCTATATTTTCTATGGCTTCTTTTGCAAAGTTAAGTACCATTTAAATTTTTTCCTCCTTTCAATCTTTTATAATACCAATATCTTTAAATACTAGTATTACCATTTATTTATAATAAGTTTAACTAACGTTGAAGAACATACAAAAAGAGGATCACCTCTTTATAAATTTAAATCACCCCAATGATTTAAATTAATTATTATGAAAATAACAGCTTTCTTTTCTTTATAAATTTTTGTGTTGTAAAAAATATAAAACTATTTTTTACTAGATAGTGTCTAATAATCCTTTTTTGACTTTGAAATCAGCAAATTTAGATAAACTCTTTAATTTTTATATATCACCAACTTTTTACGTATACCTCGGACTAAAGTCCGAGGTTTGTTCTAAAGACTTCAATTCGTTAGAGTTGAACGTATCAGAGAACTTTGTTCTCTGAGTTGGGGAGACAGAAAACAAACGACTGCAATTACTCCAGTTTAAAAACTGGAGTTTGTTTTCTGTATCAGAACTTTTTGCATCTTTGAAGTTTCTGAGCCAAAAATTTCTAACAATTTTTTAAAATAAATTTTGGTATTAATAACTAAAAAATTTATGATACTACTAATTTAAACTTTTGAGATTATTAGCAGAAACATCAGTTCTTATTTTTTAGACAGGCCCAGGTTTTTAAGGTTGTTAGAAAGATAGGTGAACGGTTAAATATTTAAAGAAAATTAACGGTATGTTATCTTCATAATTTAAATTTAATTAATTTAATCAGATATATAAAGGACTTTTTTTATTTATAAGATGGCATCAATATCACTAATCCAAGCAATTATCTTAAGTATAGTTCAAGGAATAACAGAATGGATCCCCGTTAGCAGTTCAGGGCACTTAATTTTATTTCAAGAATTGCTTGGTTTTCAAGATTCTCAAATACCTTATTATGTTTTTTTGCATTTGGCCAGCGTTTTTGCTATTATTGTTTTTTTCTGGAAAGATATTTTGGATTTTTTAAAATTAGATAGTAAGAATCTAGAATATTTAGGTTATTTAATTATAGCTACAATTCCAGTAGCAATTTTTGGATTTTTTTTTGCAACTAAAATAGAAGAACTATTTTCAAACATGTTTTTTCTAGGATTATTTTTTATTTTTTCAGGAATAATAGTATATTCTACAAAATTTAGTGTTGAAAAAAAAGAAAAAATTAATTCTTTTGACTCTATTTTTATTGGTTTGTTTCAGGCTTTAGCTGTTTTGCCAGGAGTTTCGAGAATTGGAATGACAATAAGCTCTGCATTATTTAGAGGTTTAAGCAAGAATGCGGCGGTAAAATTTTCTTTTTTAATGGCAATTCCCGTAATTCTAGGAGCTTTTGTTCTTCAGGCAAAAAGTATAATTATTTCTGAAATTAGTTATTCTTTATTAATAATTAGTTTTATAATTACTTTTTTAGTTAGTTTGATTACCATAAAATTAGTTATTAAAATAATCAAAAGTGAGAAATTCTATTGGTTTGGAGTTTATGATATTTTATTAGGAGTTTTGGTGTTGGTGTGGAGTTTTTTTAGGTAGAAGTTCTATTTAGGATTTTTCTCTGGAATTTTAAGTAAAATTTTTGATTAATGATTTTTGTCTGTAATAAAAATGGGCGCGGAGGGAATTGAACCCTCATCTCAAGCTCTGGAGGCTCGCATTCTGCCATTGAACTACACACCCTCAAAAGACCTAAAGAAACTACATTTTAAAGGTTTTTGGATATATAAAATCCGCAAGTTATATAAACAGTAATTACTAATAATTGTAATGGATCAAGAAACAATTACTATAACAAAAGAAGAATTTGAAAAACTGAAGAAGAAATCAGAGATAGCTGATGATGCTATTGTTCAGTTGAAATTAAGTCTTGAAGATATGAAATGTGGGAGAGTTAGCAAGTTTTAAATATTTCTTAATAAATCAAAAAACTCATCTTTATTATCTATTATGAAATCTATACTTTTTTGCTGGTCTTTCTTAGAAGCAAAAGATACAAGTAAAATTTTCTTTCTTTGTTCGTCTACTAAAAAATAAAGCCTTTTGTTTAGGTATTTCTTTTCTCTAAACCAACTAAATCGTAGTGGTTTGCCCGTAACAGATTCGTCCAGGTTTTCCTTTATCTTTTTAATCCAATTTTGTTCATTTCTATCTAATGTTTCAAATAATTTTTTAAAAGAATCGGTTTTATAAACCCCATAATTTTTCATTTTACATCCCACTCATTTCTTCAACTTCTCTCTCTGAAATAGAACAGCCATTAAACTTTAGTCCATATAAAATTGCTTCTAAAGCGCTAGGAGATTTCAAATCAACTAAATTATTTTTATAAGCAATATAAGCAATTTCTACTGATCTTATTATTTTGAAATGTTTAAAAAAATCATAATTGGCTCTATTAGCCTTAATATTACTATGAAGTTTTTTTTCTAAAAGTTTTCTTAAATTTTCTGGATTTTCGCATAACATTCTAGTTGTTCTCTCATCAATAGCTAAAGGTATATTAACGCCGGTTTTAGCTTTTATTATTATAGAAAGAGATAAAGCAGCCGCTTCTCCTTTATCTATTAAATGAATGTCGGTTCCTTTTACTTTAAAAGTTGAATTAGCTATTTGCATTAAATTATCCCTGATTTCTCTTAATTCATTAACATCATTTTTCTTTAAATCTGCATGTTTTATCACTCCTTTTTTAAACAAAGCCTCTAATCTTAAAGCTCCTAATTCAAATCTTTTAATAGTCTTGGGGTCGTCAATTACTTCTTTTCTAACTTCTTTAGTTATTAAAAACTCTACTTTAAATTTTTTATGCAGAGATTCCAATAAATAAAGCAGTCCATTCATTGAAAAATTAATTAAGGGACCTGAATCAAATATTAGGTATTTCATTTTTATTTTTGCCTTTTTTATTTATTAAATCACAAAACTTAGATTGTACCGCACCTTTTAAGGTGCGGTTTGTTTTGGTTTTGGGATTCCCAAAACCAGAGAAAACTTGAAAAGTTTTCTTGGCCGAGAAAATTTTATAATAAGAAATTTTCTCTGGAAATCCGCATAAAAAGATAACTGCAACATAAATGTTGCGGATTTTTTTAAGGATTAAAGATTATTTTTGATGAACAATTTATTTACCATATAAATAATGTAGATTCTGCTTATTGAGAATAGAGGTTTTCACCCAAAAATCCCTTCAGCAATTTTTATTCTTTCTTTGATTGGCATTGTCACAGCTAAATTAATGTCCGCGATACCAGTTCTTCCAGTATATTCTGATAATTCCCATAAACTAATTCCTAGAATTTTGGCTGTTTTTTCCATAGAAATACCATGCTCATAAATTCTAGAAGCTTTGTTAATTTTTGCCTTTCTAAAAACATCATTTATAAAAATCTTTAACCTTCCAGATAATCCTTCAATTAATTTTCTGATTGACTCAACCTCTAGATGAAACTTTTCAAAATCTTTATTTTTCAGGGCTATAATCATGCTTTCTATATTTTTCCTATAATTATTATAAAAGCCGCTCCAATTTTTTTCTGTTTTATAAACTTCTCTTTCAATTAACTTGCTTAAAGCGTATATTATTACAGTTATAGATATTACATCAGGATCCTGATGAATTGATGCATGATGTATAACTCTGTTACTTAAACCTTTAATCCTAATATAATCTTTTTCCCCTAAAGCTTCTCTAACTTTTATAAGGATATCAAGAATATGCTCTCTTTCTTCTATTTTAATCACCTCCTTATAGAAAAGGAATAAGCCTTATTTAAATATTATTCTTTATATAAATATTTAAAAAGATGGTTTGATATATTAAATTATAGAAGTGATTCCTTCAGAAAAAGAGAATTCTTTAGAAAAAGAAATAGATGCTTTTATGGAAAAATTACCATCAATGTTAAAAGATCATGAAGGAAAATACGCTGTTTTTAAGGGAAACGACCGTTTAGGATTTTGGGATTCATACGAGTCTGCTTTACAAGAAGGTTATGAAAAATTAGGACTCGTTCCTTCTTTAATTAGAAAAGTAAATAGAGAGTATGAGATTTTTGGAAGGTATGGAAAACCACTTAATCTTTATTTTCTTTCTGCTTAATTAATTACAATTAACAAAATACCTTTTTATAGATCATCTTTATTAAAAGTATATTATAAGAGAGTTTTAAAAAGTTAATAACATTATAGAACTTAAGATAAACTGGTCTGTATTAATTTAATAAGTTGTTTTAGATTAATAAATGAACATCCCAGCAATAAAAGTCATATAGTGGTTATAGTCTATTAAAAATCAGCGAGAACTGCTCTCTAAAGCCCCAATCAATTTAAGTTACTAATATTAACTATCTAAAGAGTATAGATTTATTAAAAACAATTAAATAAAAGAAACCAAGATTTTAAAATGAAAATAATCCTAGACACAAACTTTTTGATTTATTGTGCGAAAGAGAAACTAGACTATAACGAAGAAATTCAGAATTTGATTAATGAGAGATATGAATTAGTTGTGCCTGAACAAGTTGTTGAAGAACTAAAAAGACTGGCTAAAAAAACAAAAAAATGGAGTGATAAAGAAGCTTCTAATTTAGCCTTACAATTATTGGGAAAAAATAAAATCAAAATAATTGACGTAAATGGTAAAAAAGTTGATGATGTTATTATTAATCTTGCAAAAGAAAATCCTAAAAATATCGTTTGTACATTAGATAGAGAGATGAGAAAAGAACTTCCTAGAGTAATTTTATTGAATAGAAACAAAAAATTGATTTTGACAAGGTAGTTTTTTATTATTAATAATGCAATTAGTTAAAACGTCATCGTTAAATTATTTGTAGATCAATTATATCATTAGTCATTTACATATTTTCTAAAGATTCTTGGTTTTACCTCCACTACTTCAAAATTACCTTCACAAGGTAGATATTTACAAATCTCAACCCCAAATGTTTCATAAGTAAAATAATTGCTTAAAGTTAACATTCCAAACTTTCTTAGTTCTGTAATAATACCTTTAATTAAATTATTCTTATAAGATCTAACAACTATCGATAAGTTTCTATTTGGGATTTCTATTATGTCATTTCCTATTTCTAATTCCCCTAATTTCTTCAAAAATTTCAAAAACCCACCCTCCGTCTTCATTAAAATTTATTTTGCTTACTAATCCGAAATTCCCATTATCCAACTCATGAATGAAATGGGGATTAAATTTTTTTATGTTGTAAGTTTCTTTATACATTTTATTTAATAATTATCTACCTTTTAAAAAACTTTTCAATAACCTTTAAAAACCTCCTTTTTTTAGTAGTTTTATGTTTTATATAGTTGAGGTTGAAGATTATATTCGAGTAGAGCCTAAATTATTTGGACTTATAACTAGCGATGCTGTTGCAAAACAACTGCAAGAAATATACGTTAATTATCATGATAAAGAAATTGGAGAGGTTATTGGAGTAATTTCAGTTCTAGAAGTTGGTAAAGGTATAATAATCCCGGGAGATGGCGCCGCTTATTATAATTCAAAATTTAAATTAATTGTCTGGAAACCAGAACTTCAAGAATTAGTTTATGTAATAGTTGATGAAATAACAAATTTTGGGGCTTTTATGAATTTAGGAGTTATGAAAGGTGTCTTACATATAAGTCAGACAATGGATGATTATGTCAGTTTCTCAAATGCAAATACTCTCGTTGGGAAAGATTCAAAAAGAGTATTAAAAAAAAGAGATGCCTGTTTGGCTAGAATAATTGCTTTGTCGTATAGAGGAGACCAGCCAAAAATAGGACTGACGATGAGACAACCTGGATTAGGAAAATTAGAATGGATAGAGGAAGAAAAAAAGAAAGTTAAAACTATTACTAAAAAATTAAATAAAGGAGAGAAAACACAAAAAACAAGAAAAGTTAAAGACCAATAGAAATAAAGTAGTTATTAAATCACCAACTTTTGCGTATACCTCGGACTAAAGTCCAAGGTTTATTCTAAAGACTTCAACTCGTTAGAGTTGAATGTATCAGAGAACTTTGTTCTCTGAGTTTGGGAGACAGAAAACAAACGACTGTAATTACTCCGGTTTAAAAACTGGAGTCTGTTTTCTGTATCAAGAAAAAGTTATGCGATGATAAAAAAGCTAGAGATGTTAATCTCAAATAAACCTATATCAATTACTAAAATTAAAATAAAAAAATAAACATATTAATAATAAAAAACTTAAACATGAGAAGTCTAGCTTATTTAAGTCACTAGTTATTAAAATAAAATCAGAAAAATAAAGACTAAATAAAGAAAAAATAAAAATGGCAAAAGAAAAGGTTTGTAAATATTGTAAATTGATACATGAGCAAGAAGTATGTCCTAATTGCGGAAAAAAAGAAACTTTAAATACTTTTAAAGGAAAGGTTGAAATAATTAACCAAGAAAAATCAGAAATTTCTAAGCGGCTAAAAATAAATAAAAACGGAGTATATGCAATTAGGATATAAATTTGTACTAATCAGGTGTCTAAAGCGACCTCCTCCATGACCTAAAGATCGTGGCTTCCTGCGCGATGAACTGATCTTTAATTTCAAATAAATTTATTAATAATAAATAAAAGAAATAATTAGCGAGAAAAAGTAAGAAGCAATTCATCCTCATATTAAAGTATGATGGATTTCTTGCTTAGAGATTAATAATTAACACCCTCGATCAACTCATAAGGGCTTTTTTTGGTTATTATAAATCTTGAGCCCGCATGTTCTGAAACAACTGCAGAGATTAGTAAAGAGCTTACTGCCGCATTTAAAATCCCTTCTGACACTGGAATTTTAGCGTTTTTTGAAAAATAATCAATAACATTTCTTATTTCAGGTTCATTTAATGTTATTCTCGTTAGATTAATTTTATTCCTTACTTTAACTAATAGATTTTTTCCAGATCCAGGACACTCTATCATTTGTACAGCTAAATCCTTAATTAAGAAATCTAGTTTTTTTAAAGAATCTGATTCTATAATCGGTTGTTGGGTCTGATAAGCTGGTGCTCTGTTTTGAAAGAATTGTTGAGTTGGCTGTTGCTTTGTTTTTTGTTGTAATGCTAGTTTTAATTTTGGTTTTGGTTGTAAACTTGGCTTTATGACGCGATTGGTGGATGAACTAATAGAAGTTTTGGCTGGAAAAAAACTTTTTTGGTATTGTTCTGGTTGTTGAACAAAGGATTTAAGAATCGGTTGTCTAGGGAATTTTTCAAATTCTGTATCAAAAATAATCCTGCTAAATTCCAGGGGTGTGCTTTCCGGCTTGATATACTTTCTCCTTATTTTTTCTATTTCTATTATCCTCTTTAATTCTTCGTCTTTTATCGAATTTACCATCAACTGAAAAGTAAATTCCTTAAGAAATGAAATTATTTGAACATCCGTTAAATATTTTAGCGACATTTTTATAGTTCTTAATGCTAATTTTAATTTATTATTAATTCTTTTTATTATTTAAGTGTAAGTTTTTTTACTCTCTAAAGCAAGCCTGCCCCTTAAAACAAGACCTAATAAATATCTAATAAATTACCTAAATAGTTTTAATAATTATAAAAATTTATTCTGAAATAGGTCTTGTAAATCCTCTATATGGCATTATTGGAGGTTGCATTCTATTCCTTACTCTATCTTCCATTAACATAATACCTTTAGAAATAACTTTGTTTTGTTCAAGCAAAGAATCTAGTTTTTTAAGAAACTCTTGGTCAATTTCAGGGTTTTTTCCTGGCTTCTCTGCAAGACTTTTAGCTGAAAGTTCAAATAACTGCAATAACTTAGAAATATTATTAGAAAGATCCTCAAATTTAACTGCTAAATTTGTTAAAACTTTTTGTAAATTAATAAAGTTATCAAGTAATACTTGGTTAATGTCAACTGTTTGTTTTGTAGATTTATTTAGTTTTGAGGACATTTTTTAATTTATTGTTGTTTAATTTTTTAGCTTATAGCTTTTATTAATTAAATAACCTAACCGCTCTTGCTCTTGTGATTCTTAAGCCCATCATTTAATTTCTTATTGATTAGTTTTATTATTAATAAAACATTAGAAGTTTATTCTATCGGCCCTTTAAAAAATTTGGCTTAAATGAATATAGGTTTATTAATTATTAATTTCCTCCTTTTTAATTATAAGTTTATTAAGAAAACCTAATTTATAAATATTGGGGTTTTTAGATAGTGTCTAATAATCCTTTTTTGACTTTGAAATCAGCAAATTTAGATAAACTCTTTAATTTTTATATATCACCAACTTTTTACGTATACCTCGGACTAAAGTCCGAGGTTTGTTCTAAAGACTTCAATTCGTTAGAGTTGAACGTATCAGAGAACTTTGTTCTCTGAGTTGGGGAGACAGAAAACAAACGACTGCAATTACTCCAGTTTAAAAACTGGAGTTTGTTTTCTGTATCAGAACTTTTTGCATCTTTGAAGTTTCTGAGCCAAAAATTTCTAACAATTTTTTAAAATAAATTTTGGTATTAATAACTAAAAAATTTATGATACTACTAATTTAAACTTTTGAGATTATTAGCAGAAACATCAGTTCTTATTTTTTAGACAGGCCCAGGTTTTTAAGGTTGTTAGAAAGATAGGTGAACGGTTAAATATTTAAAGAAAATTAACGGTATGTTATCTTCATAATTTAAATTTAATTAATTTAATCAGATATATAAAGGACTTTTTTTATTTATAAGATGGCATCAATATCACTAATCCAAGCAATTATCTTAAGTATAGTTCAAGGAATAACAGAATGGATCCCCGTTAGCAGTTCAGGGCACTTAATTTTATTTCAAGAATTGCTTGGTTTTCAAGATTCTCAAATACCTTATTATGTTTTTTTGCATTTGGCCAGCGTTTTTGCTATTATTGTTTTTTTCTGGAAAGATATTTTGGATTTTTTAAAATTAGATAGTAAGAATCTAGAATATTTAGGTTATTTAATTATAGCTACAATTCCAGTAGCAATTTTTGGATTTTTTTTTGCAACTAAAATAGAAGAACTATTTTCAAACATGTTTTTTCTAGGATTATTTTTTATTTTTTCAGGAATAATAGTATATTCTACAAAATTTAGTGTTGAAAAAAAAGAAAAAATTAATTCTTTTGACTCTATTTTTATTGGTTTGTTTCAGGCTTTAGCTGTTTTGCCAGGAGTTTCGAGAATTGGAATGACAATAAGCTCTGCATTATTTAGAGGTTTAAGCAAGAATGCGGCGGTAAAATTTTCTTTTTTAATGGCAATTCCCGTAATTCTAGGAGCTTTTGTTCTTCAGGCAAAAAGTATAATTATTTCTGAAATTAGTTATTCTTTATTAATAATTAGTTTTATAATTACTTTTTTAGTTAGTTTGATTACCATAAAATTAGTTATTAAAATAATCAAAAGTGAGAAATTCTATTGGTTTGGAGTTTATGATATTTTATTAGGAGTTTTGGTGTTGGTGTGGAGTTTTTTTAGGTAGAAGTTCTATTTAGGATTTTTCTCTGGAATTTTAAGTAAAATTTTTGATTAATGATTTTTGTCTGTAATAAAAATGGGCGCGGAGGGAATTGAACCCTCATCTCAAGCTCTGGAGGCTCGCATTCTGCCATTGAACTACACACCCTCAAAAGACCTAAAGAAACTACATTTTAAAGGTTTTTGGATATATAAAATCCGCAAGTTATATAAACAGTAATTACTAATAATTGTAATGGATCAAGAAACAATTACTATAACAAAAGAAGAATTTGAAAAACTGAAGAAGAAATCAGAGATAGCTGATGATGCTATTGTTCAGTTGAAATTAAGTCTTGAAGATATGAAATGTGGGAGAGTTAGCAAGTTTTAAATATTTCTTAATAAATCAAAAAACTCATCTTTATTATCTATTATGAAATCTATACTTTTTTGCTGGTCTTTCTTAGAAGCAAAAGATACAAGTAAAATTTTCTTTCTTTGTTCGTCTACTAAAAAATAAAGCCTTTTGTTTAGGTATTTCTTTTCTCTAAACCAACTAAATCGTAGTGGTTTGCCCGTAACAGATTCGTCCAGGTTTTCCTTTATCTTTTTAATCCAATTTTGTTCATTTCTATCTAATGTTTCAAATAATTTTTTAAAAGAATCGGTTTTATAAACCCCATAATTTTTCATTTTACATCCCACTCATTTCTTCAACTTCTCTCTCTGAAATAGAACAGCCATTAAACTTTAGTCCATATAAAATTGCTTCTAAAGCGCTAGGAGATTTCAAATCAACTAAATTATTTTTATAAGCAATATAAGCAATTTCTACTGATCTTATTATTTTGAAATGTTTAAAAAAATCATAATTGGCTCTATTAGCCTTAATATTACTATGAAGTTTTTTTTCTAAAAGTTTTCTTAAATTTTCTGGATTTTCGCATAACATTCTAGTTGTTCTCTCATCAATAGCTAAAGGTATATTAACGCCGGTTTTAGCTTTTATTATTATAGAAAGAGATAAAGCAGCCGCTTCTCCTTTATCTATTAAATGAATGTCGGTTCCTTTTACTTTAAAAGTTGAATTAGCTATTTGCATTAAATTATCCCTGATTTCTCTTAATTCATTAACATCATTTTTCTTTAAATCTGCATGTTTTATCACTCCTTTTTTAAACAAAGCCTCTAATCTTAAAGCTCCTAATTCAAATCTTTTAATAGTCTTGGGGTCGTCAATTACTTCTTTTCTAACTTCTTTAGTTATTAAAAACTCTACTTTAAATTTTTTATGCAGAGATTCCAATAAATAAAGCAGTCCATTCATTGAAAAATTAATTAAGGGACCTGAATCAAATATTAGGTATTTCATTTTTATTTTTGCCTTTTTTATTTATTAAATCACAAAACTTAGATTGTACCGCACCTTTTAAGGTGCGGTTTGTTTTGGTTTTGGGATTCCCAAAACCAGAGAAAACTTGAAAAGTTTTCTTGGCCGAGAAAATTTTATAATAAGAAATTTTCTCTGGAAATCCGCATAAAAAGATAACTGCAACATAAATGTTGCGGATTTTTTTAAGGATTAAAGATTATTTTTGATGAACAATTTATTTACCATATAAATAATGTAGATTCTGCTTATTGAGAATAGAGGTTTTCACCCAAAAATCCCTTCAGCAATTTTTATTCTTTCTTTGATTGGCATTGTCACAGCTAAATTAATGTCCGCGATACCAGTTCTTCCAGTATATTCTGATAATTCCCATAAACTAATTCCTAGAATTTTGGCTGTTTTTTCCATAGAAATACCATGCTCATAAATTCTAGAAGCTTTGTTAATTTTTGCCTTTCTAAAAACATCATTTATAAAAATCTTTAACCTTCCAGATAATCCTTCAATTAATTTTCTGATTGACTCAACCTCTAGATGAAACTTTTCAAAATCTTTATTTTTCAGGGCTATAATCATGCTTTCTATATTTTTCCTATAATTATTATAAAAGCCGCTCCAATTTTTTTCTGTTTTATAAACTTCTCTTTCAATTAACTTGCTTAAAGCGTATATTATTACAGTTATAGATATTACATCAGGATCCTGATGAATTGATGCATGATGTATAACTCTGTTACTTAAACCTTTAATCCTAATATAATCTTTTTCCCCTAAAGCTTCTCTAACTTTTATAAGGATATCAAGAATATGCTCTCTTTCTTCTATTTTAATCACCTCCTTATAGAAAAGGAATAAGCCTTATTTAAATATTATTCTTTATATAAATATTTAAAAAGATGGTTTGATATATTAAATTATAGAAGTGATTCCTTCAGAAAAAGAGAATTCTTTAGAAAAAGAAATAGATGCTTTTATGGAAAAATTACCATCAATGTTAAAAGATCATGAAGGAAAATACGCTGTTTTTAAGGGAAACGACCGTTTAGGATTTTGGGATTCATACGAGTCTGCTTTACAAGAAGGTTATGAAAAATTAGGACTCGTTCCTTCTTTAATTAGAAAAGTAAATAGAGAGTATGAGATTTTTGGAAGGTATGGAAAACCACTTAATCTTTATTTTCTTTCTGCTTAATTAATTACAATTAACAAAATACCTTTTTATAGATCATCTTTATTAAAAGTATATTATAAGAGAGTTTTAAAAAGTTAATAACATTATAGAACTTAAGATAAACTGGTCTGTATTAATTTAATAAGTTGTTTTAGATTAATAAATGAACATCCCAGCAATAAAAGTCATATAGTGGTTATAGTCTATTAAAAATCAGCGAGAACTGCTCTCTAAAGCCCCAATCAATTTAAGTTACTAATATTAACTATCTAAAGAGTATAGATTTATTAAAAACAATTAAATAAAAGAAACCAAGATTTTAAAATGAAAATAATCCTAGACACAAACTTTTTGATTTATTGTGCGAAAGAGAAACTAGACTATAACGAAGAAATTCAGAATTTGATTAATGAGAGATATGAATTAGTTGTGCCTGAACAAGTTGTTGAAGAACTAAAAAGACTGGCTAAAAAAACAAAAAAATGGAGTGATAAAGAAGCTTCTAATTTAGCCTTACAATTATTGGGAAAAAATAAAATCAAAATAATTGACGTAAATGGTAAAAAAGTTGATGATGTTATTATTAATCTTGCAAAAGAAAATCCTAAAAATATCGTTTGTACATTAGATAGAGAGATGAGAAAAGAACTTCCTAGAGTAATTTTATTGAATAGAAACAAAAAATTGATTTTGACAAGGTAGTTTTTTATTATTAATAATGCAATTAGTTAAAACGTCATCGTTAAATTATTTGTAGATCAATTATATCATTAGTCATTTACATATTTTCTAAAGATTCTTGGTTTTACCTCCACTACTTCAAAATTACCTTCACAAGGTAGATATTTACAAATCTCAACCCCAAATGTTTCATAAGTAAAATAATTGCTTAAAGTTAACATTCCAAACTTTCTTAGTTCTGTAATAATACCTTTAATTAAATTATTCTTATAAGATCTAACAACTATCGATAAGTTTCTATTTGGGATTTCTATTATGTCATTTCCTATTTCTAATTCCCCTAATTTCTTCAAAAATTTCAAAAACCCACCCTCCGTCTTCATTAAAATTTATTTTGCTTACTAATCCGAAATTCCCATTATCCAACTCATGAATGAAATGGGGATTAAATTTTTTTATGTTGTAAGTTTCTTTATACATTTTATTTAATAATTATCTACCTTTTAAAAAACTTTTCAATAACCTTTAAAAACCTCCTTTTTTTAGTAGTTTTATGTTTTATATAGTTGAGGTTGAAGATTATATTCGAGTAGAGCCTAAATTATTTGGACTTATAACTAGCGATGCTGTTGCAAAACAACTGCAAGAAATATACGTTAATTATCATGATAAAGAAATTGGAGAGGTTATTGGAGTAATTTCAGTTCTAGAAGTTGGTAAAGGTATAATAATCCCGGGAGATGGCGCCGCTTATTATAATTCAAAATTTAAATTAATTGTCTGGAAACCAGAACTTCAAG
>ERZ1292623.124-Hain-H51-01um-R1-124-length-84181-cov-8_pt2 | contig 33719 bp, 44 predicted proteins | sample MGYA00564398_ERZ1292623 | MGnify/ENA primary metagenome ERZ1292623 (study PRJEB36523, sample SAMEA6512633) | groundwater metagenome | collected 2019-01-07 | study: AquaDiva: Metagenomics assemblies of 32 groundwater samples
CGGATGATCTACGAATAGCTCGACAAAAAGGTCTGGCACCGTACCTCGAAACGGTGCTGTTTTTTTGAAACGAGGTAGTCTTTATTCATTGGCTATTCTATAATGTAAGTACTTATGAAACTCAACAAACTTACTCCAGAAGAAGAGAAGGTTATCGTGGGCAAAGGGACAGAGGCGCCAGGGAGCGGTGAGTACGAAGATCATTGGGAGGCGGGAGCGTATATATGCCGCAGGTGCGAGGCGCCCTTGTACCGGTCAGATGATAAGTTCAACGCCCATTGCGGCTGGCCAAGTTTCGATAGCGAGATTCCGGGAGCGGTAAAAAGAATGCTAGACGTCGATGGAATCCGTACGGAAATTACGTGCGCCCAATGCGGCGGCCATCTTGGTCATGTATTTGAGGACGAAGGCTTCACTCCAAAAAATGTGCGCCACTGCGTCAACTCCATATCTTTGAAATTTGTTCCGAAGAACGAAAAATGAAAAATTCTCATTTGGAAACTTCGGTGTTTGCGGGAGGATGCTTTTGGTGCACCGAAGCGGTTTTTGAACGTCTCAAAGGAGTAGAGTCGGTTATGTCAGGATACACAGGCGGGCACAAAGCAAATCCTACCTATCAGCAAGTATGCGAAGGACAAACAGGGCACGCAGATGCAATAAAGATTGTGTACGATCCGGCCCTGATCTCATACGAGACACTCCTTGCAGTGTTCTTTGCGACCCACGATCCTACCAGCTTGAATCGGCAAGGGTCTGACGTCGGGAGCCAATATCGTTCAGCCATCTTTTATACGACAGAAGAGCAAAAGCATCTTGCAGAAGAATTTATGAAAAAGCTGCAAGAAGAAGGTGTGTACGAAAAACCCATTGTGACCGAGCTCAAACGTCTCACCGATTTTTATGAAGCAGAAGAATATCACCGCCAGTACTACGAGAAAAACAAAGAAGCTCCCTACTGTCAGCTCGTCATCAACCCTAAGATCGAAAAACTCAAGGAGCGTTATGCCCATTTGCTCGAGGAGCGGTAACTCCTCACGATTCTGGGGAGATAAGCGGAGTTGATTGCGTGTTGCATTCCATTACTATCCTTTCGGTGTCATTTTAGCATGTGCAATGCGTTTCCTTGACATTGAGATGAACATAGAGTATCTTTGCTTATATGGGAGCGATATCTCCTGATTGAAATAGGAAGAGTGAATACTAACCAATACTTTGATAAGAGAACGGGGTTAGTACCCCGTGTTTTTTTGGAAAAAATGAAAGCAATTTTAGGAAAAAAAATAGGAATGACGCAGATCTTCCAAGGCGAGAAAGTAGTGCCAGTTACTCTTGTGGAGGCTGGGCCTTGCAGAGTTCTCCAGATAAAGACCAAGGAAACCGATGAATACGAAGCCACTCAACTTGGTTTTGAGCAAATTTTGAATACAAAGAAAATCAAGAAAACTCAACGAGGGAAAGAATTCCGATATATCAAGGAGTTTCGTATCCCCGAGATTCCAGGAGCACAGAAGGTCGGTGAGGTGATTGATGTTTCGGTGTTTCAAGAAGGAGACAAGGTGAAGATTTCCGGAATTTCCAAAGGGAAAGGATTTCAAGGAGCTGTAAAAAGGCATGGCTTCTCGGGAAGAAATGCCACGCACGGAGTAAAGCACGAAGAACGAACTTTGGGATCCGTAGGGATGAGATGGCCCCAGCGAGTGATAAGAGGGCGAAGGATGCCAGGACGAATGGGATTTGAAAGAGTAACCGTGAAAAATGCCAAAATCGTGAAAATAGATAAAGAGCAGAACTTATTGGCAATAAAGGGAGCGATTCCCGGAAGAAGGGGAACGCTGCTGGAGATTCGAGGTTAATTCATTATGAAACTTCCCGTATATAATCAACAGGGAGAAAAAATCGGAGAGGAAGAATTTCCCAAAGAGATATTTGAAGTTCCATTGAACCCTGATGTAGTGCATCAGGTGGTAGTTTCCCAGCAGGCGAACCGACGGGTGATAAGAGCGCATACGAAAGGACGAGGAGAGGTTTCCGGAGGAGGACGCAAACCCTGGCCTCAAAAGCATACTGGTCGCGCTCGACACGGGTCTATCAGATCGCCTATTTGGAAAGGCGGAGGAGTGACGTTTGGGCCAAGGAAAGAGAGGGTGTATAAGAAGAAGATAAACAAAAAGATGCGCAGAAAAGTCTTGTGTATGGTACTGGCAGAAAAAGCAAGAAAAAATTCATTGGTAGTGCTTCAAGACCTTACGCTTGATAAGCCGAAGGCAAAAATACTCGCTGAAATCTTGAAGAAATTACCTTGTAAAGACCAGAAAAGTTTGATAGCATTGCCCCAAATGAATACATCCATTATCCAAGCAGCAAGAAACCTTCGAGGAGTGCAGACCGTTCAAGCGAAAGATTTGAGCGCGCTTGATCTTCTTCAGACTCACTATCTCGTGATGCCAAAGAGCTCCATTAAGGTAATTGAAAAGACGTTTATACGATCGAAAGATTGACTATGGTATTCCAACTTTTCAAAAAGAAAAAATCAGAGAAGAAAGAAGTTCCAGCGAAAGTATCCATCCCGACCAAAGAGCAAAAGACTGGAGAGATCGTAAAACCCACAATTTCTGGTTTTTCTCCATCTATTGTGCGTCCCCATGTCACTGAAAAAGCTACTGCCCTAGTGAAAAAAGATCAGTACATCTTTGTGGTTTCCCGAGACGCAACAAAAATTGAAATAAAGAAATCAGTCAAGCAGTTGTACGGTGTTGATGCACAGAGCGTGAGGGTTATTCACATTCCGCCAAAACAGATGAGATTTGGACGAACGCAAGGGGTGAAAAAAGGATATAAAAAAGCAATTGTGAAGCTCAAGGCAGGTCAAAAAATAGAGGTATTGCCGAGATAAAAAATGAAACAGAAGAAATAAAATATCAATTTCGTATGAAAGCATGAAAGGAATACTAACAAAAAAAGAGCCTGAAAAATCCTTGCTTGTTGTTCTCAAGAAAACCGGCGGCAGGAGTCGGGCTGGGAGAATTACGTCGCGTCATCGCGGTGGTGGGGCAAAGAGGCTCTATCGAATTATCGATTTTGGCGAGGAGCATTTGGGAGTCCGAGGAAAAGTAGAAGCAATTGAGTATGACCCTAATCGAGACGCATTTATCGCATATATGCGCTATCAGAACGGCAAGACCGGATACTTATTGGCACCTCATGGAATCAAGGTGGGAGATGAGATTTTCTGTGATGAAAAAACAGAATTAAATAGAGGCAATCGGATGAGGTTAAAGCACATGCCCGTAGGGCAGTTAGTGTATAATGTGGAGTTAGAACCAACGCGAGGTGGGAAAATTGTGAAAGCAGCAGGAGGCTGGGCACGAGTGGAGGCCCACGAGGGCAAATACACTCATATCTTGTTGCCCTCTTCTGAAGTACGGAAGGTTCTCGAGGAATGTTTTGCTTCCATTGGTCAGGTTTCCAATCCCGAACACATGTATAAAGTATTGGGGAAAGCAGGACGCACAAGATTGAAAGGTCAAAGACCGCACGTGAGAGGAACCGCAATGAATGCGGCAGATCATCCTCATGGAGGTGGGGAAGGGAAAACGTCGACGGGATTGAAGTACCCTAAAACCCCTTGGGGAAAGCATGCGTTGGGAGTGAAGACCCGAAGAAGAAGATGGACCAATGTATTTATTCTACAAAGGAGAAAGAAGAAGTGAAAAAGGAATATGGCACGATCACTCAAAAAAGGCCCTTATATTGATGAGAGGTTGCAAAAGAAGATCAAAGAATTGAGACTAGGCGACCGGACGGTTATCAAGACTTGGTCTCGAGCAGCGACCATAACTCCAGAAATGGTCGGTTTTAGCTTTGGGGTGCACAATGGGAAACAATTTGTTCCGGTAACAATTCAAGAGAATATGGTGGGTCATCGGCTTGGAGAATTTTCCCCAACAACAAAGTTTGTCAGACACGGAGGGAGAATACAACGTGAGTTAGAGCAACAGCAAAAAGAGGGTGTCCAGCCCCCGCCACAAATCCAAAAGAAAAATCCATGAAAGCAAGCGCAACCTTACGCTACATTCGAATCGCTCCTCGCAAGCTCCGTTTGATAGCTGATCTCATCAGAGGGAAAAGAGCCGCGCACGCCCAGACCATTTTGCATTTTATAACAAAAAGAGGAGCAAAGCCGATTTTCAAACTTCTTCAATCAGCACTCGCTTCGGCGAGAACTCGTTTTCAACTTGATCCTTCCAGCTTGTATATCTCCCGTATGCTTGTTGATGAAGGACCGAAATTAAAACGTTTTCGCCCAAGAGCCCGCGGGAAGGCATATGAAATTCAAAAGAAAACTTCCCACATCACCATTGTGTTAGATGAGATCGAACCTGGCAAAACCAAGAAAGTTCTGCCTGTACAAAGGCAGAAAGTTTCTGAAGATCAGGCGATCGGAGAGAAAAAAATAAAAAGCTGGAAACCAACGAGAACTGCTTTCGAAAGAGAGGCTGAAAGGCCAAAAAGAACACTATGGGCCAAAAGGATTTTCCAAAGGAAAACAATATAAAAAGCCTATGACACATAAAGTCCATCCAAAGATATTTCGTATAAGGAAAACAGAAGATTGGGATTCCCGATGGTTTGAGAAAAAAAACTACGCCAAATTTTTGCAAGAGGATTTTCGCATTCGCGATTTTCTTGAGAAGAAACTCAAAGATAGTGGAGTAGAAAATATTGAAATCGAGAGATTTGCAGGGAAAATCAGCATTATTATTAAAACTGCGAGACCCGGCCTCATTATTGGGAGAGGAGGGTCTGGGATTGAAGAGTTAAAACGCATCCTCCAACAAAAACTTTTGCAGGATAAAGGGCGAAGACTTGCCAGAACAAAAGATAGCGAGAAGAAAGAAATTCATCTGGAGATTCAAGAGATCAAAAACCCTTGGGAGTCCTCATCGCTGGTCGCCCAGTGGATTGTGCAGCAAACAGAGAAACGAATGCCTTTTCGCAGAGTCCTTAAGCAAGCATTAACGAAAGTGATGGCAAATAAAGGGATTCAAGGAGTAAAATTTCGGCTGGCAGGGCGGTTGGATGGCGCCGAAATTGCCAGGGTCGAGACGATGCGCAAAGGCCGTCTTCCTCTCCAGACGCTTCGAGCTGATATTGATTATGCCCATAAGGAAGCATACACGACCTATGGAGTTATTGGAGTGAAAGTATGGTTATACAAAGGAGAGAAGTTCGAATAAAAGACTTCTATGTTAACACCAAGAAAAGTAAAATACAGAAAGGCAATGAAAGGGACGGCAAAGGGTATTGACCATCGCGCCACGGAGCTGGTGTTTGGAAGCTATGGATTAAAATCAGAAGGCACAAAATGGATCAGCGCCCGTCAGATTGAAGCTGCACGACGTGCAATCCTTCGATACTTCCGGAAAGGAGGAAAGGTATGGATACGTATCTTTCCCAATAAGCCGGTAACAAAAAAAGGAGCTGAAACGCCCATGGGCGGGGGGAAGGGAGACGTAGATCATTATGTATTTTCGATTAGGCCAGGGAGGATTATTTTTGAGATCGAGGGCTTACAAGAGGAAGAAGCGAGAGAAGCCCTTCGGCAGGCAGCAGCGAAGCTCCCAATCAAAACGAGGTTTTTGAAGAAATGAACATATGAAACCCAATGAACTCGATAAGAAAACACCCAAAGAATTTCAGAAATTACTCATGGAGAATCGAGGCAAACTCCAACAGTTACGATTTGACTTAGCTGCAGGAAAGGTGAAGAATGTAAGAGAAATACGAAAGATTCGAAAAGGAATTGCCCAGATTCTTACAGCGGCAAGAGAGAATAAAAACCCTTGACTTTGAGATTTGAATTTCACTTATGCCCAAGCGTCAACTCATTGGAATCGTAGTTTCCGATAAGATGCAAAAAACCGTTGTGGTGGAAGTTGAACGATTTAAGCAGCATCAAAAATACCTGCGTCGTTTTCGAGTACACAAGAGATATAAAGCGCACGATGAGAAGAACGAATATAAAGTGGGTGATAAGGTTATCATCGAGGAGGCGGCCCCCCTCTCAAGAGAGAAGAGATGGAGGGTGATAGGAAAAAGAGAAAGTACAAAAAAGAAAAGCGATTATGATTCAACCGAGAACAAAACTTAGAGTAGCAGACAATACTGGAGCGAAGATGATTCAGTGTTTCCATGTGGCTGGAGGAACGCGTCGCCGCTACGCGCAGATTGGAGATATTATTGTTGCGGCGGTAAAGGAGGCAGAGCCGAGACGTCAGGTAAAAAAGCATGAGGTCGTGCGAGCGGTAGTGGTGAGGCAAAAGAGGTTCTATCGCAGAGCAGATGGGTCGTATATTCGGTTTGATGAAAATGCGGCAGTTATTCTTGAAAAAGAGAAAGAACCAAAAGGAGGAAGAGTTTTTGGGCCGATTCCGAGAGAAATTCGCGAAAAAGGATTTACCAAGATTGCAGCGTTAGCTTCAGAATTGGTATAACTTTTTAACCATGATTCATGAAGATTAAGAAAGGCGACAATGTATTGGTGATCACGGGAAAAGATAGGGGAAGGAAAGGGAAGATATTGGAGGTCCTTGGAAGAGAGGCAAAGGTTATGGTGGAAGGTATGAACATCAAAAAGAAACATGTGCGACCAAAAAAGGCGGGAGAGAAAGGGCAGATTATTCAACTTCCCGCTCCTTTTTGGATTTGGAACGTACAGTTGATTTGTGGAAAATGCGGGAAAGCGACAAGGGTAGGATATCGAATCCGAGAAGATAAGAAATATCGAATATGCAAGAAGTGCGGAGCAGAAGTATAGACTCGTTAATTGATTTTTGGTATCTGGTATGATGAAGTTAAAAGACAAGTATCAGAAGGAAGTAATCCCAGCGATGAGGGAAAGGTTTGGATATAAAAATCCAATGGCAGTTCCTCGCATTAGAAAGGTTGTCGTAAACACAGGTTTTGGAAAGTTGGTGACAGAAAAATCTATTGATGAACAGAAAAAGGCGGCAGATGCTATCCTCGAAGATCTTTCGATGATTTGCGGACAACGCGCAGTGCTGACAAAAGCGAGGGGATCGATTTCTGGATTTAAGGTAAGGAAAGGGAGTTCTATTGGAGCGAAGGTTACGTTACGAGGAAAGAGGATGGATGAGTTTCTGGAGCGGTTGATCCACGTTATATTGCCGCGATCAAGAGATTTTCAAGGATTACGCAGCGATTCTCTTGACTCGCAGGGGAATCTTACGATAGGAATAGAAGAGCACATTTTTTTCCCAGAAATTTCACCCGAAAAGACGCGCCATATCTTTGGATTAGAGATCACCATCGGAACAAATGCAAAAACAAAAGAAGAAGGATTACAACTATTGAGGTTATTAGGATTTCCGATGAGAGAAAACCCAAAAGAAAAAATCAAAAACGAAAAACGATAATCGTATGGCCAGAGAATCACAAATTGCCAAAACAAGGAAAAAACCAAAATTTCAGAGTCGCATGCTTCATCGTTGTTTTCGATGCGGAAGAAAAAGAGGATATATGAGAGATTTTGATTTGTGCCGCATTTGTTTTCGCGAGATGGCAAATAAAGGATTGTTTCCTGGAATTACAAAATCAAGCTGGTAGTACACGTATATGGGAGATCCAATCGCAGACATGCTCAATCGCATACGAAATGCTCAAGCCGTAGGAAAAGAAACGGTTGAGGTTCCGTTCTCTGCGATGAAATTCTCGATTGCCAAGATATTAGAACAAAAAGGATTTGTGAAAAATGTCGAATTTCGCGGAAGGAAGGTAAAAAAGATCATTGAAATCAGGCTGCGCTACGATGATAAGCTTCCACGGATTACCGGGGTGAAAAGAATTTCCAAACCGGGTCAACGCATATATACAGCGGCGCAAGATATCCAGACGATCAAAAGAAGACAGGGGATTTTGATTCTTTCCACTTCGAAGGGTTTCATGACCGATCAAGAAGCCAGAAAGGAAAAAATCGGAGGGGAGGTATTCTGCGAGATTTGGTGATTCATATTTTTTTCGTAAGAACAAATACAAAAACTCCATGAGTAGGATTGGAAAAAAACCAATTGAAATACCAAAAGAAGTCCAAGTACAGATTGATGGCCAGAACGTGAGGGTGCGGGGTCCGAAAGGAGAGATTTCCCGGGAGTTTCGAAAAGAGATCAAGATTGAAATCAAGGATGGAAAAATCTTTTTTTCCCCTCGAGAAAAGATGGAAGATGCCAAGGCGTTATGGGGGTTGACCAGGACATTGGTTGCGAATATGATAGGGGGAGTTACCAAGGGGTATGAAAAGAAATTGGAAATCGAAGGTATTGGGTATCGGGCGGGCGTAGAGGGCGATTCGTTGGTATTACATGTGGGATACAGCCATTCCGTTGTCATTCGTGCTCCCAAGCAAATCAAATTTTCCGTGGATAAAAATATAATTACGGTGGAGGGTTTGGACAAAGAAAAAGTAGGCGAGGCTGCCGCGAGGATTCGCGCGGTGCGCAAGGCGGAACCCTATAAGGGCAAGGGAATAAAATATCAGGGAGAACTCGTGCGCCGGAAGCTTGGGAAAAAAGCAGTTACAAGCGCAGGAGGTTGAGGTTCCCAAGAGATATGATCGAGATCAAACAAAAAAGAGAAAGAAGACATCGAAGGATAAGAGCAAAGATTTCTGGAACGTCTGGGCGTCCTCGGCTTATGGTATTTCGTTCCAATAAACATTTGTGGGTTCAACTGGTTGATGATGAGAATGGCTCCACGTTAGCTTCAGTTTCTGACTTGAAAATGAAAAGGGATAAGAAGATGGAAATAGCAAAAACCTTGGGTTTAGAAATTGCGAAAACTGCGAAAGCGAAGAACATCACAAAAGTGGTGTTTGATCGAGGTGGATATAAATATCATGGGAACGTCAAAGCAGTTGCAGAGGGCGCAAGAGAAGGTGGTCTCATTTTTTAACGTTGCACAATCACCATGAGAGAGTATAGTTCTCGATTAAAAGGGAAAAATCAAAAAGGGGAGTTGGAGGTGAAACTCATTGATATTGCTCGAGTTGCGAAAGTGCGTGCCGGGGGCCGCCGCTTTAAGTTTCGCGTCGTTGTGGTGGCAGGCAACAGGCAAGGCCGTGTGGGAGTTGGAATAGGAAAAGGGATGGATGTTGCACAAGCAATCGAGAAGGCTACGAGAAAGGCACAAAAGCAAGCGATCTTGGTGCCTTTGTGGCGGGGTACCATTCCTCACGAAGTGCAGGCAAAGTTCGGGGCCGCACGGATTCTTTTGAAGCCTCAACGCGAAGGAAGGGGAGTGATTGCAGGCGGCCCGATGCGAATTATCTGCGAGTTTGCAGGAATCAAAAACATTTCAGGGAAATTTCTCTCGCGCACCCATAACAAGCTCAACAATGCAATGGTGGCAATGAAGGCGTTACGCAAGCTTCGAGCGAAAGCTTCCAAGACCGAGAGCACAGAAAAGCAAGTTGAGACTTCCTCTGAAAATTCAGCGATTGCGTAAAAAGGATACGATTATGCGATTACACGAATTACAGCCAATTCATAAGCCAAAGAAAAAGAAGAGAATAGGCCGTGGTGGGAAAAAAGGGAGCTCTTCAGGACGAGGAGTTCAAGGGATTACCAAGTCGCAGCCTCGAATTCGAGAGATATTGAAGCGGTATCCAAAACTCAGGGGATATCGATTTCACCCTCGAACAAACAAAACTCAACTCATAAATCTCGAGGTTCTCGAGCGTGTGTTTGAAAGCGGAGCAGTGGTGAATCCTGAAGTTTGCATGCAAAAGCGTATCATTAGAAGAATACAAGGGAAAACCCCAAAGGTAAAAATTCTTGCAAGAGGAGGGATTACGAAAGCCCTTATCATTGAATCTTGTGAAATCTCCAAAAGCGCAAGAGAGAAGATTGAAAAGGCGGGAGGCGTAGTAAAATAAAAGGTAAAAAATATGTGGCGCAAACTCATCTCTTTGTTCAAAATCGGAGAACTTCGGAATAAAATCCTTTTTATTCTGGGGATTTTTGTTCTCTTTCGCTTAATGGCAAATATCCCGATTCCCGGGATTGATGCGCAAAAGTTGCAGACATTTTTTGGCCAGAATCAATTGTTTGGTCTTCTGAATTTATTTACCGGAGGGGCATTAGATAATCTGTCGATTGTGATGCTTGGATTGGGTCCCTATATTACTGCCGTAATCATTCTTCAGTTGCTCACCATGATCTTTCCCGCGTTAGAGAAAATGTACAAAGAAGAAGGAGAGACAGGCCGACAGAAATTCAATCAGTACGGAAGAATTCTGACTGTTCCTTTTTCCCTCGTTCAAGCATACGGGTTTCTCACATTGCTTGTGCGTCAAGGCGTTATCGATTCACCTTCTCTTACAGGATACATTACTGCATTAGCTACTATCACTGCAGGAACCTTGCTTTTGATGTGGATGGGAGAACTTATCACCGAGAAAGGCATTGGAAACGGAGTTTCACTTTTGATTTTTGCAGGAATTGTTGCTGGTTTCCCCCTGAATATCCAGCAACTCTACGCGAGGATAAGCACCGATCCCCGAGCCATCATGGACCTTGTTGCTTTTTTTGCGCTTGCCCTTGCAATCATTGCCTCGGTGGTATTTGTCACGGAAGCTCGGAGAAATATTCCAGTTTCCTACGCAAAGCGCGTGAGGGGCAACCGCATTTTTGGCGGAGCCTCCACCTATTTGCCATTAAACGTAAATCCCGCAGGGGTAATCCCGATTATCTTTGCGCTTTCGATATTGACGTTTCCCGGAATGATCGCAAGCTTTTTCCAGGGAGCAGGAGGAATCGGAGGAGCGGTTGCAAAGTTTTTCCAGACCTTTTTTGATCCAACCTCATGGTTGTATATTATTGCATACTTTCTGCTGGTGGGATTGTTTACGTTTTTCTACACGGCAGTTACGTTTGACCCCAAAGCAATTTCCTCGAACCTCCAAAAGATGGGGGGATTTATCCCGGGCGTTCGACCAGGCCCTTCGACCGCGAGTTTTATCGCGTATATTTTGCATCGAGTGCTTTTGATCGGGGCTTTATTTTTGGGAGTGATTGCGGTGATGCCCTTTTTCGTGCAGAAAGCAACCGGCATCACGGCATTTCAATTTCTTGTCGGGGGAACCGCATTGCTCATTATGGTGAATGTGATACTCGAGACCATTCGCCAGATTCGCTCGCAACTCCAAATGAGAGAGTACGATACCTTTTAAAACGGTGTTTTGTGCTGTTGCATCTTAATACATGATGGATAAGAACGCAACAAATTCGTCACAAATGGATAGAGAGAGCCGACCTTTGCAGGTTGTCATATTGCTGGGGCCTCCGGGGGCGGGAAAGGGAACGCAGGCTGAACTTTTATCGGAGAGATTGAATCTCTATTATCTCGAAACAAGCAAAATTTTAGAGGAGCGATTTGCAAATGCAAAGACAGAAGAATATCTGGAGGTTGAAGGTGCCAAATATTTTCTTGCAGACGAGAAAAAACGTTGGGAGACGGGAAAATTGTGCAGTTTTCCGTTTGTAACAGCTATTTTGAAGGAACGAATGGAAAAACTTTTCCATGAAGGGAAAAGTTTGCTTTTGGCAGGTTCCCCGCGATCACTCTATGAAGGAGAGCAGGAACTTCCGCTTCTAGAAAAGCTCTATGGGAAGGGAAACATTCACGTAATCTTGCTCCACGTAAGCGCAGAGGCGTCGATCGAACGCAATTCGCATCGAAGAATTTGTGCCTTGTCGCGTCATCCCATTCTCTACACTCGTCAAACAGAGAACCTTACGATATGTCCACTTGACGGTTCTCCGTTGCAGAGGCGGATGGGCTTAGATGATCCAGAGTCTATCAAGGTGCGATTGCAAGAATATAAAGAACACACCTATCCTTTGGTAGAATTTTTTCGCAAATGCGGCGTGCTCGTCAAAACCGTGGATGGCGACCAATCGCCAGCAGAAGTTTTTCAAGATATACTCGAAGCTCTCCACGTGGCATGATTTCCCTGAAAACACCACAAGAAATAGAGATCATGCGAGAGGGGGGGAGGAGACTGGCGCAGATCATGAGAGAACTTCAAGTGCAGGTTCAGCCAGGGATCTCCACCGACGAGCTCGATAAGTATGCGGAGTCTCAAATCCTCAAAGCGAGAGCAAAACCAGCTTTTAAAAATTATCAAGGATTTCCGCGAACGCTTTGCACTTCCATAAATGAAGAGGTGGTGCACGCTGTCCCTTCAAAAGAACGAGTCTTACAAGACGGCGATATTATTACTCTTGATATAGGTTTGATTTGGGAAGGGTATTATCTTGATATGGCAAGGACAGCGCCTGTGGGACAAATCAGTCTGGAGGCGGCGCGCTTGATACGTATCACAAAGAAAGCGCTGAGACTCGGAATCAAAAAAGCGAGGCCAGGAAACACCAGCGGAGATATTGGAAATACTATTCAAAGATTTATTGAGAGTCAAGGATATAACGTGGTGCGGGATCTCTGCGGTCATGGCATAGGAAAACAACTCCACGAAGAACCACAGATTCTAAACTTTGGAAAACGCCATGAAGGTTCTGAACTTGCCGAAGGAATGGTAATATGCATTGAACCTATGGTTACCATGGGCGATTGGAAACTGAGGAAAACCCAAGATGGCTTTGGTTTTGCCACTGCCGATGGCTCTCTCTCTTGCCATTTTGAAGACACCATTGCGATTACTCCTCTTGGCCCTAATGTCCTGACGACATTGAAGTAGGTGAATTGAGCTTATTTTTGGGATTTTTAAGCTTTCTGTTCACTCCTTGCAAGTCCGCTTTCATAATGTGCTATCTATTTATCGATGTACTCGATAGAATCCACAACACGGCTTCAATTTATCTTGTAATTCACGCATATGCGATTTTTACGAGACAGCTCTGTTGCGTTTTGTAGATCAAGAAATGGAGAGTGTGTGCGAGTTTCAAGAAATTCGTTTCCCAAGTCCCCCCAAAGGATGCGCAGAAAGTACATCTCGTTATTCTTACATATGCATTTTTTACGAGATAAGATATAATCTTTTTCTATTTTTTGGATTCTTAAAAAAGTTTGAAATGTTTTTTGAGCAATACATCATTTTTGATTTCTTTGGCTCTAATGATATTCGTATAGGGCCGTACTCGATAAAACTCTACAAGAAATTCGACTTGTGCATCACAAGGGTAGGGGAGCACCCAAACACTTTTTTGGAGTTGATAAAATCCGAGTTCTTTTAATTTCATTCGGAATACTTCTCGTATTCCTGATTTTTTGTTTGGGATATCGAAGATGAGAATCCTCCACAGGCCATCCCATTTCTTTGGAATAGGAACAGTGAGTTTCTCAATTTCAAATTCGCGCATTTTCCTTTTTCCGGCTTCGGTGAGCTCTACAAGAAATTTTCCGTCCATCTGTTCGTTTACGATAATAAGCCGAGATTGTTTGAGGCGATATAATGCCTGTGAGACTTTTCTTCTTTCCTTAACCTCATTGGGCAGGTTAAGCTCATTGAGAAAAGGCCGCAATGCGTATCCAAGTCCAGGAGCTACTGCAAGAACAGGAATTGCGCCTACGGCTGCGAGAGCAAAGAGAATACACTTGGTGATCTCCCCGTATGTTCGCATAATGTTATATTATCTTTTTATTCTTGCATATGCAAATAATACGAGATAAATCAAGCAAAAAATAATCGTACAATAAGAGATAGTAAGAGAAGATTGGAGGGGCGTTGTTGATGGAGAGATAAAAAAGTTTATAATAAGAACAAAGGAGAAGAGCGGTCTCCTCCAAGAGATTCCTTGTATCGTAACCCCATCATACCAGAACAAGTTGTGGGTCATGAGAAATTCTGATACGCTCTAATGCGTCACAGAGATTCTCGACCCAAGAGAGCAAGGCGTCGAATAGAACTTAAGAAATCGCAGGCCTTGCTTTTTTTGTATTGTTCAGAAATCTCTTGTTTCTTATACCGAGAACTGGCAGAATAGAGGATATGGCAGAGAGAAAATTTTTGGTGCATACCGATGGAGGCGCAAGGGGCAATCCAGGGCATGCCGCAATCGGAGCTGTGATATGCAATGAATATGGAACAGTGATGAAAGAAATTTCAGAGTACATAGGAGAAACCACGAACAATGAGGCAGAATACCGAGCAGTGACTGCAGCTCTCAAAAAACTCAAGGCTCTTATTGGAAAGAAACAAGCAAAGCAATCGTCAGTTCACGTATTCGCAGACTCGGAATTACTTGTAAGACAACTCAAAGGCGAATACAAAATTGAGCATCCAAATCTTCAAACTTTGTTCGTTGAACTTTGGAACCTCAAAATTGATTTTGGCAGTGTTCAATTCCAGGCAATCCCTCGAGAACAAAACAAGCCCGCCGACCGGCTCGTCAACGAAGCCCTCGACGCCCAATTCAAAAACCGCAAACTTTTTTAAAAATCATGAAAGAACAATTTTCACACGAAGGGGAAGGACCGAAAGAATCTCAAGAAGAAAATCCTGAAAGAAAGATTGAAGCGAGCGATTTGATGTCGTGGGAGGAGTTTGCCGAGAAATATCCGAATCAGCAGCCGCCTCCCGAGGATGCAAGATACACAGTTGAGGGAGCCGGAGAATATCAGGGAAAGTCGGTGGTCTATTTTGGAGCACGACACGTGAATGATCCCGCAGACCCCATGTTTGAAGAGATTGAAGACGCGTTTCAGAAAGCTCAACCAACAAAGGTTTTTGTGGAAGGGATGCATAACTTACAGGCGGAGGAGCAAAAGGCGGAAACGCTCGCAGAACTCAAACGCATGGGCAGAGAAGAAGTGATCAGAGAATATGGGGAGCCATGGTTTATCGCAAAACTCGCGGCAGAGCAGGGAATTGATGTCGAGTCTCCAGAACCTGATTTGGGTGAGGAAATATCACACCTTCTTGAACAAGGATTCTCGAAAGACCATCTTTTTGCTTTCTACTTTTATCGGCAGATTCTCGATTTTCATCGTACAGGCAGAGAACCCAAGATGGAGGCATTTGAAGAATACATAGCTTCCCATATTGAAGGGTTTCAAGGTGCTACCAATTGGGAAGATTTTGATTATTCGGTGGAACATGCGGTACAGATTGGGAAAGAGATGTGGAATACGAACTTGAACTTAGAAGACAGGGAATTTTACGAAGGTAGGGTTGCCCCGGTACCTTCAGAGGACCTCAAAGATAATCAGACTACGATCAATGAGATAGCTCGGCAATCAAACTCTTTCCGAGACGTTCACATGGTGAATCAGATCGGCGAGGCATTAAAGGAGAATGATCGCATCTTTATTGTAGAGGGTAACGCGCACGCAGTGAGGCAAAGGCGAGCTCTTGAAACATTACTTGGAGTTTCTAGAAAAGAGTAGTATCATAGATGAATATGGCAAAGGATAAGGAAGATCAATACAGAGAGAAGGCCGAGGGAGAAGAGGGGTTGACGCAGCAGACTCCAGAAAAGGCGCCTGCGCCAGAAGAGAAAGAAGTTCAGGAGCGAAGAGAACGGCGCGTTGAGGCGAGGGTTGCCCAAGAAGAAGAATTGAGCCGGCCTCAAACCCCGCAACTCCCCCAAGAAGAAGAAAAAGAAGCGAAAAGCTATGCAGAGCAAATGGAAGGAGTGGCTCCGGAAGGAAAACTCGAACGTTTGTTAAGCTTAGCGGAAACGAAGGGATTGGTGTTTGTGAATAAGGTCATTGCAAACATGGAGTCAAGAGACGCGTTTATTGTTGATAAGTTTCACGATACCCTAGCTCAAGATGCGCGCTTTAAGCGTTTTCTTGAAACATAATCCGTGCTCACAATCTTTCTTTGGTTTTTCGTTGCACTTTTGGTCATTGGTCTTGCGGTTTTGAGTTTTTTGTATCTGAAATCAAGAGAACGAGGAAGAATTTTAGGGAGTTTTGACATGGCTCTCTTTTTAGTTTTGATGCCAAAATATGAGGAAGAAAAAGAGGGAAAAGTTCCGAGGAACGAGAAAGAATGGATTGCACAGATGGAACAAATCTACGGAGATTTTCTTTCCATACGCAAGCAAGGATTTTTGAAGCGCATCATGGAGGGATTACCGAGGATTACCTTTGAAATCGCGTCGCAGGTTGGAGGAAGCGACATTGAGTTTTACGCGGCAGTGCCCAAGAACTTGGAAACCGCTTTTGAAAAATATATTCAGGGAGTATATCCAAAGGCTGTAATCCAAAAAGTTCCTCAAGATTATACGATTTTTGAACCAGAAAATGTTACCATGGGAGCTTGGCTGCGATTGCGAAGCTCACCCCTGTTTCCCATTTCGACCTATAGGAATTTAGAGAAGGATCCCTTGGCAACACTCACGAATACGCTTAGCAAGATTGCGCCAGATGAGGGAGCGGCAGTGCAGCTCATCATAAGCCCCTTTTTGCAGTCAAAAAACTGGAAAGGAGGAGGAAGTGAAGCCCTCCGAAAAATCCAAGAAGGAGTACCAGCGGAAAGTGCTGCACGAGAAGCCGTCCCATCCTCGCTTTTCCAGGAGATTCGGAAGACGATTTTCGTCAAAGCGCCACAGCAAAAAGAAAGGCAAGAGGCAACTCCATGGAGAGGGTCATCGATTGATCAGCGGAGTATTGAAGCTATCCAAAATAAAATTCAAAAGCACATTTTTGATTCGAATATCAGATTGGTTGTATCTGCGAAAACCAAACAGAGAGCAGAGGAAATTTTTCAGCACCTCATTGGCGCATTTGGCCAGTTTTCCGTTGCTTCGTTTAATGGTTTTGAGATTGTCGAGGCGAAAGGGAGACGTCTCAAGAAACTCATCTATGATTTTAGCTTCCGCAATTTTCATTCAGCTCAAAGTATTGCTTTGAACATCGAAGAGCTTACAAGTATTTTCCACTTTCCAACGCCTTCTATGGAGACTCCGTATGTCAAAATGACGAAGGTTGGAACTGCAGCAGCTCCCCCAGCAGAGTTGCCGGAAAAAGGACTTAATGTGATTGGCAAAGTTGTTTTTCGAGGAGAAGAGAAAGAAGTTGCCTTTGCCGCAAGAGAGGATCGCAGGCGACATTTTTATATCATCGGCCAAACCGGAACGGGAAAGTCGAGTCTCCTGCGAGAGATGATTCGGCAAGACGTGGAAAACGGAGAAGGGGTGGGAGTGATTGATCCGCATGGAGAACTCATTGAAGCAACGCTCGCAAATATCCCCAACGAGCGCATGGAGGATGTAGTACTCTTTGAGCCGTTTGACTTGGAAAGACCCATGGGCCTCAATATGCTCGAATACGAAAGTCCTGAACAAAAAGATTTCGCGGTGCAAGAGATGATCGCCATTTTTCACAAGCTTTTCCCGCCAGAAATCATAGGACCCATGTTTGAGCATTACATGAGAAATGCGATGTTGGCTTTGATGGCAGACAAGACAAATCCCGGGACGCTGGTGGAAATTCCAAGGATGTTCACTGATTCTGAATTTATGGAGCAAAGATTACAAAAGGTGGAGGATTCTATGGTAAGAAGTTTCTGGCTCAAGGAGTGGAAACAGACCACAGGTTCTACAAGATCTGACATGTTAGGGTATGTGGTCTCAAAAATTGGCAGGTTCATCGAGAATGAAATGATGCGAAATATTATTGGGCAAACGCATTCTGCTTTTGATCTTGGAGTTATTATGGATAAAAAGAAAATCTTTCTGGCGAATCTTTCCAAGGGTCTCACCGGAGAGGTGAACAGCGCCTTGCTCGGATTGATTCTTGTTTCCAAAATGCAAATGGCTGCGATGCGCAGGGCTCGGATTCCCGAAGAAACCCGGCAAGACTTTTATTTATACATTGATGAGTTTCAAAACTTCAGCACTGATAGCATTGTTACGATTCTCTCTGAAGCAAGGAAGTATCGCTTAAATCTCATCATGGCTCACCAATATATTCCTCAATTAACCGAAGAGATTAGGCACGCGGTGCTCGGCAACGTGGGAACGATGGGTGTGTTCCGTATCGGCGCGCAAGATGCAGAATTTCTGGAAGCACAATTCAAACCAGAATTTTCACGATTTGACCTTGTGAATCTGGACAATTTTCACTTGCTTGTTAAAATGTTAATACAAGGGAAGCTCTCTTCTTCTTTTGAGATGCAGACGGTAAAACCAGAGATTGGGAGCCTTGAGAGAGTAGAGGGAGCGAAGAAGAATTCGAGTTCAAAATATGGCAGACCAAAAGAATTAGTCGAAATGGAGATATTTGAGAGATCAAAGTTAGAATGACAGAAGACTTTTCAAAGAAATTCTCTTCTCCAGAAGAATTGGAAAGATTCCTTAAAACAGATGAGGGGAGTGAATTGAGGCGTAAATTTTCAAATCCAGGAAATGATAAAGAGCAGGAAGAGGGGGATACCCAAGAGGTTCAAGAGAGTACTCCGCAGCCGAGAGACGAAGAAGGAGAAGAGCAAGAGGGGAAAATTTCCGAAGAAAGAATGGAGGAATTAAGGAGTCTCGCAGAGCAACTTGCAGAATTCAGAAGGCAGAGAAAGGGGAGCGGGAGTACTCCACGACGTCTTGGAGAGCTTGCTCAACAGATTAACAAGTTGCCTGACGATGAACGCAAAAGGATCGCAAGCCTTGCAGATGAGTTGGAGCAAGAACAAGTACAACCAAAAGGTCCACAAAAAAATCAAACAATAAACGAATCAACAAAACAACGTATGGCAGAACAAGAACCAGATCAAACAGAAGAGGATATTTCTGCTCAAGATCGGCTTAAGAAAGCAGAAGAGGAAGGAAGAGCAAAAGAAGAAGAATTAGTAGGACCAGGGGGTGAACCGTTGGGAAGACAAGAGAAAGTTCCCGAGGAACCAGAAAGAGTTGAAGAAGAGGGAGTGCCGGAAGAAAGAAAAGAACAGGGAGAGTTGCCTCCTTCCGAATCATTGGAAGAGTGGAGGTTTCAGCAATGGAAAGAAACAGAGAAGTGGGTCGGAGAGATTTACAAACGAGAAGCAGCAGATAGTAGAAAGTTTGAGATTGACGAAGATACCAGAACAAAAACGGGAAGCATGCTCGACAATCAGATGGCAGAAGTTTTTGCACAAGAAGAAAAGGAGTGGTTAAGAGACAATGCAGCGCGCCGATTTCCCGAATTGCGAGGTCAGAATATCGCGGAATTTTCCAAGGAGAAGGTAAGGCAATATGCGGGTCGGTATCAGAAAGAAGTACTTGGACTCCTGCAGGAGAATGCAGATTGGGTTGAGTTAAAAAACTTGCGCGAGTTTTTAGAAGATGAAAAAGGACTGATTCCCCCTCATGTGAAACTTGCGATTCTCGACCGCATTCCTGCGAAAGAAACGGCAGTAAGAGAAAAAATGTGGCAGTTTCTCACCGGGGAGAATCTCGAAGAAAAAGCGGCAGGAGAAGTGCAGCTCGAAACACAAGATGCATATGTTTCAAGGGAGTTGCAAGGGAAGAATGAGGAGTTCAGGCGTAAGCGAGAAAAGAACTTGGGTTTGATGAGTGAAGAAAGCTGGTGGCGAGAACTCGAGCAAGATTCTCAAGCACAAGAACAATTTTATGCAGAGACCGGTTTCTCAAAAGAGAAAGAGAGAGGGGAAACATTACGAGACCATATGGAGCGGGAGTCGAACGCATTTCGTGCATACTTTCAGACAAAATTTGAGAATGAATATGTAAAATTTGATCCTGAACGCGCATTGCAGGAACTTGGATACAATCTCAACGTTCTTACGAAAAAAGAAGGGATTTTGTGGTTTCATAAAGACAAACCAACAGGAGAAGTTCAAGTGAGCGATGGAGAAAACAATGTGGTGCATACTTTCAGTTCTTCTTCGAGAGAGACATTGCTTACTTCTCCAGCGATGGATGTATTCTTGAGAGCTCAATTGAACCAGAGGATTTCAAGTGAGATGGCAGGGCAAGAGACAACTTTCAAAACAGAGTTAGGGGAAGAATGGGCGAGACAGTGGGAGTCAGCAAAAGAAGCAAGAAAGGATGTGATTATTGAGGGGACTCTCAATAATGCAGAAGACGCGATAGATGATATGTATGTAAGGATTGAGCAGGAACGGATGGCAAAGTATATGGTACAAAAACAAATCGAGAAAACTCCGGAAAGGAAACAAGAGGTAGAGGCTGCCTTCGGGACCGGAGGGGTGATTGATATAAGACGAATGGGAGTAAGTCTGATGGGGTTGGAAGATGAGAGGAAGTTGCGTGGCAATCTTTCAGACGATCGAGAACTTCTCGAAGAGGTCCTTGGGATAGGCGGATTAGATAAGAATCGTGAGTTTGGAAGATATTTTGCGTCGAGAGTTGAGAATCCGGAAGTGATGGAGCAGTATCGAAAGGCTGCCGAGAGAAAAAATGGATTTGCAGAGTGGTTTTTTGAGATTGTTCTTGGGTTTCGTCCCGGGACTCCGTTGGCCGAACATCGAAAAGCAATACCGCGTCACGGAAGGAGAGGGAAAGGTTGAATATAACCAAGATATTTTATTCTATGGATACTCTTAGCTTAAACACCCCATCACTTACAGAGTTTATCAAGGATACTCCCATGGCAGTAGAGCAGCGAAAAGAACTTTTGGAAGATCTTCCTTATATGAATCGTGAACAAAGGATTGAGCTGTGTAAAACCCTCTTTGCAATTCAAGAGCTCGAACACGAGAAGCAGCAGGCAATCAAATTTGTTCGAAAACAGAGAGAGGAAAAGACAGAATGAAAGAACTGCATGAAGCAGTCTTATTGCTCAAGAAAATCCCAAAAGGGAAAGTAGCGACCTATAAAGAAATGGCGAGAGTGTGCGCCACCTCCGCACGCGCGATTGGAAAAATCATGGCAACAAATCCCGATCCGAAAAATTTCCCTTGCTACAAAGTGGTAGCTTACGATGGGAGTCTCGGTGGATACAGCGGCCGCGGCGGCTTGAAAGAAAAACGAAGACTTCTTGCGAAGGAAGGTATTCGGTTTGAAAAAGGTAGAGTAAGGGAAGACCACTTTCATTATTTTGGAAACAGAGGAAGATAAAATGTTCTAAGAACTATTGTATGGAGAGGCTCGACCAAGAAATTTTTGGTGAGGAAGAAAGAGTGGGCATCTTCGTGAAGAGTGGGATTGACATAAATGAGTGATTGGAGGTACAATAGAATTGCCAAAGGAGGTCGGCAATCGCTGGGTATCAAAATACCTAGAGGAAAGTCCGAACACTCACCTACTTTCGCGAGAAAGAGAGGAAAGGTAGTGGGTAATCCCCACACGGAGCAATCCGCGAGGTGCGAACAGAGACGGTTTTATTCGCAAGGATAAAACCGCCCTTCCCAAGCTCCGCAAGGAGCGAAGAAGGGCGATTTGAGTCATAAGGAGTTTTGCCGAAGGCTCAAGTGAAACGGCTAAATCCTTACCCGAGTGCAAGAGCAAACCAGAGATTCTGCATTTCGTGTGGAGTTTCTGTGAGAAGTGGCTCGCTATTGTCCCGAGCTTGTCGAGGGACTTGATCCGTACAGTAATGTACGAGACAGATAGATGATTGCCCCTTCTTCGCCAAAGTTCCAAAGGACGGAGAAGGACAGAATTCGGCTTATCGCCTCCTTTGGCTCTACCCCCACACCAAGAGTTGGTGTGGGGGTGAACTTTTGAAAGAGGCAATGTTCAAGTAGAATAAAAGCATGACGATTTCAAAAATTTTTAATTCGGAAGCAAAAACGATAACTTCAGCAGTAGGACTTTTGGGAGTATCTTTTCTCATGAGCAGAATTCTTGGTGTCGTGCGAAACGGATTGCTTTCTGCAAAGTACGGCGCGAGCGAAACCACAGATATATACCTTGCCGCGTTCAGGATTCCAGATTTTTTGTATGGAATTCTTATCATGGGCGGCATTGGAGCCGTATTTCTTCCATTGTTTGCAGAGTATATGGAAAAAGACCGAAAGACTGTCGGAAATACGAGCCTCACTCCGGAGGGGCGGGAAGCATGGAAGTTTGCAAGCAATCTTTTGAATATCCTAGTCCTTGCCATTCTCTTTTTGGTGCTTGGTGCGTTTCTCTTCATGCCTTTTTTGATCGAGCTTGTAGCCCCTGGATTTTCTCCTGAACAAAAGGCGCTCACCGTAGCACTATCAAGGTTTATGCTGTTGAGCCCTATCTTTTTTGTAATTTCTGCGATTTTCTCTGGCATCCTCCATTACTTTCATAAGTTTTTTGCGTACTCTTTGGCTCCGATTTTGTATAACCTCGGGATTATTGGCGGGATTCTCTTTTTTGCCCCCTTCTTTGGATTATGGGGATTGGCCCTCGGAGTTGTGGTGGGGGCCGTTCTTCATCTTTTGATTCAAATCCCTGGCGCTCTCAAATCAGGATTTGTGTGGCAGAGAGTACTCCATTTCCGTCATCCTTCAGTACGTAGAGTCGTCAAGCTTTCTTTTCCTCGAACAATCGGTGCTGCGAGTTATTATATTAATCTCATCTTTATGAGCGCTGTCGCTTCTACTATTTCGATCGGAAGCATCACCATTTTCACGTTTGCCAATGATCTTCAGTATTTCCCCATTGTTCTTTTTGGGGTTTCGTTTGCGACAGCGGCGTTTCCAGAATTTTCTCGCTTCTTTGTGCAGAACAATCGAGAACGGCTATGGGAGCTTTGTTCTCGAGCGATCTCTCGAATTACTTTCCTCGTTCTTCCTGTCGCCCTCATTTTCTTTTTCTTGCGAGATCACCTGATGTGGTTGATTTACGGGACTACATTGAAGTTTGGGTTCCAAGAAATTCGGCTTGCGGGCGCTCTCCTTGGAGTTTTTGCTTTGGGCGTTGTTTTCCAATCCTTAATTCCGATTTTTGTACGAGCGTTCTTTGCGATGCAAAATACCAAGACTCCTACGTTCGTTAGCATCTTTGCTATTGGGCTGAATGTTGCGTTCGTCTTCTTCTTGATGCGTTTGCTTTCCTTTCCGAATCTTTTCTCCCAAGGGATCACCTCATTTTTACATCTCGAAGGGTTCTCTGACATTCGCATTGTCGGCTTGCCTTTAGCTATTTTACTTTCGGGAGCTATTCAATTTCTGTTCTTATTGATGTTATTGAAACGACACATAGGAGCTTTCTTCCCTAGAACACTTTTTCTTTCTCTTTCCAAAACGATCGGAGCTGTATTGATCACGGGCATTGCAATCTCTGCCTTCCTGCAAATCTATGAGGGAATGTTTTTCCCTCTGACGTATATGCAAGTTTTAACCCAGTTCCTCGTAGTGGTTGCCGGAGGGAGCATCGTCTATGGAGTCAGTGCCTTCCTCCTGCGTTCCCATGAGATGCTCTCTTTATGGCATCCCGTAGAAAAATCTTTTGCCGCATTGACAAGGAATCCAAAGAGAGTAAAATAAAAGATAATCGCAGAGAACGCCTTTATCCCGAACGATTGAATGGGAGCATGGCTGAATGCGATGTGAAAGGTCGGCATAGGAATGTGATTTTGCAGCATGACATTGCTGTCTTGGAGACAGACGTGCGAAAACTCTATGGCAGAACAGAAACCGAACTACCAGGAGCTTCTCGAATATATCGTAAAGAGCATGGTAGATTATCCAGATGATGTTCAGGTAGAGAGAAAGGTAGATGAAATGGGAGTATTACTTTCTTTGAAAGTAAACGCCCAAGACATGGGGCAGATTGTGGGCCGCGAAGGTTCCACCGCAAGAGCGATTCGAACATTGATCAGAATTGCTGGACTCAAGAGCCACGCGCGGGTAAACCTCAAAATTGAGGAGCCCGAGGGAGGACGAGGTCCCCGGAGAGAATCCGTGGGTGACTTGAACATCTAGCAGGGTTTGTAAGAGTTGAAAGCGGTGCTACCATAAGAGGTGACACCGTTTTCGTTTATGATCCGATTTGATATTGTGAGCATATTTCCTCATCTCTTTGACTGTTATTTTCAAGAGTCGCTCTTAAAACGTGCCCAAGAAAATGGTTTGATTAAGATTTTTATCTCTAATGTAAGAGATTGGGTAGAAGATAAGCATCGATCCGTGGACGAAAAACTATTTGGAGGGGGACTGGGAATGGTAATGAAGGTGGAGCCAATCTACAAAGCCGTTATGGCTTTGAGGAAATCAGAAATGAAAAATAAGAAAGCAAAAATTATCCTCTTTACTCCGCGAGGGAAAAGATTTACCCAGAACATGGCGTATCAGTTTTCGAAATTAGATCAGTTGATTATGATTTGTGGACGATACGAAGGGGTAGATGAAAGGGTAGGAAAGTATATTGCAGACGAGCAGATTTCAATAGGGGATTATGACTTGATGGGTGGAGAACTCCCAGCAATGGTGGTTATAGAGACAGTAGCGAGACTTATTCCGGGGGTTATCGGAAAATCAGAATTTTTGAAAGAGCATATTCCTTCTGCACGGGGCCGCGGGGGAAGAGGATTTATTGAATATCCGCAATATACTCGGCCAGAGGTTTTCGAGCCACAAAAAGGGGTTCGATGGCGTGTGCCAAAAGTCTTATTGTCCGGAAATCACAAAGAGATCGAATCCTGGCGTAAAAGCCATGGAAAGCTTATTGGGAAGAAAAACCCTTGATTTTGATGGGGAGGAGAGTACGGTTTGGGAAACATTTTTTGTTTGAGGATTTGCAAAATGAAATTTTTATGCTATTTTGAAGGGAGAAAATGGGTCGGTGCCGGAGCGGTCAATCGGACGTGGCTGTAAACCACGCGGCTTTATGCCTTCGGGGGTTCGAATCCCTCCCGGCCCACCGTTCCCGCCGGGATAGTTCAGTGGCAGAACGCAAACTTGGTAAGTTTGAAGTCATGGGTTCAATTCCCATTCCCGGCTCATAATAATTATTTTCAGGAAAAAGCGAATATGGCAACAAAGAAAAAACCATTTATAAAATTTCAGTGCTCCGTTTGCAAGAATAACAATTACTTTGTTCGAAAGTCCAAGAAGGCAGGCGAGAAAAAACTCGAACTGAAGAGATATTGCAAGCAATGCAGAAAGCACACGATGCACAAAGAAGCAAAGAAGTAAGACATGAGAAGGTTTGTGTCTTGTCAACGAGATTGGGGGCGTCGGTTAACTGGCAAACCACGGGACTCCAAATCCCGGACTGAAGGTTCGACTCCTTCCGCCCCCGCATTTTCTTATGCCTACTTTCTCTATTGTCCGGTATCCTCAACCAATTTTACAAAGACGAGCCCAAGAAGTTGCCAAGATTACTCTTGAGATTCAGAGAATCATTCCGCAGATGGCTGAAACGATGCGTGAGAATCAAGGGATAGGCCTTGCTGCTCCTCAAATTGGCATTTCCAAAAGAATTATTATTGTGGAGGGCTCAAAAAATCCTCAAGACGAGAAGAGTAATGCATTGGCGTTTATAAATCCAAGGATTGTAAAGAAGAGCAGAGAACAAATAGTCCAAGAAGAAGGATGTTTGAGTCTTCCCGGCATTTTTTTGCCGATCAAAAGATCAGAGAAAATGGAGCTTATCTGCCAAACTCCCGAAGGTCGAGAAGTGAAAATAGAGACTCAAGGATTATCTGCGCGTATTTTCCAGCACGAGATTGACCACCTCAATGGAAAACTCATTATTCACCGGATAAACCCAATGAGGCGACTGAAAATAAGAAAACTGCTCAAGCAACTTAAAAAACCGCAAAAAGTATGAGGGAATTTGTCCAAACACTCATTGAAAATGGGGTGCTCAAGACGTCGGCAATCATGAAAGCGTTTTCTGCAATTCATCGGGAAGATTTTCTGCCTTCCGATATGAAAAATTTTGCAACCGTAGATACAGCTTTACCCATTGGATGGGGCCAAACAATTTCACAGCCCTTTGTGGTTGCCTTTATGCTCGAGCATCTAGAGCCAAAAGAGGGAGAAAGAATTCTTGATATAGGAGCAGGGTCTGGCTGGACTACAGCTCTGCTTGCGCATATTGTAGGGCCCAAAGGCAAGGTCCTAGCAATTGAAATTGTGCCAGGACTCGCGGAGATCGGAAGAAATAATGTGAGAAAGTATAATTTTATAGAGAAGGGGGTGGTGGAATTCATTTGCGCAGATGGAGCTAAGGGATGTGCTCAACAAGCCCCTTTTGATAGAATTCTAGCCTCCGCAAGTCTTTCCAAAAAGAAACTTCCCCAAGCCTGGAAAGAACAGCTCAAGACAGGAGGCAAAATCGTAACGCCAGTTGGAGAATCTATCTGGGTATTCACCAAAAAAGGCGAGGATGATTTTGCCGAGGAAGAATTTCCCGGCTTTGTCTTTGTCCCGTTTGTAACAGACCACTATTGACATATTTTCTCATATGGATAAGAATAGAAAGTGAGATTATATATCTCTTCCGCAGACAGTAGGCGCCCCAAGCCCGTGGTTCGAGGAGGAGTCCAAGAGCCGAGGGGATAAGACCTGCCGAGAAAGAGAATTCTCTTTTCTTGTCTGTGGGAACACAGACTTTTATTTTGCAAATTCGAAAACTTACTGAAGGCGTATATGGCGAAAACAAAGACTCAAAAACAAGAAATTCTCAAGAGAATAGGCGAGCATATCACCAGCTACACGGCGTTGACTTTCGTAGATTTCAAAGGATTAAAGGTGAAAGAAATCGGAGAATTGCGAAAGCAGTTAAAGCAGAATAAAGCAAAATTGATGGTTACCAAAAAGACGTTGCTTTCCAAGGCATTGAAAGAAAAGGGAATGGATATTGATGTGAATGGTTTGGAGGGTCAGATGGCTGTCATATTTGCATTTGGAGAGCCGATTCCTTCCATGAAAACCATTGCAACTTTTGCAAAGGCGCACGAGCATTTAAAGATCTTGGGCGGATATTTTGAGGATACATTGCAAACTCTTCAAGATATCATTGCAATGGCAAGACTTCCATCAAAAGAGGAGTTGCGGGCAATGCTTGGAGGAACGATCAAAGCCCCCCTATCTGGATTTTTGAATGTCCTTGAAGGAAATATGAAAGGTCTGATCTCTGTTTTGGCGCAGCACGCCAAAGCATAAGATAAAAATTAAAAATCAAATATGGCTGAAGAAATAAAAGAGGAAATTGGAAAAGTTCCAGAGAAGTTTCAAGCCCTGGTAGAAAGCATTGAAAAACTCTCGGTATTGGAGTTGTCAGAGTTGGTGAAAGTGCTTGAAAAGAAATTCGGAGTATCGGCGGCAGCGCCCGTGGCGGTTGCGGTTAGTCCTCAAGCAGCAGGTGGAGAAGAAGAGGAAAAGAGCATATTTACGGTGGAACTGAAAGCAGTGGGAAACCAGAAAATTGAAGTGATCAAAGTGGTGAGAGACGTGACCGGCAAAGGATTAAAGGAAGCAAAAGATATTGTTGATGCCGCGGTGTCTTCACCGCAGATCATCAAGGAAGGGGTAAAGAAAGAGGAAGCAGAGGAATTGAAGAAGAAACTTGAAACTGCGGGAGCAGCAGTTGAACTCAAATAACGGAGACTTCGTATATCTTTGCTCCATTGAGAAGGTAGATAATTTTTCCATCGGGGCTTATCTCAAAGTCCAAAAGATGATCGAACGCGGAACTTCGATACTGCTTGATTACTTCTCCCGATTTTGTAAGGATGATAACTCGGTTTCCTGACGGGTCTAGGAGATAGAGGTGAGGAAGATCTGGTTTGGTTTTCAGTCGAGTTGGGTTCTCGAGCAATGGAAAGATAACTGGTTTGAAACTTTCTTGATAGCGCCCCTTAAAGTACTTTTGAATTTCGTTGTCTTTGGTAAGGATCCAGATATTGGAATCCAACGTCATGGCTTTTGCCGCCAGAGGTCTTTTTTCGGAAAGAGGATCAATCCATGACGTAGGGAGGGCATTCCCTGAAAGGGGATTTTGATATTTCGTGATTTCTCCCGTATTGGAATCTAGGAGATAGAGGTTTTTGGCATAGCTTCCCATAAGATTAAAACGGAAATCAGGATGAGGAGGGGCAATGAGAGTTTGCGTAAAGTTGTGATTTCTCTCAAGAAAAAGGAGTAGAGGAGATTCTCCAAGAAACAGAATCGTATCGAGAAAAGGTATTCCATCTTTGATGTTTTTTCCAGCAGATAAGGCCTCCCAAGAATTTGTCTTGAGATGAAATACGGAGACTCGAGAGGTTGAGGATTGGAAGAGGTAGAGGTTCTCTCTATGGAAGATAAGACGATCAGAAGATGTTTGTTGATCTTGTGGAATTTCTACAAGCGCCTTTGGATTTTCGATGGTTTGTACGTTGTGGAGAGTAAAAAGTTGTTCTTCGATTTGCTCTCGTTGCAGCTGCACCTCTGCGCGTTTCGCGTCGTTGGCAAAACCCTCTTTTTTGGTATAAGACAAGAGCATCTCTAACGCTTTCTGGAATAAGAGAGTAGCCTCCTCTTTGTTTCCGAGATTTATGGCATTTTCAGCTTGAGTTCGAAGATTCCGAACCTCCGCCAGAACAGGTTGAGTCTTTTTTGGTAGTTGTTGATTTTTTGCTTGGAAAACCAGAAATCCTCCCAAAAGTAAAAGGAGAAAAAAGAAAAGCAAAAGAGCATTTCTTTTGAGAAATGGAAAACGAAAAAGGTTTCCAATTGTTTTTCGAGAGATTGCGGAGGGAAGAAGGGTGCGGGGGATGAGTTTGGGGAGTGAAGCGAAATAGCGCGTGCCCTTGAGTTTAAGAGCGGGGATGCGTAAAGGAAAAAGCCTTTGCGTGACAGGGAGTTTTTCATCAGTTCGCAGAGGAGCTTGATTGTTCGATTCTATCTGTGCGCCAAACAGAATTCCTGATACATGGCGGAGCTCCTTTTCTTTACTTTTGAAGAGTTTTTGAAATTGCTTTTGTTCTTGGATCCATGCGAGATCTGGAAAGATATTTTCTTGAGAGAAAAATTCAAATAATTCTTTTGTGCATACAAAAATTCGATCCCCCCAGGTAGCCTTCCCTGACATTACATTCCCAAATACTTTCGCGGATTGGAAATGATGTTTATTTACATCTTCGAGATTTTTTCCCACGTCAATAAGTGTCCCATTTCTTGCCATCCACACATGTATTTGGCCTACTTTTGCAAGATACAAAAGATATCCCGTTGTGCCTGGAAAAAATCCGAGGAGCGCGAAATGAAGATTTCCTAGCCAATCAACATTTCCGTTTTTGGTTTGACCATCCAAGAATTCATTTGCCTTCTTGAGTGCAGTCTTGAGAGCGATTCCTGGTAATACGTTTTTCTGTTTTCGTTGAGCATCATACGCGTCTTTAATGGCAAAAGCCAAACGCTTGAGAAATTGCGCGTTCGAAGGGAGCGCATTGATAAGTTCTCCTACCATGTAAAGATTTCCTTGTTCGGGGAGTTTCCGATCAGTCTCAAAGGAGAACACTTCAAAAAAGCGATCCGTCTTTACCTTTGGGTTAAATTGGAATTCAAAGCTATTCATGGCTAGCTCTATTATAAAAATTTTTCGAAGAAAGAACAAATGATTGATTTCCACTGTGGTCATTGGTACAATAGTGTTCAAAAGAGTGTCCGGGTTAAGGTAATTGGTAGGCTGGGATGTTCCCTTTTGTATCGCTCCGAATGTTTGCGCGCATAGCTCAATGGCAGAGCGCTTCGTTCACATCGAAGAGGTCGTAGGTTCGAGTCCTACTGCGCGCACCAAACAGGATTTGTCAAATTTTTCGCCTGGGATGGGAAGGTTTCAATAGAGGAATTATTGAAATAATAATCTAATAAACATATGAGCACTGTCGAAATTTAAAATTTGTACTATGCCACGCAAACAAATTTCAGATAAAAATTTCCCCCCTAATCATGAAAACGCTATTTTTTTAAAAATTGTTTTAGGGACCCTCTTGGGATTAATCGTTGGTTTTTCGACCATCCAATTGCTCTATTATTTTGAGTACGGACAGATAATGAGCCTTCGCGAAGGAGCACATATTAATCTTAGCGCTCAAGACCTTGTTATTCTTCTCTATACAGGAATCGCCGGTATTTATGGCGGGTTATTCTTTTCGATAGGCGATACATTGAGGAGTCAGCGGGAACACATTCTTTCGCTTGAGCAAGAAGCTAAAATGGAAAGTAAATTACTTGGTTTTGCAGCACACGCCCTAAGAACGCCAGCCACCAGTTTTAAATGGGCCCTTCAGGGCATTATCAAGGGGGATTATGGAACATTGAGGCAAGAGCAAAAACGCATACTCAAGAGTATGTACCATAATGCAGAAACACTTTTGAGTCTCGTGGACGACTACGTTGACATTGCAAACTTTGCGCTTAATAAGCTTGAAGTTTCTTTAAAAAAAGTGGTCGTTAGCTCTATCGAGGAAGAAATACGAAAAGAGCTCAAAGCCCAACGCAGTCTCGCGGAGGCAAAGAAGGTAAACATGACTTATACGTCTTCAATTTCCAAAACACAAAAAAAACAAATGGCCTTGCTCGATATACCAAGGCTCATGCGGGTTTTCGAAAATCTTGTGGAAAACGCTATTGATTATACTCCCAAGGGAGGAAACGTGCGCATTGAAACAAGCGTTATCGCCAGCACCCTTCTCTTTAAAGTATCTGATACAGGCATAGGAATCCGAGAGGAAGACAAGACAAGGATATTTACTGAATTTTTTCGATCTTCAAACGCGCGGAAATTCAAAAGCACCGGCAGTGGAATTGGGTTATATCTTGCTACTATGATCATAATGGCGCATGGAGGAAAAATTTGGTTCGACTCCACAGAAAACAAAGGATCCACTTTTTATTTTCAGATTCCCTTGTACCGGCAGACATCAGAAGAAGTCCTGCAAGAATTCCTTCGGAAAGTTTAGGTGGCCAATACTTTCGCTCCACGAGCAGTCAACCTACGGGCAACATACACCGTTACAACCAGCGTGATTGGCGTGAGTATCATAAAAAGCTTTGCCAAGGCAATCATTCCTACGGTAAGCACAAGGAGGTGCGTGAGAAAACAGCAAAACCAAATACTGCAACCTCCACCGAGGCATTTAACCTTCGTGTCGAGCTCTCTGAAACGAAATCCCTTCCATACCATGTAGGCACCACTTAGCCCAGAAAAGATAATCATGTACAAGGACCCTGCTTTCATGGAAAACATGGGGTCTGCGCCAGAAACCAAAAGCCAAAGAACAAGAACCCACGCAATGATGAGAGCCCCATAGAAAAGTGTTTTGCGCAATTTTGCATCGGCGACAGAAAGCAGAGGAAACTTTATCACAAAAGCAGAACCAGTTGTCGCGCCGAAGGTTGCCACGTACATTAAGAGAGGATTGCCCCACAGCATACTTGCTCCTCCGAAGAGATGAAAAATGGACATTCCTCCAAGAAACCCCAGAAAGGAGGTCGTCAACTCGCTTTTTTCTCTGCGATAAGAGCCCAAGAGAAATACGAGAGTCATGGCAAGGAAAGCTAAGCCCGAAAACAATAACCAGAATACCTCGTTGGGCAAATCAAAAAGAAAGCTCATAGGTGTTGTTTATTCTTTCTCATACTATTTGTTTATAACGCGACCTTTATCTTACTTTATAGTATACCACAATAGGATATACGGCGGCGCGGCATCAGTTCCGTTCTCCGCCAGAGGCGGATCCGCCTTCGGCGGAAAAGTAGGTTCGCGCAAAGTGTATAATTACAGCACCAGAATCTGATGTTGCGGAATTTTCCGACAGATTCATCTGTGCGGAGCGCGGCAGAGTACGGAAACACTGGCTCGCCGCGCCCTCGCTTCCGAAAGTTTGCGCCGACAATGGATGAGATTGCGGCTGACCGCAATCTCTACAACAAGAAAAACGGGCAGGTGATAGTGTGGGTGCCAGAAGCGATTCCGCAACCCGCAAGCATTGACCTTTGGGACGAGGAAGCTCGCAATGCTTTCGCTGTGGCAATGGCCTCGTCCGGTGGATACGCTGCTTTGGTAAACCGTGGACGAGGTGTGAATCTCATAGACGATCGGCCTGACCCCGACGGTATCCCCGCCACACCGACAACGCCGAACACGATCGTGGGGGGGCTTCAGCCGCAAATCATTCGTGGTCCCGAGTTCCGGTGGGAAGGTGATTTTTACCCACTGCTCCCGGCCGAATGGCTAGCGCGCTACTATTCTTGGGCAAAGTCCATTTGCGACAAAGCTCAAGGTCTCACCCCAGATTGGGCAGCAAGACTCGTCCGGGAATGGGAAAGCCTGGGACTCGACATTGAAGAGTTCGCGAAGGTCGAAATTTTCAACGCCTTCGGGAACCTAAACAACTTCGGTGTTACTATTAAGGAGGCCGGTGCTCACCTTTCCGATTGCTACTATAACGGTTCTGCCACCAACTGCCCCCAAGCGGTGATCGACACCGCTAACGCCGTGGTGCGCAAGCAAGCCCCGGTGTCTGCGTTGCGCAAGGCACTGCGGGACGCCGGGCTTTACCGTAACAAGTAATCTCTCGTCAAGCGCGCCGTGTCGCGCACAGCACTCAACGAGTTGAGGACACGGCCTCAACTCATCACAAGCCCCAGTGGTTCGCCACTCGGGGCTTTCTTCTTTTTCAAAATCTCAAAGAACAATTTATTGCGAAAACAAATATTTTCAGCTATCCTTTAATTGTATTTATTTTCGCAATTGTCGGCGCAAACTTTCTGAAGCGAGGGCGGCGCGGGAATTCCTTTCCCCCTCACCCCCTTTGCTTCCCGCGCCGCCCGACTTGTCCGCCAAAGTTTCAACGGCGGCGGAGCGGTTTGGGGATTCTGCGAAACGCCGGAGGCGTTTCGCTCCCGCCTTCGCCTTTCGGCTTCGGTCGGGCAGGCAAAAAAGGTTCGCGCATTTTCAAAGATAGAGTACCAAATGATCGCAGTTATCCTCGTAGGTTTTTTTGTGGGCGCGCTCGTTGGCATGACGAGCATGGGCGGTGGCGCGATGATGACCCCTATCTTGGTGACGTTTTTTCGTTACGAGCCAGCCATTGCCATTGGTTCTGATATCGTCTACGCGGCTATTACAAAAGTGGTCGGCTCCATGGCGCATCTGCGGCAAAAAACCGTTGACCTCAAACTTGTTCGCCGCCTTGCCTATGGATCAGTGCCAGGCTCGCTCATCGGTGCTTTAAGCAGTGGATGGATACGGGGTTTTCTCGTCAATGCCGACGAATTACTGAAGTTATTTCTCGGTGTCGCGATCTGTTTATCAGCCACGGTGCTTGCAGTCAGTTTGTTTTTTGATGTGCGGCATCTCAAAGAACGACTTCATGACATGTTTCGGGTAGAGAGGCACCAATTCATCTACACCGTACTGGTTGGTCTGCTTGGCGGATTGCTTGTCGGCCTTACTTCTGTTGGCGCCGGGAGCATCATGTTAGTCCTCATGCTTGTCATCTTCAACACCAGCACACGCAAGCTGATTGGGAGCGACATTGTTCATGCGACCATTTTATTGTTCACCTCCGGGATCGTGCACCTTTTTTCAGGCAACGTCAATTGGGCGCTGGTCATGGCATTATTGATCGGTTCTATCCCGGGCGTGCTCATTGGTTCTCGCCTCGCCGGGCACGTTCCCATGCGCTATTTAAAAATCGTATTAGTGGTCGTTTTGTTGTTCTTGGGCGGCCAACTCGTGTATCGGTTTTTTAGGTAGGAAGAATAAGGAGTTATAACCCATATCCTTATTTTTTCCAATCCCCGCAAAATCATCCCTGTGCAAAACCCCTCTGTTGAACTCCCTTGACATCAATCTATGCTTTTCATA
>ERZ1292623.432-Hain-H51-01um-R1-432-length-45577-cov-22_pt1 | contig 33689 bp, 27 predicted proteins | sample MGYA00564398_ERZ1292623 | MGnify/ENA primary metagenome ERZ1292623 (study PRJEB36523, sample SAMEA6512633) | groundwater metagenome | collected 2019-01-07 | study: AquaDiva: Metagenomics assemblies of 32 groundwater samples
GCAGCGAATGACCCCTGGGGACTGTTTATCAAAAACACAGCTCCCTGCTAAGCCAGAAGGCGCTGTATAGGGGGCGACGCTTGTCCAGTGCTGGAACGTTAACGGTCAAACTCTCCTTCGCTCTTTGCTCCGCAAAGAGCTTCGGAAGAGCAGGGTCGTGGCAAATTAAGTCACGGCCATGTCCTCTGTAGCTCACGCGAAGCAGTGAGCGGAGGAGGGGGCGGCCCGAAGCGCCAGTGAACGACGGCGATAACCATAAACTGACGATTGTGGTTATAAAATTTGGCTGTATGCTGGAAATCCGCCAGCTGGCGGACAATCAGCAGGAAACTTTCATGTTTAATGGAAGGATCCTCAGAGACTATACGCCAGACTCCGATTGTTGAATCGGAGATGATATAGTCCGACACCGTTGGTAACAACGGAATAACATAAACGAATCGTCCAAAGGTATCAGGAATTGACTGCTGCCTTTGTAAAACTCGGCTGTATGCTGGAAGCCCTAAATGGGTAATCAGCAGGGAAGTCGTAATTGACCCCTCAGAGACTACACGCCGGGCTCTATCAAATTTGATAGATGAAGATATAGTCCGATCCTCGTGGTGACACGAGCGTGATAGAGAAATTCTATCGCCTAGATTTATCTAGATTAAATTGAGCGCAATTCCTTTCCGGGTAAGTAACGGAACTTGCCCCTTAATCGAGTAATCGGTTATGAAACACTTGCTATATCGGTGAAGCCAATTTAGGTAATACCGAGGGAACCGAGCATATAAATTATTATGTGCTTGGACTCCGTAGAGACTACACGCAAGCATCCTAAATAATATTGAAGGATGAAGATATAGTCCAAAACTTTTCGAAAGAGAAGATTATATTGAAGTTCCGGAGCGCATGAAAAGCGGAACCACTGGGGGACTGTCTCGGCCACTGGCCCGGTGAAAATGCAGTTGGGGTAAAGATGCCCCATACCCGCACCAAGACGGAAAGACCCCGGAAGCTTTACTGCAGCTTGGTATTGAGCTATGAATTTTGATGCGTAGAATAGTGGGGAGGATTTGAAGCCGTGATTTCGGTCATGGTGGATCCGACAGTGAAATACCCATCTTTGAGATTTGTAGTTCTAACACGGGGAACCCTGTGAGGAGGTATTCCATGAGTTTATTAAGTTGTGTTACGGTGGTTCTTTCAAACAACTCACCATTGATTGGTAAAGACAATCATGAGGCACAGCAGATGGTGAGGGATCTTCTCGGGACAGTAGAGGTAGTAACATCGATACCCTCTACTGTCAGCAAGTTGAAGAAAGGAGACAAAGTAACGATTTCAAGTTATAGAATCTCTCAGGAGCGTTTGGAAGAGTTCAATAGAGAGGTTCAAGGGCGAGCATGAAACACCGCTCGCCTCCTTACAGGGTTTCCCGTAGACAGTGCCTGGTGGGCAGTTTTGCTGGGGCTGCACCCTCCTAAAGAGTAACGGAGGGGTTCATAAGGTGCCCTTAGCGCGGATGGAAATCGCGCTGGACGCGTAAAGGCAAAAGGGCGCTTAACTGCAAGGCAGGCATGCCGCGCAGGTGCGAAAGCAGGACTTAGTGAACCGATGGTTGTTGGTAGGAACGCCAAAGATTATCGGATAAAAGCTACTCCGGGGATAACAGGCTAGTCCCGCCCGCGAGTCCATATCTACGGCGGGGATCGGCACCTCAAAAATATCGGGGTGCTATGGCAGTAATGTCATATAAAAAATCAGCTCAAAACGGTGGAACTTTGTGCTTTTAAATGTTAAAATTAAAGTACGAACAATACCGTGGGAAATCTAACCGAAATTCAGAAATCAATAGTGACCGGATCTATTTTAGGAGATGGCTATCTTAGAATTATTCCGGGAAGAACTAATGCTATTCTTGAAATAAATCATTCAATAAAACAAAAAGATTATGTTGATTGGTTATTTCAACAGTTGAAAAACTTAATTATAACACCTCCAAAATTAAGAAGAGGAAATGGTAAAAGAATTGCTTACAGATTTTTTACCAGACAACATCCTGAATTATCAGAAATTTATAATGAGTTTTATGTGAATGGCAGAAAATTAGTACCAAAAGATCTAAAGTTGGATCCAATATCACTAGCAGTATGGTTTATGGATGATGGTTCTAAATCTTACAGAACTTTTTATCTAAATACTCAGAGATTCGATCAAGAATCACAAAATCATCTGATAGAGAAATTAAGAATTATGGGAATTAAATCAAGTTTGAATAAAGATAAGATTTACTTCCGTATCAGAATTTCTGGGAGTGACTCAAAAAAGTTTTGTGACACTATAAAACCATACATAATAGAGTCTATGAAGTATAAACTTGGTTAGATCCCGTAGAGACTTTGCTTTTAAAAGCAGGATAGCAATCTTTGGGTTGCTATAACACGGCTGACTCCTAATTCCATTAAAAGGAAAGGATGAAGGTATAGTCCAAACAAAATGTAATAAAAGTATTGTTTTGTCAAGCGATGTCGGCTCGACTTAGCGCGGGGGTGAAGAAGCTCCCAAGCGTTGGACTGTTCGTCCATTAAAAAGTTACGTGAGCTGGGTTCAAACCGTCGTGAGACAGGTTGGTCCTTATCTGGTGTGGGCGCAAAAGAATCTGAGGAGGGTCGCTCCTAGTAAAGAATTTGCTACTTCACAGAGCAATCTGTGATGACAATTCGGCTAATAACGGTGAAAGCTTAATAAATTTGGTCTGTTGATAATCATAATTTTATCGGTCCGATAACTATGATACAATTTACTTGAGGACCAAAGTTAATTAAGTCAATACCGTGGGAAGCCAATCTAAAACTAATTTAGCTTACATTGCTGGTTTTCTTGATGGAGACGGAAGCTTGATGCTCCAAATCAAGAAGAGGAAAGATGGAAAACTGAAAAAGAGGTTTATGGCCACTATTTGTTTTTATCAAGACAGTCGCCACGAAAATGAGCTGTTAAAAATTTTAGATCTGGCCCCGTAACGACTTAGATTAAAAATCTGGATAGTTGTTTGATGACAGCTATAATACGCCGACCCCTTCTACGTTCACTTCGTGAACTTCGAAGGGCAAGCCCTTTTGTATAAAAAAGAGGGCTGTGCCCTTCCGAAGCTCCGCAAGGAGCGAAGGAGGGTGAAGATATAGTCTGCACTTCTAGCGATAGAAGAAATATGTGACGAGAGGACCGGAGTGAGCATACCTCTGGTGTACCAGTAGTCCTGCCAAGGGCGGCGCTGGGTAGCTATGTATGTTAGTGATAAGCGCTGAAAGCATCTAAGCACGAAGCACGCTCCAAGATTAGATTCAGGTCCGTCAGAGACCATGACGTTGATAGGGTTCAGGTGCAAGCGGAGCAATCCGTTCAGCCAAGAACTACTAATAGACCGCATTCCCGCACTTTATCTGATTTTAAATTTTTAAATGTTTCGAGGTATCTGTAAGGCAGTTATATCGGAGATGCTCCACCTGTTCCCATTCCGAACACAGAAGTGAAATTCTCCAGAGCTGATGATAGTTTCCTGCCTAGCGGGATGCGAAAGTAAGTCACTGCCTTACAGATACCTTGAAACTCATATAAAACGCGGTTTAAAAACCGCGTTTTATTGATAATGATTATCTTTTCTTTTATTATATTGACACATGCTTCGTCTTTTAAAGCAAGTAATCATCGCCCTAATATTTTTTACGGTCATCGGTTCGGCGATTTATTTTTTTTCCATGAGAGATGATCCTCTGCCGGCCGCCTTGCCTACCGTTTTAATCAGCCCGCTTTTGGTCTCGTCCCAAAAACTTTTAAAAGTCGGCGATCGGGATTATGATTTTCTAGCCGAAATAAAAAACCCCAATTTTGATTTCGGAGCGACCGTTTTTTACGAATTAAACCTTTTTGGGGGCACTGGCGGACCCGCGATGGTTAAAACCGGATCAATGAGTTTGCTGCCCGGCCAGTCCATGTTTGAAATTGTTTCTCCGATAAGAACCGAAGCCGTAATAAGTCGGGCAGGATTTAAAATTACCAGTGTTATCTGGGAAAGATTAAAAGAATTTATCCCTCAAAATCTGTTTTTCGTAAAAAATCAGAAATATTCGTTTCTGCCGAAAGGCCAAGGTTTTTCAAGTTTTAGCGGAGTTTTATTCAATAACTCCAATTTTGATTTTGACCGGGTGGATGTTCTCGTCGTTTTATATGGTTCAGATGGCGATATTCTGGCCGTGAACAAAACTGATGCCAGGACAATGCTGGCTAAGACCGAACGGTTTTTTGAGGTTAAGTGGCCTGTTTCTTTTAAGGGCGAAGTTTCAAGGATTGAAATTTCGGTTTATACCGACATTTTTAAAAACAGCAATTTCTTAAAAGAACATGGAACTGAAGAAAGGTTTCAGAATTTTTACTAATTTAAAAGTTGACTTATCTCTTTTTTCGGCAATTTTTATTTTGTCGCTTTTTGGCCTTTTGAATTTAGCTGGTATCGCCGGAATCGGCAGCCTTTTTTTCAAAAAGCAGTTCATTTTCTTCTTTATCGGAATTTTTATTCTTTTTTTAAATCCGTTTTTTGACTTCCGGATTTTCAAAAATTATTCTTTTCCTTCATCGTTTTTTTTCGGTTTAAGCGCCTTTCTGCTCTTTTTTACCCTGCAGGCCGCGCCGGTAAGAGGCGTGACGGCTTGGCTTCATTTCCCTTTCGGTGTTTCTTTTGAAACTTCCGAAGTGGTCAAATTGGCCATGATTCTTTTTTTAGCTAGATATTTTTCATCAAGAAACCGGTCGAATAACGGTTTGACCGTATTGATTTCCGGCGTTTACTCTTTTTTAGTGGTTTTTTTGGTCTTTCTTCAGCCCGATTTAGGCTCGGCTGTTATTTTATTTTTAATTTGGCTGGGGGGTGTTCTTTTACTGGGTCTCACCAAAAAACAAGTTATAATCGCAGTTAATTTATTAATCGTTGTTTCTCTTATAACCGGAATCTTTATACTTGAACCGTATCAAAAATCAAGAATAACCTCTTTTTTAGCTGGATTTATCGAACAGGGGGATCAAAGTTATAGTGTTTTGCAGTCAAAAATCGCCATAGGCTCAGCTGGTTTCTGGGGTTTGGGCTTCGGCAATGGATCGCAGGCCAAATTCGGAATATTGCCTGAAGCTACTTCTGACTTCGCTCTAGCAGCTCTCGTTGAGCAGTTTGGCTTTGTTTCTTTGATTTTAATCCTGATCTTTTATTTCATCATTTTAAGCCGTCTGCTTTATATTGTTTCAAGAGTTCAGGATAATTTTTCCAGATTTTTCATTGCCATGTTTTTGGTGTATTTCTTTTCCCATGTGGTCATAAACGTGGGTATGAATCTTGGCCTTCTGCCGGTTACTGGCCTGCCTTTGCCTTTCATAAGCTATGGAGGCAGTTATTCCATAAGTTTAATGGCTGGATTTTCTATTTTGGAAAATATCAGACGTTGCTATAGCAACGTCTGATATTATAATTGCAAATGAGAGAGAAATACGGATTCATATTTTTATCCACAGTTTAGAATTTTAATATGGTAATGTGTTGATAACCATATTGACAAATGTTTTTTTATTAATATACTTCGTTATGCAGTCTATTTTTAAGTTTTTAACCATTTTTTGCAGATTTTTCGATAAAATCTTGGGTATTGCCCAACCAGCTAAAAATTAAATAAAAAATACTCTTTTAACCCTTCTTAGCAAGGGAAGGTATTTTTTGCGTCAAATCATTTAAAATGCTTCAAGAAAAAATATTTTCTAAATATCAATTAGACCTCGTTTCTCCGCCTAATCTGATAAAAACTCAGCTTGATTCTTATGATGACTTTTTGAAACGCGGATTGAAGAGTATTTTTAAGGAGGCTTCACCAATAAGCGATTGGACCGGAAAAGAAGCCACTCTTCATTTTGTAGATTACAAAATCGACCAGCCCCGGTTTGACGATGTTCTAGCCAAAGAAAAAAATATCACCTACGAGGCGTCTCTTCGGGTCAATCTTCTTTTTGAAAATAAGAAAACCGGCCAGAAGAAAGAACAGGAGGTTTATTTCGCCGATATCCCTTTGATGACTAAGCGCGGGACTTTCGTCATAAACGGAATTGAAAGAGTTGTCGTTTCCCAGCTCATCAGGAGTCCCGGCGTTTTTTTCACCAATTCAAAATCAAGCCGCTATAAGAATTTCTTCGGCGCTAAAGTTATTCCATCTCGCGGCGCTTGGCTGGAACTTGAAACAGAGCAAAGCGGAGTCATTTTTGTTCGGATTGATCGGAAAAGAAAAGTTCCGGTAACGGCTCTGCTTCGGGCGTTTGGTTATTCAACCGATAAGCAGATTCAGGATTTATTTAAAGATGTGGACACTGATCCGGTAATGAAATATATCGCCGCCACTTTAGTTCAGGATCCATCTTCAAATCAAGAGGAAGGCCTAATTGAAGTCTACCGGCGCATTAGGCCGGGTGATTTTGCCACGCCCGACAACGCCAAACAGATGATTTTCAATATGTTTTTTAATTTCAGCCGCTATGATTTGTCCGAAGTCGGCCGGCATAGAATCAATCAGAGATTCAATCAAAATTATCCTTTAACCGAGGAGCATCGCGTTTTAAAACCGGAAGATATCGTTTTTATAATCAAAGAAATAATAAAGCTGAATAATAACCCGGCCAGCCAGCCCGATAATATAGATCACTTAGGCAATCGGCGGGTTAAAACTGTTGGCGAACAGCTTCAGGAGAAACTGCGTCTAGCCCTAAATCAGATGGAAAGGATTATCAAAGACCGAATGAGCACGGCTGATTTGGACGTTAGTTTACCGTCGCAACTAATCAATTCAAGGCCTTTTGTCGCCCGCCTCAAAGAATTTTTTGCTTCGAGCCAATTATCGCAATTCATGGACCAGACCAATCCTCTTTCGGAATTGGAGCATAAAAGGAGGCTTTCGGCCATGGGGCCAGGCGGCTTGACTAGAGAGAGGGCCAGCTTCGATGTAAGAGATGTTCATCCATCGCATTACGGAAGAATCTGTCCCATTCAGACATCCGAAGGGCCCAATATTGGACTGGTCGGCCATCTCTCTATTTTCGGCAGAATTTCTCCTCTTGGGTTTATTCTTACGCCTTATCAGAAAGTTAAAGACGGCAAGCTTACCAGCGAAGTTTTGTTTCTTGATGCGACTGAAGAAGAAAAATATGTCATTGCCCAATCAGGCGTGAATATTGATCAGGAAGGGAAAATAATTGATAAAAAAGTTTCAGCAAGAATTCAGGGCGAACCCGGCGAAGCAAACGTTTCCGAAGTTGACTTCATTGATATTTCTCCGAAACAGCCGTTTTCATCCGCCACTTCCCTGATTCCTTTTTTGGAGCATAACGATGCTAATCGGGCTTTGATGGGTTCAAATATGCAGCGTCAAGCCGTACCTTTAGTTAGACCAGAAACCTCCTATGTTATGACTGGAATGGAGTCGAGCGTAGCCTATGATTCTGGTTCGGCTTTGATTTCAGAAACCGAGGGGACAGCTGATTTCGTTGATGGTTCGATGGTTAAAATAAGAGCTAAAAATGGAGGAATCGGCGAATATAAGCTTTCGAAATTTTTGCGGTCAAACGCCTATACTTCGATAAATCAAAAGCCGATAGTCCGCAAAGGAGATAAAGTTAAAAAAGGGCAGATCATCGCTGACGGGCCGGCAATGGAAAACGGCAAACTGGCTTTAGGCAAGAATCTACTGGTTGCTTTTATGTCTTTTCGGGGTTTCAATTTCGAAGATGCCATCATTATTTCCGAAAGACTGGTTAAAGACGATGTTTTAACTTCTGTTCATATTGAAGACTATTCGGTTGATGTCAGGGAAACCAAGCTCGGCCCGGAATTAACCACTGGTGATATCCCCAATGTCGGAGAGGAAAGGCTTAAGAACCTTGATATAGATGGAATCGTCACAATCGGCGCCGAAGTCAGGAGCCAGGATATTCTGGTCGGAAAAATTTCGCCTAAAGGAGAGATTGATTTAACACCTGAAGAAAAACTTTTAAGGGCAATATTCGGAGAAAAATCAAGAGACATTAAAGATACTTCTTTGAGATTGCCTTTTGGAAAGCAGGGCCGTGTGGTCGGCGTGAAAATTTTCTCGCGCGACCTGGGGGATAAGCTTCAAAGCGGCGTTATTAAAACAATCCAGATTTCGATTGCCCAGATGAGAAAAGTCCAGGTTGGTGATAAATTGGCCGGCCGGCACGGAAATAAAGGGGTCATTTCAGTCATCCTGCCGCAAGAAGAAATGCCTTTTATGGAAGACGGCACTCCGGTTGATATAATTCTGAACCCGCTTGGGATCATTTCAAGAATGAATATCGGTCAGATCCTGGAAACCCACTTGGGCTGGGCAGCCAAGAAATTAGGCTATCGGGCGAAGGTGCCGGCGATGTCAGGGCCTACCGAGGAAGAAGTAAAAAAAGAATTAATCAAAGCCGGCCTGACCCAAGATGGAAAAGTTTTTCTTTATGACGGTGAGACCGGTCATCCCTTCAAGCAGAAAATAACCGTCGGCATAATTTATTTTATGAAATTGATCCATATGGTTGAAGACAAGCTTCATATGCGTTCGGTCGGCCCCTATTCTTTGATTACCCAGCAGCCTCTTGGTGGAAAAGCCCAGGGTGGCGGTCAACGTTTCGGGGAAATGGAAGTCTGGGCTCTTGAAGGATACGGCGCTGCCTACACTTTGCAGGAAATGCTGACCATAAAGTCAGATGATGTTTTAGGTCGGGCTAAGACCTATGAAGCGATCGTCAATGGAGAAGAAATTAAGGCGCCCCACGTGCCCGAGTCGTTCAAGGTGCTTTTGTCAGAAATTAAAGGGTTGGGATTAAATGTGGAATTGCTTGAGAGATGAAATAATGTAGCTCTCCTTCGCAAGGCTCTCTCCTTCAGTAAACTTTCGGAGAGCAGGTCGGAACAGCACTTCGACTTGTCCTCTGAAGTTTTAACGAAGGAGGAAGCTCCGAAGGAGCGAAGAAGTGGATTTTAATTCTATTAGACTAAAACTTGCTTCGTCGGACGAAATTTTAAGTTGGTCGTTCGGCGAAGTTGTAAAACCGGAAACCATAAATTATCGGACCCAGAGGCCCGAGCCGGAAGGTTTGTTTTCTGAAAAAATATTCGGGCCGGAAAAAGATTTTGAATGCTATTGCGGCAAATATCGCAAGATCCGTTATAAAGGCATAGTTTGTGATCGCTGTGGAGTCGAAGTGACCCGTTCGATTGTCCGGCGGGAGAGATTCGGCCACATAAAGTTGGCTAGCCCTGTTTCCCATATCTGGTTTTTGCGGGGCGTTCCTTCAAGAATGGCGATGGTTCTAGACGTTTCTTTACCTGACCTTGAAAGAGTTGTTTATTTTTCAAGCTACATTATCACTCAAGTCAATGAAGAGGCCAAAACCGAGGTGATGAAAAAGATCGATCAGGAATTCAGAGCCAAACTGAAAGAGTCTGTTGGAGAAGAAGAAAAGGAAAAATTCAAAGTCTTGAAAGAAAAAGAAAAACAGATTCTCAAGGAAATAAAAAGACACAAAATTATTTCGGAATTGGAATTTCGAGAGCTGTCTTTAAAATACGGTGAGGCATTTGAAGTCGGAATCGGCGCCGAAGCGATTAAAAAAATTTTTGAGGAAACCGATCTTGAGAGTTTGGCTGGAGAAATCGGAGAAAAGCTTAAGATTATTGAAAATCCCTTGCAGATTAAAAAACTTACCCGCCGATTAAGACTGATAAAAGGTTTTATTGATTCAAATTCAAAACCAGAGTGGATGTTTTTAGAAATAATTCCGGTGATCCCGCCGGCTCTAAGACCAATGGTTCAGTTGGACGGCGGCCGCTATGCCACTTCTGATTTGAACGATTTATACCGTCGGGTAATTAACCGGAATAACCGTCTCAAGCATTTATTAGAGCTTAAAGCGCCGGAAGTAATAACTAGAAACGAAAAAAGAATGCTTCAGGAGGCGGTTGATGCTTTGATTGACAATGGAATGAGAAAAGGTCAGGCCCTGACCAAGTCCACGGTCGGTCAGAAAAGAAGCCTGAAATCACTTTCAGATAGCCTTGAGGGGAAGCAGGGCCGGTTTAGGCAGAATCTTTTAGGCAAGCGGGTCGACTATTCGGGTCGCTCGGTCATTGTCATCGGGCCGGAGCTGAAAATCGACGAATGCGGCCTCCCGAAATTCATGGCCCTGGAACTTTTCCGACCCTTCGTGATTAATCGGTTGATGGCTAAGGGCTTGGTTAATAACATCCGGGCGGCCGGAAAGTTCATTGAAGCCGAATCGCCGGAAATTTGGGAAGCTTTGGAAGAAATTATCCGGGAAAAGCTGATTCTTTTAAACCGGGCCCCGACTCTGCATCGTCTGGGAGTTCAGGCTTTCCACCCTCGGCTCCACGAGGGCAAAGCCATTAGGATTCCGGCTCTGCCGACTACTGCTTTTAACGCCGATTTTGACGGTGATCAAATGGCTGTTCATCTGCCTTTATCCGAAGATGCCCAGAAAGAAGCAAGAGATTTTATGCTTGCTTCAAAAGGAATTTTAAAGCCAGCCACCGGCGAACCCGTGGTCGTTCCTTCCCAAGACATGGTTTTAGGATGCTACTGGCTAACTATGAAAATTGATAATCTTAAAGGCGAAGGCAAGGTTTTTTCATCCAAAGAAGAATGTTTGAACGCTTTTGAAAATGGAATTATTGATTTACAGGCTAAAATCAAGGTGAAGATCAATTCAGAGTTAATTGAAACTACTGCCGGAATGGTAATTTTCAACGAAATCGTGCCGCCAAACCTTCCGTTTATAAACAGGACTTTGGATAAAACCGATCTTAAGAAGCTGGAGATGGAAGTTTTTGATAAAAATGGATTCAGCGAAATTTCGATTAAATTCCTTAATGATTTAAAAGATATTGGTTTTTATTATGCCACTTATTCAGGGATTTCTTTTTCAGTTGATGATCTTAAAATCCCGGAGGAAAAAAATGAAATTGTCGCCGAAGCCCAAAAAATAGCCGATGAGAACGAAAAGCTTTACGAAGAGGGTCTTTTAACTAAGCAGGAGAGAAGAGTTAAAGCCATCGAAATATGGACTGATGCTAAATCAAAACTTGGCGAGCATGTCAGAAAAATTCTTGAACCGACAAATTCGGTTAGAATTATGGTTGAATCAAAAGCCAGAGGAAGCTGGAGCGTGGTTGACCAAATGATGGGCATGAGAGGCCTTTTCACAAATCCGGCCGGGGAAATTATTGAATTGCCGGTCAAAAATTCTTTCAAAGAAGGGTTAACCGTTTTGGAATATTTCATTTCCACCCACGGCGCCAGAAAAGGATTAGCTGATACTGCTTTAAGAACTGCCACGGCCGGCTATTTGACCCGCCGCTTGGTTGATGTTGTCCAGGATGTCGTCATTCAAGAGGAAGATTGCAAAGACAAAGAAGGTTTTGTTGTTTATGTTAAAGACAGCGAGGCGATTTCAGAAAATTTGGGACGCCGCGTTTTGGGGCGGGTAAGTTTGGAAGAAACTAAAGGCCCAGACGACAAGGTAGTCATAAAGAAAGGAGATTTAATAAACCGCCAGCAGGCCGAAGCAGTCGATAAGCTGGGCCTTTTGAAATTGAGAGTCAGGAGCTTAATCAGTTGTAAATCAAGAAAAGGCGTTTGCCGGTTTTGCTATGGCTATGACTTGTCAAAGAACCAGATGGTTGAGCTTGGCGAAGCGGTCGGCATTGTCACGGCTCAGGCGATCGGCGAACCGGCCACCCAGCTGACCATGAGAACTTTCCATACCGGCGGAGTGGCTGGAGTCGGCGACATCACTCTCGGTTTGCCGCGGGTGGAAGAGATTTTTGAAGCAAGATCACCGTCAAATAAAGGAATAATAAGCGATGTCGAAGGCAAAGTTGTTTCAATGGAACAAAAAGGCGGGCAGAAGACAGTTAAGATTGAAACATCGGACACAAAAGAAATCAGGGAATATGTTTTTCCGCCTCTGACTTCGGTTTTAGCCAGCCAAGATGAACTCGTGGTTCCGGGCCAGCAATTGTCAGAGGGCAGCCTTGATTTAAATGAACTTTTCAGCTTGGCTGATAAAGCCGAAGTTTCGCGTTACATTATCCGGCAGATTAAAAACATTTATTTCAACGCCGGCGAATCAATCAACGATAAGCACATAGAATTGATCATCAGGCAGATGTTTTCGCGGGTTAGGATTTTAGAGGCAGGTGACTCAACTTTCATTTCAGGCCAGATAGTTGAGTTAAATTTGGTTTTAATTGAAAACGACAAATTAAAGTCAAATACTAAAGAACCCGCTAGATACGAACAGCTTCTTTTAGGAATTACCAAAGTGGCCTTAACCACCGAAAGTTTTCTTTCGGCCGCTTCTTTCCAGGAGACGGCCCGAGTTTTGATTGATGCGGCTGTTTCGGGGAAAATTGACACTCTTCGCGGCTTGAAAGAGAACGTGATTATCGGCCGCCTGATTCCGGCCGGAACCGGGTTCAAGGCGAGGGCAGAAGGCAAGTTGGTGTAAGCGAAGGTAGCCAAAACGAAACCCTTAATCGAGGATAGCTTTATACATAGAGAAGAAATTGGCTATACCCGAGCGATATGCTACACTATTTTCGATGGCGCGGAAGAAAAAGAAGCAAAAAAACACCGACGAAGACGAAAAACCGAAAAAGGGATCAGGAGTCAGTCCTGAAACCCAGAACAGCATTTTTGCTGTTGTCAGTTTTGTCTTGGCGGTCCTGGTTGTCTTGAGTTTTTCCGGAAAAGGAGGAATAGCCGGCGATAAATTCAGCAATTTTTCTCACATCCTTTTCGGCTGGGGTTTTTTTATAATTCCAATCGCTTTTTTGCTTTTGGGGATTTCTTTTCTTAAATTTTATTCCCGCGAATCAAGAGCTCCTTCTCTTTTGGGAGTCGGTATTTTTGTCTTGGCGGTTTTGGGAGTTTTTTTCATTGTCGGCAATGACGGGCTTTTCAAAAACAGAATCGAGCAAGGCGGTTATCTGGGAGTAGTCTTCGGCTATCCGTTGCTTAATTTTTTCGGTTTTGTCTCTTCGCTGGTCATACTTCTCGGAGCGATTTTTATCTCTTTTCTTGTTTCAATGGATATTCCTTTGCATCGTTTGATTTTTAAGGAAAAAGAAGAAGATGAAGAAGACGGCCAAGAATTTAATGAAGATGAATTGGTGATTAAGCATGGAGGCAACGGCGTTAAACCGGTTTTTGAAGCTAAGCCGATAAAGATGGAAAAAGCTTCTTTTGCTAAAACTTCGACATCCGAGGACGAAGAGGACGACCAAGAATTTTCTATTAAAGTTTCAAGCCGGAAATGGAAGCTTCCGCCTCTGGACTTATTAAGAAGCGATAGCGATATTCCCAAAGCCGGCGACATTGCCGCATCGGCCGCGGTGATTAAGCGGACTTTAGGTAATTTTAACCTTGACGTAGAGATGGGCGAAATAAATGTCGGCCCGACCGTAACTCAATACACTTTGCGGCCAGCCGTGGGGGTAAAGCTTGCGAAAATCACTTCTCTAAATAGCGATTTAGCTTTGGCCTTAGCCAGCCATCCTATCAGAATTGAAGCGCCGATTCCAGGGAAATCTCTGGTTGGCATTGAAGTTCCCAATCGCAAGGCTGCCTTGGTTGGCTTGAAGAATCTTTTAGAAATTGAAGATTATAAAAATACCCCTCTTTTCCTTCCTTTGGCTTTGGGCCGGGATGTGGCTGGTTATCCGCTTTTTGCCGGGCTTGAAAAAATGCCCCATCTTCTTGTTGCCGGCGCGACCGGCAGCGGAAAATCAGTAACCATAAATTCAGTGATTTTATCTTTGCTTTATAAGCACTCGCCCGACCTTTTGAAATTCATCATGATTGACCCGAAAAGAGTTGAGTTGAGCTTATATAACGGTATTCCCCACTTAATTACTCCAGTCATTGTCGATAATAAAAAAGCGATAAATGCTTTGCGTTGGCTGGTCAAGGAAATGGAGAGAAGGTATGAGGTGGTTTCACGGGCGCACGCCAGAGATATTTTTTCTTTTAATACCAGGCAATTTTCAAAAAAAGATGCATTGATGCCTTTCATTGTTTTGATAATCGATGAACTGGCCGACCTGATGGCTGCTTATGGAAGAGATATAGAAGGTCCGGTTGTCCGGCTGGCCCAGATGTCTCGGGCAGTCGGAATTCATTTGATTGTTTCGACTCAAAGGCCGTCGGTTGAAGTAATCACCGGTTTAATCAAAGCCAATATTACTTCGCGGATCGCTTTTCAGGTAGCCAGTCAGATTGATTCCCGGACAATCCTCGATATGTCCGGCGCCGAAAAATTGCTTGGTTCGGGCGATATGCTTTATCTCTCCGGCGATGCTTCAAAACCCCGCCGCCTTCAGGGACCTTTTGTGTCTGAAAAAGAAGTCAAAGACGTAGTTAAGTTTTTGAAAGATCAGAGATATGAAGCTGACGACGAGAAAGGCGCTGAAACTTTGGAGGAATCATTAGCCCAGTCGATTGAAAGCGGGCCGGGTGCCGAATCTGTGCTGACTGGGAATAATTTTAGCCAAGCCGATGATTCGCTTTTCGGAGAAGCAAAAGAAGTCGTTCTTCAGGCTAAGAAAGCCTCGGCTTCCCTGCTTCAAAGGCGTCTTCGTATCGGCTACGCCCGGGCAGCCAGACTTTTAGATATGCTTGAGGAGCGGAAGGTGGTGGGCCCGGCCGAAGGAGCCAAGCCTAGAGAAGTATTGATTAAGGACGAAGGGCCGATGCTTCCAGAAATTCCGGCTATAGTTGACGAAAGCAGTGAGAATAACGATACTAAAAATAACCAAATAATCTAAGAATAATTCTTATGACATCTATTTCTAAAAAGACCGATCAAAAAATACTTGACCGCATTAAATTACTCGATACCGCCGTAAAAGAGATAAAGGATAAGTACGGCGAAGGGGCGATAATGAAACTCGGTGAAGCCAGGCGGGTTGATGTTGACGTGATCCCGACTGGTTCCATTTCTTTGGATATAGCCTTGGGAGTGATGGGCATGCCTCGGGGAAGAGTAGTGGAAATATACGGCCCAGAGAGTTCTGGCAAGACTACTTTGGCTCTGCATATTGTAGCGGAAGCTCAAAAGCACGGAGGCCAGGCTGCTTTTGTTGATGCCGAACACGCTTTGGATCCGGAATATGCCAAAAAAATAGGAGTCCAAATTAATGATCTTTTAATTTCCCAGCCGGATTATGGCGAACAGGCTCTTCAAATAGTTGAGACCTTGGTAAAATCCGGGGCAATGGATGTTATCGTGGTTGATTCAGTTGCCGCTTTGACTCCCAAAGCCGAAATTGACGGTGATATGGGTCAGCAGCATATCGGTTTGCAGGCGAGGCTTATGTCTCATGCGTTAAGAAAACTCACCGCAATACTCGCCAAATCTAGGACCGTTTTGATTTTCATAAATCAAATCAGGATGAAAATCGGGGTGATGTTTGGCAATCCCGAAGACACGCCCGGCGGCAGAGCCCTTAAATTTTATTCTTCGGTCAGAATCGATGTCCGCCGCATCGCTCAGGTTCAATCCGGTGAAAAAATCATCGGCGGCCGCCATCGAGCCGTGGTTAAAAAAAATAAAGTTGCTCCACCGTTCAGGCAGGCCGAATTCGATATTTTATACAATGAAGGGATATCTAAGTTTTCCGATTTGGTCAATTCCGGAGTGAAATACGGGGTTTTGGTCCGTTCAGGCGCCTGGTATAATTTTGACAAGATAAAATTAGGCCAAGGGCTTGAATCAGCCAGAACTTTCTTAAAGGATAACGGAAAAATCTCCGAAGAAATTTCCCAAAAAATAGTAGATGCGGCGTCTAGAGACGAAGCGGCTAATAATTAGCAATTTGTTTTCTTTCCTGTTTTGGCGTAAATGGAAGCAAAGCCAGCTCTCTGGCTATTTTTATTGCTTGAGCTAGGTACCGCTGATGCTTTTTGCAAAGATTATTCCGTTTGCCTTTTTTTATTTCCAACTCCTGATTTAAAAAATACCTCAGGTTTTTTGAGTTTTTGTAATCAAATTTTTTGATATTTTTTTGGCAGGCGAGACAAAGCATATTATAATTTTTTAAAATGGCACATCTTTCAGCTGGACTTCATCTTCTTCAATTTCGGAATCGGAAGATGAAGTTGAACGCAAAGGCTCGTCTTCATTCACTACCGGTATTTCCTCTTTGTTGGCAATGGCTGGTTTTAATTCTTCTCTTAACGGCGTTTCATTTCCTTTCGGCTTCGGCCCAAGCTGAAGATTTTCGGCTACTATTTCTGTTCGGTATCTTTTGACTCCATCTTGGCCTTCCCAGCTTCGGGTTTGGAGTCGGCCTTCAATCATGGCCATTGCCCCTTTATTCAAGTATTGGTTGGCGATTTGGGCAAGACGGCCCCAGACTACGATCGTGTGAAATTCAGTTGATTGTTTTTTTTCGCCGGATGCCCGGTCGTTCCAAACCCGGTTAGTCGCCATTCTTAAAGTGGCGACTTCCTGGCCTGAAGGCGTGGTTCTGAATTCCGGATCAGAAGCTAAACGGCCGATGAGATAAACTTTATTTAGATTCATAATTTTTCCAAAATTTCTTCGATTTTTTTGTCCAGTTCTTTAGTTGCTTCTGGTTTTTCAGTTTCTTTTGGTAAAATTTCTCTCGGTTTAGCCAGCTTGGCTGCCTTAACCGTTTTTTCCTCTTTTTTCTTAATCACCAGATGCCTCAATATCTCGTCGTTAAGGATCATTTTTTTATTTATTGCTTCAATTGTGTTTTTTGGGGCGGAAAATTCAATATAGCCAAAATTGGAAAATCGTTCTTTTTTGACCGGATAAGCCAGTTTCATTTTTTTTATTTCCCCGTAGCGACTGACGATGCCGCCGCTTTTAGAGATAAGCTCTTCTATTCCCCGTCTTTTTTCTTCTATTTCGGTTTCGGTAAAAGAAGGAAGAAAATGAAAGGCTAATTCATATTGCTGTTTTTGTTTAATTCCCTCCATTATTTTAAAAAAAGATTAACAAAATTGATTGAAATAGTCAACTTTGCTAAATTTTTATTTCAACCACGTCGCCATCCTGGACTAAATATTCTTTTCCGACTAATTTTAAAAGACCCCTTTCTCGGGCTTTTGTCCACGAACCGGCTTCGATTAGTTTTTCCCAATTTATCACTTCGGCTTTGATGAAAAGTTTTTCAAAATCAGTATGGATCGCCCGGGCCGCTTTCGGTATCGAGTCGTTTTTTTTGGCGGTCCAGGCCCGGGTTTCGTCTTCGCCGGTGGTAAAAAAAGTGATGAGGCCAAGGGTCTTATAGGCTGTTTTTATCAATAAATCTAAACCGCTTTCAGGAATATTGAATTCAGCTAAGTATTCTTTTTTTTCTTCCGGAGATGATTCAGACAAAGCTAACTCAAGAGGTGTTGAAAGAATCACGAAGTCGCGGCCGCTGATAGCTTTTAGTAAGTTTTCGTCCGGCCGCCAGCCTTCGGAAAGTTGCTTTTCAGAAACATTGAATACAAAAATGACTTTTTTATCGGTTAAAAGTTTCAAAGGCGGTAAGTCAATTTTATTTTTTTCATTCCTTTTTTCTTTTGTCTGTAAATCAGCTAGTTCAAGTTCGGTTTCAATTACCCCGATATCATTAACCGGGTCTATTTTATTATGGATATGAATTATTTTTTCGTCCGGAAAAATCCTGACTATATGGACGACAGCGTCGGTTTCGCGGATATTGGCCAGAAATTTGTTTCCCAATCCTTCACCTTTGGCCGCGCCTTTGACCAAACCGGCAATATCTATGAATTCTATGGTTGTGTAGATTTTTTTCGTTGATTTTGAAATTTCAGCCAAAGCATCAATTCTTTTGTCGGGCACGGCAACCACGCCCACATTTGGGTCAATGGTTGTAAAAGGATAATTTTGTATATCAACCGCTTTTTTGGTCAGGGCTTTAAAAAGAGTTGATTTCCCGACATTGGGCAGTCCGACTATCCCCACAGAGAGCATATCTGTTATATGGTATAATAAATTCAAAAAATGTCTATCGTTAATGAATCTATTTTCCGGGTTTATGATATTCGTGGCAAATATCCAGATGAGATAAACGAAGAAGCCGTTTTCAAAATTTCGGCGGCACTGGTTGAATTTTTAAATCCTGATAAATTAATCGTAGCTCATGACGGTCGGAAAAGCTCTGAATTGCTGAAAGAGTCAGTAATGACGGCGATTATGGCTTCCGGCGCGGATGTTATTGATATTGGTTTGGCAAGTTCGCCGCTTTTTTATTTTACGGTTAACCGGCTGGCGGCTGGCGGGGGAGTGATGATAACTGCTTCCCATAATCCGCCTGATTATAATGGTCTTAAATTGGTTCGCGAGAAAGCAATTTTAATAGGTCAATCGAATGGCCTTTCAGAAATTAAAAAAACGGCTGAAAATATTGTCATTAATAAAATTAGAAAAGGCGAAGTTATTAAGAAAGATTTGAGCAAAGAGTATGAAAATTATTTATTTAAGAAGGCAGGAATTGATAAAGAGCCAGAGATTAAAGATATCCGATTTGAATTTGATTCTGACAGCGACCGCCTTCTGGTTTATGAAAAAGGAAAACAAATAAGAGCCGATTTGCTAAGCGGAGTGATAATCAAAGATTTTTTGGATAAAAAATCTTTTTTGAGCGGGATTTTTAGAAAGCCAATATTTATCTACGACTTTCGTTTTTCAAAGGCAATACCGGAATATATTTTACAAAGCGGGGGAGAGGCGATTTGTTCGCGAGTCGGCCATTTTTTTATAAAAGAGGCAATGCGGAGAAATAGAGCTTTTTTTGGCGCAGAACTTTCCGGCCATTTTTATTTCAAAGATGTATTTTACGTTGAGGTCCCGATTTTGATGAAATTGAAATTGCTGAAAATTATGAACGAAACCGGGGAGTCATTAGCCGAACTCATCAAGCCTTTTGAAAAATATTTCCATTCCGGGGAAATCAACATAGAAGCAAGTGATCAGAAACAAGCGGCAAGTTTAATTCAGAGATTAAAAGAAAATTATAAAGACGGGAAAATTGATGAGTTGGACGGGATAACTATTGGATATCCCACGACTTCCTTCGGGACAAGTTGGTGGTTTAATCTGCGGCCGTCAAACACCGAACCAGTCTTGCGTTTAGTCGTCGAAGCCGAAACTCAGTATGTTCTGGATCAGAAGATAAAAGAAATTAGTGATTTTATAGAACAAAGAGTAACCCCATAGGATTACTCTTTTTGGAGAAGGGTCATCAAAATCTCCTTATTTTTTTTATTTTTATTCCGTTATTCCCGTTGCCTTTGGGGTAACGGAATTTGATGGGTTTGCGATAATCACATTTTCGGCAATATTCGCCATCAAACAAATCTGAACCGCATTTCGGACATTTGACTTTTGACATCAGTCTTCTCCTAATCCCAGTTTTTCCTTCACTTCCGATAAGGCACTTTCTGCTATACTTTTAGCATTTTCTTCGGAATTAATCAATATCTTTATGACTTCGCCGGAGTTTCTTGAAAACTCTTTATATTTTTTCTGGAACGGTTTTAAAAAGGCGACAATTATTTCCGACAGGTCATTTTTAAATTCTACATATGTTTTCCCTTCGTATTTTTGTTCAATCTGCCGCAGATTTTTTACCGAAGGATCCAATAGGGCGTAAATCGTCATTAAATTCGAGATAGCCGGCTTGTTTTTTTCATCAAATATTATTTCTTTGCCTGAATCGGTTATCGCTTTTTTGATTTTTTCGCGGATTATATCTGGCGGATCAATCAAAGCAATTCCTTCATCGCCGGTTTTGGACATTTTCTTAGTAGGTTCTTGCAAAGACATAATTCTTGCGCCTGGAGCAATGTGGGCTTTAACCGGCTCAAAAGTTTGGCCGAACAATGAATTAAACTTTTTTAATATCTCATTGGTTATATCAATATGAGGAAGTTGGTCTTCACCAACCGGCACTAAATTGGCTTTATAGATTAAGATATCTGCAGCCATAAGAACAGGATAATTTAAAAGTCCGATATTGTTTGATTTTGTTTTTTCAAGTTGTTCTTTGTAGGTTGGCAGACGGTCAAGCCAACTGACTGGCGTGATTGTATTAAAAATCCAAGCCAGTTCGGTGTGCTGGGGTATTTTTGACTGGCGGATTAGCAAAGATTTTTTAGGATCAATTCCGGCCGCTAAAAATTCACATGCAGTATCTAAAACTTGTTCGTTATATTTTTTTGGCTCAAACGGAGTGGTGATGCCGTGATAGTCGGCAATCATAAAAACGCAAAGCTCCGGATTTTTGCCCTGCAAATCAATCCAGTTTTTTATGGCCCCCAAATAATTACCTAAGTGTAATTTTCCTGAAGGCCGGATGCCTGAAAGGATTCGTGTCATCTTAAACTTCTATAACCACCGGCAAGACCATTGGCCGGCGCTCGGTTTTTTGGAATAAAAACGACCCGATTTTTTCTTTGATCTCGTCTTTCAGATAAATCCAATCGATCGGGCCGCGGCCCACAGTTTTTCTTTCAACAATGGTCCGAACCCGTTTGCGGACCTCATTCAGTAAGTCGGTATTTTCTCTTAAATAAACAAAGCCGCGGGAAATGATGTCCGGGCTGGTACGGACCCGGCCGGTTCTCGAATCCACAGTTGCGACGATAACAAACATTCCGTCTTCGGCCAGGACCTTTCGGTCGCGCAAGACAACATTGCCGATGTCGCCAATACCTAAACCATCGACGAAGACATATTGAATAGGAGTTTTTTCTTCGGAGATATGGAAGCCGCTTTGGTTTAAGATGCCGATACTGCCGTTATCGAGGATAAATATATCTTGCTTGGGGAAACCATCAGATTCGGCGACTTTGGCTCCCTCGCAGAGCAGATAGTGGTTGGCGTAAACCGGCAAAAGGTATTTTGGTTTGACCTGTCTGATTAAAAGTTTGATGTCTTCAATAAAGGCATGGCCGCCTGAATGCACATCCATAATCTCTTTATGGATGACATTGGCGCCTTGCCGGTAAAGATTGTCTTTTAAACGTTGGATTGTGCGTTCGTTGCCTGGAATGACTGATGAGGAAAAGATAATGGTATCCGATTTTTCAATTTTGATTTGGCGGTGCTCGCCATTGGCGATACGCATTAAAGCCGCCCGGTCTTCGCCTTGGGCGCCGGTTACAATGGCAATTATTTTATTGGGTGGGTAGTCGTGGACATTTTTAATGTCAATCAGGACATTTGGGCTAAACTTAAGGTAGCCGATTTTTTTCGCGATTTCAATGTTCATTTTCATTGAATAGCCGTCAAGTGCCACCTTTTTGCCGAGTTCCTCGGCGATACTGATAATCTGGGAGACTCTTTCAACCATTGAAGCAAAAGTGGCGATAATGATGCGGCCCGGCGCAGTTTCTATTATTTTTCTTATGTTTTTATAAACTTCCGATTCTGATAACTGGCTTCCTTCTTTGGTTGAGCCCAGGGATTCCATCATTAAGACGGATGGTTTTTCTTGGGTGTTCCAACGGGCTAAATGCGAAAAGTCGGTTGGCTTGCCATTAACCGGATTCATATCATAACGCCAATCGCCGGGGTGGATGATATTTCCGGAAGGCGTCTGCAAAATTATCCCTAAAGCATCCATAATGCTGTGGGTTACTTCAAAGAAATTCACTTTGAAGTAATCGCCCAGATTGATTTCTTCGCTGGCAGATTTAATCTCATGGGCTACTAAATATTGCGCCAGATTAGATTCTTCAAGCCGTTTACGAAGTAATACCAAAGTCAGGCGGCTGGCGTAAACCGGCGGCCAGCCAAGTTTTGGAAGCAGATGTGGAGCCGCGCCAATGTGGTCAAGATGGCCGTGAGAGAGGATTACGCCGCGAATATTTTTTTCCTTACCTTCAAGATAGCGGATGTCGGGGATTATATAATCAATCCCCGGCATATCTTCTTCGGGGAATTGGAGGCCCATATCCAAAATGATGATGTCGTCATTATACTCAAAAACAGTCATATTGCGGCCGACTTCTTCAAGGCCGCCCAAAGGAATAATCCTTAATTCGTCAGCCGAAATCCGGCCGGCTTCTTTTGTTGGCGGTTTTGAAGTTCTTCTTCTAACTGTTCTAATTGTTCTATGAGTTCTTGCGGAGACCATTTATTTTACTGTTGCGCCTGGGAGGATTTGAACCTCCACGACCTTGCGGTCATACGGCCCTGAACCGTACATGTCTGCCGTTCCATCACAGGCGCACTGCTTATTTTTCCATTTCTTTAAACTTTTCAATTATCTTTGCTTCGGTTGGTTCAACTCCCCGATTTTTGGCCAGATAAAAACTTGTCCAATCGCTTAAAATAAAATTATTGAATATTTTTTCAAGCCGGGTTTTGCCTTCGAGTTCAATTGTTTCATAAGGAATGATACGTTGATCTAAAAGTTTTGCCGCTGTTGAAAGTTTTTTTGACTGGGCTTCGCCGTCTTGCCCGTCTTTCAGTAAAATTACGAAAAAGTTATCCCAGTTCCGCTTAGCGGGATTCAAATCACGCTCAGCGTGATCGAAGCCGGCGATTTCGTTATGGCCGGCGCCGGGGAAATGATTCCAAAAAGAATGAATCTTTGAATTTTCGTTGAATTTTATTTTCCAAAAAGAAGCGAGGAATCTGTTTTGAAAAGAGGAGTAAATCAAAGGAGTCCAGTTGCCGATTCTTTCGGCGATTTCTCCTCCTTTTTTTTCGAATCCATCCGGCTTCAGAGTTTTCGATAAACTAACGAGTTCCTCAGATTCAAAATCAATGATACCTGAATTGGTCAAAACAGTCAACAGGCTTGAAAACATATAGCCGGCTCCTGATCTTGCCGGGATCCTTTCATCGGGTAAAATAACCATTGTATCGTTGTTTTCTTGGGCTAATTTTTTAAGCTCTAGTCCTTTGGTTATCGTTAAAGTTTTTGCTTCAAGCCTTTTTGCCGCTTGATAAGAAGAAATTGTTTCTTTGGTTCCGCCCGACCAGGAAATACAGATAACTAAATCATTTTTTGTTGTCCATGATGGCAAGCCGTAGTCGCGGTGGACGTGGAAATTATTAGCCAGCTCCGGTAAAAGGGTGAATAAAATTTCAGCCGGTATGATCGATCCGCCCATTCCGCAAAAAATTATATTCTTAAACGAACCGTTGATTTTTAAATTTTTTGTCGACTCAAAACCGGTTTTAAACTGTTTTGGAAAATCAAGAATTATCTGTTTAAAATCCATAAATTATTGCTTATTATTTTTTCTTTCTTTGAGTTTCTATGTGCCATTTTTCTATATTGGCAAATCTTTCTGAGGGCAGGCCGAGCAATTCGTTTTCAGAGCCTTTTATTTTCTTAGCCTGGGGATAAATATAATTGGGACTATATAGGAAAATCGCGGGCAGGTCTTCAATCACTAGATTCTGGAAATCTTTGTATTTGCCGGCTCTGGCCACCGGGTTCAGGGTTTGCTTGGCTTCTTCTAAAAGTTTATCAGCTCCCCGGCTATCATACAAAGCCAGGTTAAGGCCCGGGTCTTTTTTTTGGGAAGAATGCCAGAAGCTGAAAGGGTCGGGTTCAATATTTAAAACCTCACCGAAAAGAAGGGCTTGGTAGTTTCTTGACTGGATGAATTTTTGTTGGAGTTCTGTTATCGGCACGCTGATTAAATTGATTTTTATTCCGATATTCTCCCATTCTTTAACGAGCTCCCGGCCGATTTCAACCAGTTCTTTTTTCAATGGCACGGCTAGTTCGATTTCTAATTTTTTACTATTTTTTTCTCTAAAGCCGTTACCATCCTCATCCAACCAGAGCGAATTTTGAAGAATCTGTCGGGCGAATTCCGGATTATAATCGTATTTTTTTATGTTGCTTTCGAAGTTCCGGAAAACCTCCGGAATAACCGGCGAGTCAGCTTTGAATCCGTTGCCCGAAATGATTTCAATTATTTTGTCCTTATTGACCGAGTAAGCCATAGCCAGTCTGATATTTTTATCTGATAGGACATCGCTTTGGTTTTGGTTTAGAAATACGGCGAAATACCTGGGAATTTTTATTTTTTGGATTTTTACTTTGCCGGGAAATCGGAGGCTTTTTAAATTTACCGGACTCAACCCGCTCAAGCTGTCTACTCCGCTTAAATTGAAAGATTGGATCAGTTCTTCTTCGGTTGAGTAGAATTTGAATTTTATTGAATCAATGTAAGGCCGGCCCAAGAAATAATTTTTATCAGCCGCAAGTTCATAAGAAGTGATTCTGCCTGATTTATCCTTTTTTAATTTAAAAAATTTGTAAGGGCCGGAACCGACAGGTTTGAGGTTAAGTTCGTAAAGAATAAAGTTAGACGGCTTCACTTCCTGCCATAAATGAGCCGGCAGAATCCCAAGGCTAAGATTATTTATGAACTGGACGTAAGGGTTTTTAAGTTTGAATTCAAGGCTGAAATCATCGATTTTTATTACTTCCACTCCTTGCCAATTAATTCTTTGGGGACTTGAGAAGTCAGAATTCTGGGCAGTTTTTACGGTAAAAATTACGTCGTCGGCCGAAAAACGCCTAGCGTCATGCCATCTGACGTTTTTTCTAAGATTAAATTTGTAGATCAGACCGTCGTCGGATATTGAGAAGTTTTCGGCCAGATCAGGAATAAAATTTCCTTTGCCGTCATTTTTTAGAAGTCCGGAATAAATCAACTGAGCCAGGTCTCGGTCAGTGTCGTTTGAAAGAAGCAGAGGATTGATGAATCTCGGTTCTCCAACTAATCCTTCGGTAAAACTGCTGCCATAATCCGGGCCGGCAAAGGTGATGCTAAACCAGTAGCCGATCGGGATGGCGAATAAGGATACGATTATAACTAGAGAAAGGCCGATAACTGAATATCTTTCTTTCGGAGATAGAAAATTGGCCAGATTTTTTATCTGTTTTTCATCGAAGAAATAGTTTTTGAGTTTATTTTTCAGGAAACTTTTTATTTTTTCCCTAACCTTTTCTTTTTGGGGGCGTTTTCGATTCAAGTTTCCGGAATAGAAAAATTCAAGATCATCAGCCATTTTATAAAAACAGCCTTAAGACTGAGATTCCTATAAAAAGAGCTGCCAGGATAATGGTGGTTGTAAAAATGTTTTTTTCGATTCCTCTTTTAGTGGCGTAAACCGAACTTTCGCCTCCGAAAACACCTGACAAGCCGCCGCCCCGTTGTTGAAGGAGGATAACCGCGATTAAAAGAATTGAAACAAGAATTTGACCGATATCCAGTAATGACATAAACCAAGGATAACCCAAAAAAAGATTTTAAGCAATAAGCATTTTTCGATGGATTTTTCTGTAGTAAGAAATCGCAAATCTATGGGCTTCGGAGTCGATTTGCTTGATTAAATTTTGGACTGGGGCGGGGAGCCTTTTTATCGGGACCGGATTTTTCAAGATATCCGAAAAAACTTCATTTTTACCTTTGGCTAAAGATATAATCGCCGCGCCCGTCGTAGTTTTTTTAGCTGCGTTAAGTTGTCCTTTTCCGCCGTCAATAAAAATTAAATCCGGATAAGGCCATTCCGGATGGCAGAATCGGCGGGTCAATATTTCTTTTAACATTGCGATATCATTCGGTTCTTTTTTAAATCTGATTTTGAATTTCCGGTATTCGTTTTTATCCGGCTGGCCGTCTGTAAAAACAATCATCACTCCAACGGCATTTTTGCCCTGGATGTTTGAAATGTCAAAGCCCTCGATGCGCCTGGGCGCATCTGACAATTTAAATATTTTTTTTAATTCAATTAGAGCATTCGCATCATTAGCTTGGCGGTTAATTATTTTTGCGTTTTCAAAAACCCGTTCCAGTTTTTTAACTTTATTTCTTAATTCTATCGCTTTTTCGAAATCTTGTTTTTCGACCAGCTGATCTAATTCTTTCTTTAGTTCTTTTATTATTGAATTTTTCTTTCCCGTCAGAATACCCTTTATTGCTTTAATATTTTTTTTGTAAATTTTTAAATTTTGAGTTGTAATTTTGATTTTTACATTTTGATTTTTGATTTTTAGGCAGCAATATCCAAGGCATTTTCCAATATGATAATTGAGGCAGAAGTTATGATGCTTTTGTTTGCAAGTGCAATAGGGGAATGCCCGACGCAAAAGCCGCAATGTTATTTTAAGGGCCGTGCCATCGGTAAATGGTCCGATGAAATTTGATACTTCGATATATTGATATTCCGTCTGTGGCCGGTGAGTTAAAAATATTTTAGGAAATTCTTCTTTGGTGAAACCAACAAAAAAGTATTGTTTGTCGTCGCGGAGTCTGATGTTATATTTGGGTCGGTGCTTTTTTATAAGGCTTGATTCAAGAATAAGGGCTTCTATTTCCGAGTCAGTGGTTTTGGTATCCAGTTTTTCTGCTTCTTTCGAAAGATGCCCTGAAAAGGGAACGTAGGCTTTGATTCGCAGATATTGCTTCAGACGATTCTTTAAATTTACCGCTTTGCCGATATATAAAATTTTGCCGGCTTTGTTTTTGAAAAGATAGACACCGGGGTTTTGAGACGCTTTTTGGATTTGGTTCTTTAATTTAACGGTCATATCGGCAAACCAATTATATAGATTTATTTATATACTATTTTTTAAAAACAAAAAGGCCCAGGGGTTAACCCGGGCCGTAACTGTGGCAGACTATGGCAGGAAGAGTCAGTCTCTTTCGTTTAGACGCCTGATCACATTTGGAATCAGTCTTTCATCAAGGTCGCGAAGCCTAGCTCTTCTATTGTTACTAGCCTTTCTTTTTTTTTCTTTGACGGTCAGACTTTCTCGCTCCATAGAATATTGTTTGTAGAGCTCCTCAGGAGTGCATCCATTCTTTTTTGGTTCTCCGTTTTTTTGGATTGCTCGAGACGGCGACGTGTTGGCGGTTTCAGTCACGGTTCCTCCTTGTTTAAAAAGTACAAAAGGTGCAGCGAATGTGCTTTTGAAAGAAAAAATCCTGCTTTTTCAGCAGATTTTAGGGTTCATCCAGCCAGTAAAACCCTAAAATCTGCTGCTAAGCAGAATAAGTAAATTTAATAATAAACAAAGTTTTTTGTTGCCTATTTATAGCCACAAAAACCATATTATTACCGCCGGAATTTGCTGTCAAATGGCGGCTGTGGATACTATTTTGTATTATTTAACCAATGAGTAAAGTTGAAGAAGCCATTTTAAAGACAATTGTTTATTACGACAGTTTTGATTATCCATTAACTTTCGAAGAATTAAATACTTTTTTGTTTAGCGGGAGCAAAGAAGATGTTAATACTGGTTTGGAAAGTTTAATCGGGGAAAATTTACTTGAAGAATCAAACGGTTTTTATTTTTTGAAAAATAGAAAAAAGTTAGTTGAAGTCAGAAAAGAAAGAAATGAGATAGCTGAAAAGAAGTGGCGAAAAACATTAAAGACGGTTAAATGGTTTCGAATGATTCCCTATTTAAGGCTGGTTTTCGCGTCGGGTTCCCTTGCGTTGAAGAATACCGTCAAAGAGAGCGATTTGGATGTTTTGATAGTTGTGAAACATGGCCGGATCTGGACCGTCCGCTTTTTGGTTATACTTTTATTAAGTTTGTTGGGCGTCCGGCGGACCCGCCATGAAAGAGTCGCTCCGGATAAAATCTGTCTTAACCATTTTATAACCGATAAGTCATTGTATATTCCCCGAAAAAGCATTTACACGGCCCAGCTTTACGCAAGGTTGGCCCTGATTTGGACGGAAGATGAAAAAATAATTGACCAATTTTGCACTGCTAATTCGTGGGTGGGTGAGTATGTGCGGGGCTGGCCGGAAGCAATAAGAAATCCTAAATTCAAAATTCTGAATCCTAAACAAATTCAAAACTCAAAAATTTTAAATTTAATAAAAAAGACAAGCGAGATAATTTTGGATACAAAAGCGGGCGGCTGGCTGGAAACGATTTTAAAAAAATACCAGCTTCGTAGGATAAATAGCTGCCATTTGACCTATAAGCCGGACGGCCGGGTCAAAGCCGACGACGAAAGTTTGGAATTCCATCCCGATTCGCCGGAGCTGAAAATTATTGAAAAGTATAATAAGAAAATTATTGAATTAGGGTTTAAAGATTTGACAGAAAGAAGTTCATTTGCTAAATAGATTATTGTCGATATGAAAATTAAACCTCTTCGGGATAATATACTTTTGGAGCCGGTGAAGGAAGAAAAGAAAAAAGGCGGGATTATTTTACCGGAAACAGTGGAAAAAGAAAGGCCGGAAAAAGGCCGGGTTTTAGAGGTTGGGCCGGGAAAATTCGATAAAAACGGCAAGAGAATTCGGATGGATGTTAAAAAGGGCGACGTGGTTTTATTCACTAAATACGGGCCGAACGAGATTAAAGTAGAGGACAAAAAAACCGGAAAAGAAATTGAGTATTTAATTGCGAAGGAAGAAGATATCTTGGCAATAATTGAATAATTATGGCAAAACAAATTTATTATAAAGCAGAAGCGCGGGAAGCTCTAAAGCGGGGAGTTGATAAAATTGCCAATGCGGTCAAGGTTACTCTTGGACCAAAAGGGCGGAATGTTATTTTGGATAAATCTTTTGGCAGCCCCACAATCACTAAAGATGGGGTGACCGTAGCCAAGGAAATTGAGCTAAAAGACAAATTTGAAAATATCGGCGCCGAATTGATTAAAGAGGTTGCTTCCAAAACAAATGATGTGGTTGGCGATGGCACCACCACGGCCACGGTTTTAGCCCAAGCCATCGTGGCCGAGGGATTTTCCGCGGTGAATTCGGGCGCCAACCCGATGGTTTTGAAAAAGGGCATAGACAAGGCCGTTGAGTGGGTGATTGATTATTTGAATAAAAAGAAAAAAACTGTTTCCAGCCACGAAAAGATAAAAGAAGTGGCTTCTATCGCGGCCAATGATCCGGAAATCGGAGAGCTGATTGCCGATGTTTTTAAGGAAGTCGGCAAAGACGGAGTGGTGACCGTGGAGGAATCGCAATCAGCCGAAATGTCGAAAGAGCTGGTTGAGGGAATGCAGTTTGACCGCGGCTATGTTTCGCCCTATATGATTACTAATCCTGAAAGGATGGAGGCAGTTTTTGAAGACCCCTATATTTTGATAACCGACAAGAAAATTTCTTCTATTCACGATATTGTCGCTTTGCTTGAAAAACTTTCCCGGGCCGGGAAAAGAGATTTGGTGATTATCGCCGAGGAAGTTGAAGGCGATGCCTTGGCCACTTTGGTGGTTAATAGACTCCGGGGTACTTTTAATTCTTTAGCTATAAAAGCACCCGGTTTTGGCGATCGAAAAAAGGAACTGCTTGAAGATATTGCCATTGTTACCGGCAGCCAGGTTATTTCAGAAGAAAGAGGAGTTAAACTGGAAAGCGTTGAACCGGCTATGCTTGGCCGGGCTCATCGGGTTATTTCAAGCAAAGAGAACACGACCATTGTCGGCGGGAAAGGCAAAAAAACTGAAATTGACAAGCGGGTCAGCCAGATTAGAGCTCAAATAGAAAAGTCAACTTCTGATTTTGATAAAGAAAAGCTTCAAGAAAGATTGGGCAAATTGTCGGGCGGCGTAGCGGTAATCAGAGTCGGCGCTACCACTGAAACCGAACTCAAAGAGAAAAAATTCAGGATTGAAGACGCGGTTTCAGCCACTCGGGCGGCTCTGGAAGAGGGGATTGTCGCCGGCGGAGGTGTAGCACTTTTTGAGGTTTCTAAAGAACTGAATCAAAAAGCCGTTAAAGGCGTGCCTGAAGTTGGGGACGAAGCCAAAGGCGTTTCGTTGATTAAAACTGTTTTGGAAAAACCTTTGAGGGTTATCGCCGAAAACGCGGGCAAGGATTCAAACGAAGTGGCTTTAAAAGTTTTTAGCCTGGAGTCGGGCTGGGGATTTAACGCTTTGACTGGAGAATACGTTGATATGTTCAAAGAGGGGATTATTGATCCTTTGAAAGTGGTGAGGGCGACTTTATCTAATGCCGCTTCCATTGCTTCTCTTATTTTGACCACCGAAGCGGTAGTGGCAGATTATCCCGAGGAAAAAGAAAAAGGACCGAAGATGCCGGAGGATTATTAAGTAGTCAAAATGACTCTTTTTTGTTAAGATAGATTTAATGTCAATAACCGCTATCATTTTAACCATCGCCGCTATTTTAGTCGTTTGGTCTATCGCCACCTACAATGTTTTGATTGTTCGCCGGAATAGAGTCAAAGAATCCTGGTCTGACATTGAGGTTCAACTAAAACGAAGATATGATTTGATTCCGAATTTGGTTAATGCGGTTAAAGGATATGCGGCTCATGAAAAAGTAGTTTTTGAAGAGGTAACTCGAGCTCGTTCAATGGCTATCAGCGCAAAAACTCCTGAAGAACACGGCAAGGCCGAAAATATGCTGACAGGCGCTTTAAGGCATTTATTTGCCGTGGCCGAAGCGTACCCGCAGCTTCGAGCTTCGGAGAATTTCCGGGAATTACAGATTGAACTTTCTGACACTGAAAATAAAATCCAGGCCAGCCGCAGATTTTACAACTCCACGGTTTTGGATCTTAACACTTCAGTTGAGCAATTCCCAACCAATCTGATTGCCGGAATGTTCTGGTTTAAAAAAGAAGAATTTTTCGATCTCGAAAACGAAGCGGAAAAAGAACCAGTGAAAGTTTCGTTTTAGCTAATGGCTAATCTCTATTCTCACAGAGCTTCTAACATCCGCAAGACTTGGCTCTTCATCAGCCTGTTTTTGGTTTTGATTATCGCCATCGGCTGGATATTTAGTTTGGCTTTTGAAAATCCGGCGATTCTGTATGTCGCCGTCGGCTTCAGCTTGATAATGAATATCGTTGCTTATTGGTTTTCCGATAAAATTGCTCTTTCAATCGCTCGAGCCAAGCCGGTTGAAAGAAGACAAAACCCCGAGTTTTATAATTTGGTTGAAAATTTGAGTATTACTGCCGGGTTGCCTTTGCCGAGGCTTTACATTATCAATGAGCCGCAGATTAACGCTTTCGCCACGGGCCGGAACCCGAAAAATTCGGCTGTGGCAATCACCGCCGGCGCCTTAGCAAAATTAAACCGAACTGAACTGGAAGGAATTTTGGCTCACGAATTGTCGCATATCGGAAACCGGGACATTCTTGTATCCACCATTGCCGTTGTTTTGTCCGGAGCCATCGCTATGATTGCCGACATTTTTTTGAGGATGACTTTTTGGTCAAGCGACGATCGAAGAGGCGGGGCATTGGTTTTGATTATGGCGATTGTTGCCGCTATTTTAGCTCCTTTTGCGGCTATATTGCTTCGCCTTGCGGTTTCAAGAAAGCGTGAATTTCTGGCTGATGCTTCGGGCGCGCTTTTAACCCGCTATCCCGAAGGTTTGGCTTCGGCCCTTGAAAAAATCGGTGAAGATATTAATCCGATGAGATCAGCTTCTGATGCTACCGCTCATCTTTACATCTCGAATCCGTTCAAAGGCAAAGAAAGAAAAAGCTGGTTTGTAAAACTTTTCATGACTCATCCGCCGATAGAGGAGAGGATTAAAATTTTAAGGGGGATGAAGATTTAGAGAATGGTGAGGTGCGAGAGTGGTTTAATCGAACGGCTTGGAAAGCCGTGGTGCCGTAAGGTGCCTCGTGGGTTCAAATCCCACCCTCACCGTATTAACAAATTAGAACACTTTCTGGTGTTATAATTTGATATATCTGTGTGGGATTTGAAGGGAGTCCTGGCGGACTCCCAGGGGTCGAACATTAATTTACAAAACAAACAAAGAGACCAAATCCCACCCTCACCGCCAGTTGGGAAACTTTTTAAGTGTTTCCCAGTATGCTTCTTCTATATGCTTTTTTGCTTTCTGTTTGTTTTTTAGAAACCCGTATACGTGGGCAAATCCAACGTGGGTCTGCACATTATGTTCATCTAATTTCAAGGCTTTTGTGAGTAACCTTTCGGCCTCTTTTGCGTCGTTAGAATCGCCCCTAAGAAGTTCCATCGCGTCGTAGTACAAATCGTTTATATTTGTTTCATCTTGTTTAAAATAAAGTTTTTTCATAATTCTTCATGTCATGGTTTCCTGTAGCGAGTCGTTCGACCAAGTCCAACGCGCTCCACCTTTTTGAGTCGAAGGAGCTTATCAAGTGCTTGATTAATGGTTCGACGGGCAACGCCTGTGGCTTTGGAAATTTCTCCGGGCGTAGCCGAATCAGTTTTTTGAAGGCAGTTCCATATTAAGAAAAGCCCATAAATAATTTTATAAACTTGCCATATTGCGGATGCTGATTTATCATAACTTCAGTACTTTGAGTCGATTTCTGACTCAAGAAGGAGGGAATGGTCATGTGTGATTACTCTGTTGTCGCTAAGAACCAGCGGGACTATCGGACTGGAGAGCGACTTGTCGTTACCCAGTTCGGCCCGTACACGCGCGGGACTGCGTCGCCTGACGATCGTACGACCGCGGTCTGTTTAAGGAGCGGGGCCTGTTTGATGATTTCGGATCTCCCTAAGGAGATTCGGGAGTCGTTTGAACTGTCAAAAGGAGAGTTGTACCCGATCTTCATGCAACTCCCGAACCGCGAAAGAAACCATCGGGATGCCCTTGTTTTTGACAACGGGCGGACGATTCTCGTAAGCAAACTCCCGATCGGTCTGGCCATGACCGTGCATGAGCGAAGACCGGACATCACGGTTGGCGCCGCTCTTCCGGAGCTGGTTGCTGTTCTAAGCCGCTAACTCTACTCGTTCTTGCGATCCGCTATGAAACGTACAGTATATTGAACATACTGTACGTTTCATAGCCTAATTTAATACTCATTTGTCATCCAAATTCATTTCAATAATCGTTATTTTTTCTGTCGTTGCCTTTGGATATATTTAATCCGTAACTATAAATTCACTGGCGAACAAGCCACCGATGTTTGGAATCTTTCAGACGGCTGCGGCGGCGACAAAGAACATCATCACTAACCATGGAAGAAATACAAACAAACAAAGATTCATACCAGCTTAAAAAAGAAAAGAAATCAGGAGAACAGAAAATATTGTCTCGAAGGCAGATGATAAAAAAAACGCTCAAGATAATAATTCCGTTAATAATTATTGCTGTTGGAATTGGCGGATTCGTATGGTATAGCGCAACCAGACCCGTTGCTCCAGAAGATGAAATTATTTCAAGGAGGGGCATTCATTGGCATCCAGAGTTGTCTGTTTTCATTAAAGGGCAAAAGCAAGAAATTCCAGCGAATCTTGGAATCGGCATTCGTCACGAATCAATCCATACCCATGATTCAAGCGGGGTATTGCATTTAGAGATTCAAGGAGTAATTAGAAAGAAAGACATAAGGTTGAGTCGTTTCTTTGAGATTTGGAACAAGCAATTTAATTCAAGTTGTATATTCGAATTTTGTAATGGGCCAGATGGGAGCGTTAAAATGTTTGTAAATGGCAACCCGAATATAGAATTCGAGAATTATCAAATGAAAAATGGCGATAAGATAGAAATTAGATACGAATAATCCTGTTTATTCCATTTCGATCCATAGTTAAAACAATTCAATCCTTCGACAAACT
>ERZ1292623.736-Hain-H51-01um-R1-736-length-33689-cov-7_pt1 | contig 33689 bp, 34 predicted proteins | sample MGYA00564398_ERZ1292623 | MGnify/ENA primary metagenome ERZ1292623 (study PRJEB36523, sample SAMEA6512633) | groundwater metagenome | collected 2019-01-07 | study: AquaDiva: Metagenomics assemblies of 32 groundwater samples
ATATTGTTTTCCAAAAGACACCGATGCTATAATGGCTGAAATGGCGGATTTGATAGAAAGCGCGCCGGTTGGAAACGCAAAACTGCTTTTGGCAAAAGGCTTGAAGGTATTTAGAGCCATGCGCGACTACAACCGGACTCTTCTTTCCTCCCAAGGTCTTAGCCTCGACGATGTCAGACGGCACGATAAAGAGTTGGCCAAATTGATTAAAAATAAGAGGAATAAAAAATAAGAGGAATAAAAAATGAAAATTTTAGTAACCGGAGGGCTCGGTTTTATCGGTTCCCATATAGTTGACGCTTGCGTCGCCAGAGGCGATGAGGTTTTTTCAGTTGACAATTTGCATTCCGGCAAAAAGGAGCATGGCAATTCTGAAGCTCCCAATTTTCAAACTAACATTTCGGATTATGCTGAATTGGAAAAGGTTTTTAGCCAAGTCCGTCCCGAAGTCGTTTTCCACTGCGCCGCGCTTGCCCGGATTCAGCCGTCTTTTCAAAATCCGCAAAGATATTTTGAAGTTAATGTCGTCGGCACCGGTAATATTTTAAAGCTGGCCAAAAAATACGGCGTCCGGCGCGTTGTTTATTCTGCTTCTTCTTCGGCTTACGGCGAGCAAAAAGTGGCGGCTTTGCGCGAAGATATGACGATGACTGCTCACGCTCTCCATCCCTACGGTTCAACCAAAAGAATGGGCGAGATGCTGATGCGGGATATGGGGCGGGCAACCGGAGGACCGGAGACGGTCTCGCTTCGTTATTTCAATGTCTTCGGACCGCGTCAGACCACTACCGTTGACGGTCCGTACGCCACTGTCATAGGGATTTTTCTTGATCAGTTTAAAAACAGCCGGCCTTTGACAATTGTTCCTGATGGACATCAGAAGCGCGATTTTACATGGGTTGGCGATGTTGTCAGAGCCAATCTTTTAGCTGCTTCTTCGTCGAAAGTCGGCGACGGAGAAATAATAAATATCGGGACAGGCCGAAATCACTCCATTTGGGATGTTGCCGGAATAGTTTTGGCTGGGAATAAGGATACGGCGCCGGAAAAATTTCTGGAATCCGAAAAGTGCGTTTTAGCCGCGGAGCGCAAAGGCGAAGTTCGCGAAACTCTTGCTGACATTTCGCGGGCAAATGCGCTTTTAAAGTGGCAGCCCGAAGTTTCTTTTGAAAAAGGCATTGAAATGCTTAAATCAGCGATCAGAAACAAATTCTAAGGGCAGCGGTTATTTATTCACAGGGCCGCTTGCTTTTTTTGATGTTTTTGCTATATTGTTGTTGTGAGTGTTTCTTCTGGCGCAAGCCCGAAGAGATACATGCTATGTCTGCATAGCTCCGCGCCGTTTGGCGCGGAGTTGTGTTTTGTAGAGTTGTTTTTTATACTGGGAATAGGCCAAAATTTCGGGGGTTGGAAAAGCCTTAGACCAGGAATTGTTTTTTGCAGGGTGGACGGAGAGACACTCACATAATGACATAGTATGGAGTAAAACTTTCTGTTCACCTTATAAAAAACAATTTCGGTCAAATGCTTTGGGGTCAAATGTTCTGGTTTCCGACAACAAAACGTTTGAGTTCTCAAAATATCGGCGCCACAGCCGAAGAAATTTTGGTTTTAATGGCTATCGCCAAAGAAAAAGTTCAAAACCGCTACGGAATTTTTTTGGAGAATGAAATTCAGTTGTTGTTTTAAAAGTTATCCACAGTTGGATGCTGAATTTTGTTGTATTCTTTTTTTAAGTTGCGATAATTAAATCAGAAGCACATTCTAAAGTTGAGTAAAAATTTTTTTCAAAAGAATTTTTACGCTCTGCACAGTTTATTAAAACAAGAAATATAGCGCGGTCGATGTTTTTTGTTTTCTTAATCCGTTTTCGTCTCCGCCGGTCGGCGGATGACGGAGGCGGGTTAGAATAATAAAATTTCAAATGGCTAAGAAAAAAAGAAAGAAAGCGGCCAAAAAGACCAAAAAGGCCAGAAAAGCCAAGAGTCGCCGCCGCTAATTAAAAAAAGATATCCCCACTTTACGGGGATATCTTTTTTTAATATTCTAACGGGGTATGAGGATAAAACTGCAAGCGACCAATTTCAAGCTGACTCCGGCAAATGAAGTTATGGTCAATGCCAAATTAACGGAGCCAGCCAGAAAACTTTTAAAAAAAATTGATGAAAAAGCCGATATTGTCTTTGACGTTGAACTGGAACTGATTACGAAACATCATCGCAAAGGCCAGATTTGGCGGGCCGAGGCCCAATTGAATCTGCCGGGTCTGCAAAATCTCTTGAGAGCCGAAGCAACCGCTGAAAGCCTAGGACAGGCCGTAAATTCGGTTAAACGCGAATTGCTGAAAGAAATTAAAAAATACAAACATCAATAATCTCTGGAAATAAAATGCTTGCCGATAAAATTTTTTTTACCAAAGGAGTCGGAATTCACAAAGAAAAATTAGCTTCATTTGAGATGGCTTTGCGCGATGCGGGCCTGGCGCCGTTTAATCTGGTGCTGATTTCAAGCATTTATCCTCCGAGCTGCAAAAAAATAAGCCGGGAAGAAGGCTTAAAATATTTAAAATTCGGCCAGGTGGTTTTTGCGATTTATTCTCGGCTGTCTTCCAACGAACCCAACCGTTTAATGGCGGCTTCGGTTGGAGTGGCCATTCCGGCCGACCAAAACCAATACGGTTATCTTTCCGAACACGATTCTTTCGGCGAGACCGAACAAAAAGCTGGCGATTACGCCGAGGACCTGGCCGCTCAGATGCTGGCAACTACGCTCGGATTGGAGTTTAATCCCGATACCTCTTGGAACGAACGTGAACAGATATTTAAGATGTCCGATAAAATCGTCCGCACTTCAAACTTTACCCAGTCGGCAATCGGCAACAAAGACGGCCTTTGGACCACGGTTTTTGCCGCCGCGGTTTTAATTCCGCAGGGATCGCAGTTAAATGCCGCTTAAAGGCGTTTTAAAGATATTGAAAAATAAATTCGGATAGATTATCCTGATATTTTTATGTTTTTGATTGCTAAATTGTTCGGCGACGCTAACGCCAGATTTCTAAAAAAACTTCAGCCTTTAGTTGAAAGAATCAATGTTTTGGAGCCGGAGTTTAAAAAACTGACGGATGAAGAGTTGCTGGCAAATTCTCAGAATTTGTGTTCCAAATTGCGGAGCGCTGAACCGGCGGCCGCCGCGCTTGATGAAGCCCTGCCGGAAGCTTTTGCTTTGGTTCGCGAAGCGTCCGCGCGAACGCTCGGCCAGCGCCATTTTGATGTTCAGCTTTTGGGCGGCATTATTCTTCATCAGGGCAAAATCGCCGAGATGAAAACCGTAGAAGGCAAAACGCTGGCGGCTACTTTGCCTGCTTATTTAAACGCGCTTGCAGGCAAGGGCGTGCATGTCGTTACGGTTAACGATTATCTTGCCCGCCGTGACGCCGTTTGGATGGGACAGATTTACGATGCTCTTGGTTTGACTGTTGGTTGTATTAACCATGAAACGAGTTATCTCTATGATCCGGCCCATAGCCAAATTCAAAATGAAAACTCAAAAACTAAAATTGATGAAAAAGATAAATTAGACGACGTTAGAGACACACAAGGGGCTTTTCGCATTGTCCATGAATATCTCCGGCCGTGTTCCAGAAAAGAGGCTTACGCGGCCGACATTACCTACGGCACCAATAACGAATTTGGTTTTGATTATTTGCGCGACAACTTGGTTTACGGCGCCGAACAAATTTCGCAAAGAGAACATTATTTTGCGATTGTTGACGAAGTGGACTCAATTTTAATTGACGAGGCCCGGACACCTTTGATAATTTCGGCTCCCGACCAGACCGCCGGAGAACTTTACCGGACTTTCGCCAAAATAGCCAAAAATCTGCAAAAAGACAAAGATTACAAGGTTGATGAAAAGCATAAATCGGCAACCATTACCGATGAGGGAATAGACCGGGTTGAAAATTTGCTTAACATCAAAGATCTTTATGCCGAAGGCGGAATAAAATATGTCCATCATTTGGAACAGTCCCTGAAAGCCGAGGCTCTTTTTCAGCGCGATAAGGATTATGTCGTAAAAAACGGCGAAGTTATCATTGTAGACGAGTTTACCGGCCGGCTGATGCCGGGCCGGCGCTGGTCGGAAGGTTTGCATCAGGCCGTTGAAGCCAAGGAAGGAGCGGCAATTCAGAAAGAATCGCGCACGGTCGCCTCAATCACTTTCCAGAATTATTTCCGGCTTTATGAAAAACTTTCGGGAATGACCGGGACTGCCGCGACTTCAGCCGAAGAATTCCACAAAGTTTATAATCTTGACGTTGTCGTTATTCCGACACACAAAGCGATGGTCAGGCGCGATCTTAGCGATAAAATTTTTCAAACCGAAAAAGGCAAGTGGAACGCGGTAGTCTGCGAAGTTAAAGAAAAGCGCGCCGCCGGCCAACCGGTTCTTCTGGGAACGGCGTCAATTGAAAAAAATGAATTAATATCGGCTTTGCTCGGCCGCGAAGGCATCAAGCACGAAGTTTTAAATGCTAAAAACCACGAGAGGGAAGCGGAAATAATAGCGCAGGCCGGCAGGCCGGGCGCGGTGACAGTGGCGACAAATATGGCCGGTCGAGGAGTTGATATAGTTTTGGGCGGCAATCCGTCCGAACCGAACGAAGCCGATAAAGTGCGTCGTGCCGGAGGACTGTTTGTTTTGGGCACCGAGCGCCATGAGGCCCGGCGCATTGACAATCAGCTTCGCGGACGCTCCGGCCGGCAGGGCGACCCTGGCGAGACCCAATTTTTCGTTTCTTTTGATGACGACCTTCTTCGCGTTTTTTCATCCGAGCGCATTAAAAATATGATGAAGAGTTTCGGCATTCCCGAAGACGAGGCTATTGAAAATAAAATGGTTTCGCGCGCTCTGGAATCGGCGCAGGCCAAAGTGGAAGGTTTTAATTTTGACGCCCGCAAACACTTGCTTGAATATGATGATGTGATGAACAGGCACCGCAGCGCGATTTACCGGCGCCGAAAAGAAATTTTATTCAGCCGAAGTGGCGAACTCATAAATCGCGCCAGAGAATTATTGGCCAGTGAAGACGAACTTGGCGGTTTTGCCGAAAAAATAAAAATATTGGGTGAGGAACGGTTTTCGCAGACTTTAAGGATTTTGTGGCTGCAGACAATTGATCACTTCTGGCTTGAACATTTGGAAGAGATGGAATATATGCGCTCTTCGGTAAGACTCCGGGCTTACGGCCAGCGCGATCCCTTGGTTGAATATAAAAATGAAGCCGCGCGCCTTTTTCACGAACTTGAGAACGCCATAGAAAATCATGTCGCCGATATGATTCTTCGCATCGGCGGCCAATCTCCAAAAGAGGAGAAAATTCAGCTCCAAACTCTTCATCAATCGCCAAGCGCCGGCAATTTTGAAACTGTCAAAAACCCGATTTTTAACAAGGTCGGCCGCAACGATCCTTGCCCGTGCGGAGCAGTTGATGCAAACGGCCGTCCTAAAAAGTTTAAAAAGTGCCACGAGCAATGAGCATTAAAAAGATATTCCCCGCGAAAAAGACAAATGCGAGCAAAATCTAAATATGTTATTATTTAAATGATTCCATGAAAATCATATCCAATTCTTTGCATCATTTCGCTTTTTTCCGCAACAAGGAAGTTGACGCTTTATACGTAACATTGGCTTTAATTGAGTTTGCCGAAAGCCTTACCGGTATATTTGTGCCGATTTATCTCTGGAACATCGGCTATCCTTTTTGGAAAATTTTGTTCTTTTTTCTTATCAAGTCGGTATTTTTCATCATAATTCTCATGTCTTCTCTTTCTTTGATTAAAAAGTTGAGCGATAAATTTTTGATGATGGCAAGCATTCCTTTTTTGGTTCTCTATTTTTTTGGATTGAAGTTTATTGGTGAAATTCCTTCATTTTTTTACATTTTGCCGATTTTGCATTCGGCTTCAATTTTTCTTTTCAATACCGGCTATCACATCAGTTTCAGTTCAGCCTCCGATACCGATTCTTTGGGTAAAGAAATCGGGGCGCGCTATTTAATAAGCTCGCTGGTAACTTTAAGCGCGCCTTTTTTGGGCGGATTGTTGATAGCGCTCTTTGGTTTTAGCAGTGTTTTCACTTTGAGCGCCGCGCTTTTATTTTTGTCGGTTTTGCCGCTTTTTTATTTTCCCCAAAGAATGATTTCAGCGGATATATCTCAAAGATCAATCTGGCAGTATTTGTGGTTGAAGCCCATAGCGCCTTTTACTTTTTCCGGCATCGGTTATGCCGCAGAAACAATGGTCGGAGTTATCATTTGGCCTATTTTTATGTTTACGGTTTTGGGTTCAATTAAAGAAATCGGGGGAATAATTTCAATCGGTCTTTTAGCCGGAGCGATAGTGACTTTTTTAATAGGTTTTCTTTCAGATGCCGGCCGCAGGCGCAGAGTTATTATTTGGTCATCGCTTTTGTCGGTATTAATCTGGTTTTCGCGGCTTTTTTACGCGTCGCCTTTGGCAGTCGCTTCAACTCAGATCATCGGGCATACCGCTTTCAGCGCTCTTGCGGTTGGCTGGTCCAGCCAGTATTACAAAATCGCCCGGACCCTTCCGTCTTTAAGTTCTTTTATTTTAAGCCGCGAACTTCTTTACAGCCTTGTCCGCGCGCCTTTTATTTTATTGTTAATGATTTTGTCAAATTACCTTCCGCTAAATTCGTTTTTCGGGCTGACTTTCGTTTTAGCCGCGCTTTCAACTCTTCTTTTTCCTTTGGCTAACAAAGTCCATACCAGTATCCTTCAAAAATCATTCTGAAATATGCCGGAATTGCCGGAAGTTGAAACGATTAAGCGGGATCTTCTTAAAAAAATTATCGGAAAAAAAATCGCCGCGGTTGAAATCCGCGATAAAAAAATCGCCAAGCCAGACAGCCGGACGCTCATTCAGGCGCTCTCGGGAAACCAATTCGCGGCGATTGAACGAATCGGAAAGCTCCTGATTTTCCGGCTTAAGACGGGAGAAAGATTTCTGCTGGCGCATTTGAAGCTTACCGGACAGTTGGTTTATTGTTCTTCGGAAAAGCTTCAAAAGTTCAACCGAGCGACCATTTATTTTAATGACCAAAGCCGCCTTTATTTCAATGATCTTCGCAAATTCGGCTATTTTAAAATAGCCGATAAAAAAACAAAGGAAGAAATCGTGAAAGGAAGTTTCGGGCCGGACGCGCTTTCGGAAGATTTTAATTTTTCTTATTTTAAAAATCAGTTTATCCGCCGGAAGAAAAGCCGGATTAAAACAATTCTTTTAAACCAAAAAATAATGGCCGGCGTCGGCAATATCTACGCCGATGAATCTCTTTTTGAAGCGGGGTTAAAACCAACGAGGAAAATAGAATCGTTAAAAAGCGCGGAAATCAAAAAATTATTCTTGGCTGTAAAAAAGATTTTGAAAAAAGCGGTTAAGCTCCGCGGCACTTCAATTCGCGATTACGTTGACGGCAAGGGTCGGCAGGGATATTTTGCGGATTATTTAAAAGTTTACCGGCGCGAAGGGAAAAAATGTTTGCGGTGCAAAAAAGGAATGATTAAAAAAATCCGCGAAAACGGGCGCGGCACGAGATTTTGCGATTATTGCCAAAATTAGGATATAATAAATAAAATATGGCGGCTGCTGAAAAAAACATACGCCTTTCGCCTTCAAGCCTCGGGCTTTTCCGGGAGTGTCCGCGCTGTTTTTGGCTGCAAATCAACGAAGGCATCCATCGACCGTCGGGGCCCTTTCCGTCTCTGCCCGGCGGAATGGATTTGGTTATCAAAGATTATTTTGATTTTTGGCGGATTAAAAATGAATTGCCGCCCGAAATTCGGGGCAAAGTCAGCGGTAAATTATTTTATGATCTGGCAACATTGAAAAAATGGAGGAATTGGCGGACCGGCCTTACTTATGAGGACAAAGAATCCGGCGGAATTCTTTCCGGCGCGCTGGATGATTGCGTGGTTGATGATGATCTTTACGCTCCGCTTGATTACAAGACCCGCGGCTATCCGCCAAAAGAAAACGGACACAAGTTTTATCAGGGCCAAATGGATGCCTATACTTTATTGCTCAACGCCAACGGTTATCCCATCAAGAATTTGGCATATCTCGTTTATTATTTTCCAAAAAAAGTTGAGGAAAATGGAGTTGTCCATTTTAACGTTGAGGTTAAAGAAATGAAGACTGATTTGGAAAACGCAAAAAAAGAACTGAAAAAAGCTGTCGGCGTTTTAAAATCGGTTCTGCCGGCCAAACACTCCGAATGCGCTTTTTGCTCGTGGGGCGAACACAATATTGATTAGGCTTTTTCAACCCGTTCAACATATTCGCCGCTCTGAGTATTTATTCGCACCGTATCGCCTTCATTGATGAAAAAAGGAGCCTGAACTGGTAGATCGTTTTCCAAAACAATTTCTTTTGTTCCTCCCTGCGCGGTGTTGCTGCGTTCGGACGGCGGCGCGTTTTTGACGACATAATCGGCTTTTATCGGCATAACCAGTCCGATAATTTTTTCGCCAAAAACCAAAAGCTCCACGTCCATATTTGTTTTTAAAAATTTTCCGTTTTCGCCGACAGCATTTTCATTTAAAGAAATTCTCTGGCCTGGTTTTTCAGGAGAAGAAAAGGTGAATTGGCCGCGATGGGCGAATATGAAACACATTGGCCTCTTTTCTATATTGGCCTCTTTAAAAATTTCATTTTGATGAAAGCTTCTTGAAGTTATTTTGCCGCTTGCAAGATTTTTGATTTTGGCTTGCATCACCGGCTTTCTTTGCTGCATGCGCAAAAATTGCGATTCCAAAACTTCGTAAGGATCTCCGTCAAGAATAAAAAGCGTCCCTTTTTGCAAATTGGCGTATGTAAGCATATAAAAATTATAGTATAATGATTCTGTATGGAATATCAACCGACCATTGGTTTTGAGATTCACGCTGAACTGAAAACCCGGACCAAAATGTTTTGCGATTCGCCAAATGATCCTTTGGAAAATCATCCCAATATCAATGTTTGCCCGGTTTGCATGGGACATCCCGGAACTTTGCCGGTAATAAATAAAGAAGCCGTCAAGAAAGTTCTGCTGACCGGCCTGGCGCTGGGCGGCAAAGTCAGCCAGTACTCGCGCTTTGAACGCAAAAATTATTTTTATCCCGATCTGCCGAAGGGCTACCAAATATCGCAGTATCAGCATCCTTTGGTCCTTGGCGGAGAAATGACATTGCCGTCCTCCGGGAAAAAAATCAGAATCACGAGAATCCATCTTGAAGAAGATACCGGCCGTTTAGTGCATGACGCAGGCGGCTTTGATGCAAGGTCGGAGCGGGTTTCGCTCGTTGATTTTAACCGGGCTGGCGTTCCGCTAATGGAGTTGGTAACCCAGCCGGACATCTCGTCGGCTGAAGAAGCCGGAGATTTTGCTGAAGAATTCAGGCTGGTTTTGCGCTATTTGAATGTGTCGGAGGCCGACATGGAAAAAGGCCAGCTGCGCCTTGAAGCCAATGTTTCTTTGAACATGGGCACAAAAGTTGAACTCAAAAACATAAATTCTTTCAGTGCCCTGCGTCGGGCCATTGAATACGAGATCAAACGGCAGGAAAAACTTTTGAAAGCCGGCAAAATAGTTTGCCACGAGACCCGCGGCTGGGACGACAACGGACAAAGAACCGTTCTGCAGCGCAGCAAAGAAGAATCCCATGATTATCGTTATTTTCCCGAGCCGGATTTGCCGCCGGTTAAACCTTATGAAGACGAGGAATTAAATCCAGAAAAATTAAAAAGCGAATTGCCGGAACTGCCGTGGCAAAAAAGGCTCCGATTCATCAAAGAGTATAATCTCCGGCCGGAAGAATCGGCAATGCTTATCAGCGACAAAAACTTATCGGATTTTTTTGAAAAAACAATTTCTGAACTTTTGGAATGGGTCAGCTCTAAAAATAAAGCCCGGGCTGTCGGAACGGCTTTAAATTATTTAACTTCGGATTTGCAGGGTTTGGTGAAAGAAAAAGAATTAAACTGGGATGAGCTTCTGGTTAACCCTGAAAATTTTGCCGAACTTGTTAAAATGATCAATGAAAATTCCGTCTCATCGCGAGCCGCTAAAGATATTTTGAGAATTATGGTTGAAGAAGGCGGCGACCCTTCAGAAATCGCTCAAAGCCGGGGACTCAAACAAATTGGCGATGAATCCCAGCTTGAAAACAGCGTAAAAAAAGTCCTTGAAGAAAATCCCAAGGCCGTGGCGGATTTTAAAAAAGGAAAACTGCAATCTCTTCAATTTTTAATCGGTCAAATTATGCGCGAAACCAAAGGCGCCGCCAATCCCGAGGTTATCCGCAGCCTATTGACAAAGATAATAGAAAGAGTATAATAAAATATGTAAGAGTCAAGGTCCTTAGGTCTATAAACCTAAGGCAGTCTTAAGGATACAGCTCTACCTGTTATGAAGGAGGAAGGAGGTCTAAAACCCCGACCTTGCTAGTACGGCAACATAACAGAAAAATTGGTAAAAAGCCTTTTGGTGCTGCGTACTGTTATCTTCTACACATATATTATATTAAATATGTGGTAGATAGCGGGAAACAGCGCTAGCGAAAGGGTATTTAGATTTCCGCCTTTGGCGGATATGCCCTTTCGCTAGAAATTTTAAAATAGTTTTTGAGAGGCCTTAAAAAGCCTCTCATTTATTTTTAATCCAGCGGATTTTTTTGTTTTTTTTAAACCACGTTTCCTGGCGCCGGGAATAGCGCCAGATTAAGTTTCGGAGTTTGCTAATCATTTCTTCTTTTGAAATTTGGCCGCGAAGATGCATTGCGATCCATTTGGGCTCAAGGCCGAGCTCGCCCAGCCGTTTCCAGCTGACGCCTTGCCTGTGCAGGCGCCCGATTTCGGCAACCATTCCGGCTTTGAGCCGGGCATTTAAGCGCTTGTTTATTTTTTTTCTTAACTCTTCCGGTTCGGTTTTAATGCCAAGCCACAATATATTATTTTGGTCTGAAACCGGCGATAAAGAAGCCGGTTCGGATTTTTTTGTTTTTTTGCTGTTTTTAAATTTAGCGATCTCAATCGCCCTGATAAGGCGGCGTTTATTTTTGGGTTCAACTGTTTTACTGCGTTCGGGATTGAGTTTTTTCAGCATTTTAAACAATTCTTCAGCTGATTTTTTTTCAAGAAGTTTTCTTAATTTCCAGTCCGGAGGAACTTTTGGAATATTAACCAGTCCGAGCGCGGCGTCAATGTAAAAACCGGTTCCGCCGGCGATTATCGGGATTTTACCTCTTTTTCTTATTGTTTTTATGGCTTTTCGGGCGCATTTTTGGAAACGTTCGGCCGTAAATACTGTTTTTGGAGAAACTAAATCAAGGCAGTAGTGTTTGACGTCTTTCATTTCTTTTTTGGCAATTTTGCCCGAAGCCAGATTGAGTTTTTTGTAAACTTGCCGCGAGTCGGCTGAAATAATTTCGCCGTTTATTTTTTTAGCTATTTTTACCGCTAAAGCCGATTTGCCTGAAGCCGTCGGCCCGACAATTATAATTATTTTATTTTCATATAGTCGCAACATATTGTTTTTTTAAAAAAATGCATAATCTCCGCTGAACGCATCGCGGAGAAGCCGTAGAAAATATAGATTTTTGCAAAGAAAAATAGCGGTCGGAAAACTTTTTGCGGAGTGCAAACGAAGCAAAAAGGCAAACGGGGTACCGCGTTATTTTTATAAAGCAAAAATCATATTTTTAGGCTTTGGAGCGTTTAAGTGAAGCGGGGATTATGCATTTTTATAATATGTTTTTATTTGGGGTTGAAATTTTTTTTGAGAAAATCATCAATTTTCATGAATTGCTGATTTTTTTATCTTTTGTCTTACTGGGCATAAATTAAATTTTATAATGTCCTGATTTCGTTGGCAATGATTGAAGCTTGATTGTTGCGGCGAGAAATGCGGCCCTTGATTTTAAGGCCGGTTTCTTCCCGGATCAGGTGGCCGAATTTTTGCAGAGCCCGCGGGAAAACCAGCGCTTCCAAAGATCCCGAAAAATCCAAAATTTTCAAAAAAGCCATCGGTTCTCCGTTTTTAGTCAAAATTTTCTTTATGGACTGGACGCATCCGGCAATCATTGCCGGCGCTCCTTCGGCCAATGATTTGGCGGTATTGATGTTCATTTTTTCTTTTTCCAGTTTGACTCGCAACCGGTCCAAAGGATGGCCGGAAACATAGAGGCCCAAAAGTTCTTTTTCCCATTTTATTTTTTCGTCAAAAGGCGCCGGATCGGCTTTTTGGAGTTTGAGCGTCGGGATTGAATTCTGATTCATCAAGCCGAAAAGAGAAGACTGATTTTGGGCGCGAGTTCGGACGGCGTCTTTGCGGTAAGCTAATATGGTCTCCATGTTGGCAAGCATTTGATTTCTTTCGCCAAGAGCGTCAAGCGCTCCGGATTTGACAAGCGATTCCAAAGATTTTTTATTCAAGTCTTTTGATTTTACCCGTTCCAAAAGATCGGTCAGGCCAAAATAAGGTCCGTTGATTTTTCTTTCTTCAATTATGGCCGAAACAATATTGGCGCCGACATTTTTGACCGTAAAAAGCCCGAAACGAATCTGGTCCTGTTCTGAGTTTGTCAAAGGGTCCTGTCCAATGCCCGATTTTACGACCGTGAAATCTTCAAACGACGTGTTTATGTCCGGTGGCAAAACCGGAATTTGCATACGCTTACATTCTGCTATTATTTCCGCTATTTTTTCGGTGTCTCCGGATTCGGCCGTAAGCACCGCGCACATGTATTCGGCGGGATATTTGGCCTTCATGTACGCTGTCTGGTAAGCCACACGTCCGTAGCAGGCCGCGTGCGCCTTATTGAACCCATACCCTTGAAATGGCTCAAATAGCCCCCATATTTTTTCTGCTTCGTTTTTGGAAATTCCGCTGTGTTTTTGGCACCCTTCAATGAATATGTCGTGTTGGCGCGCCATTTCTTCCGGAATTTTTTTGCCCACCGCTTTTCTGAATTTATCCACCGATTCCCAGTTGTATCCGGCAAGTTCCAAAGCGGTCAGCAAAAGATCGTCTTGGTAGACAAGTATGCCGTAAGATTTTTGAAGAAATTTTTCGGTTTTGGGATGGAAATATCTAACCGGACTTTTTCCGTGTTTGCGCGCAATGTATTCCGGAATGTTGTTTATGGGTCCCGGCCTGTAAAGCGCGATCATTGCGTTTATGTCATGAATCGTTGTCGGCTTAAGCTCCACGAGATATTTTGTCATTCCGTCTCCATTTAACTGAAAAAGACCCTCAGTTTCTCCTTTTGCCAGCATTTCAAAAGTACTTGCGTCATCTAAAGGAATTTTTTCTATGTCAATTTCAATATTTTTACGTTCTCGAACAAGTCGCACTGCGTCTTCCAAAATAGCAAGATTTCTTATGCCTAAAAAGTCCAATTTGGTAAGTCCTATGCCGTCTTCTCCAACGGCGTACATATCGTACTGGGTAATTACGCTTCCTCCTTTCGGGTCGTATTGCAACGGAACATATTCAATAAGGGGTTTTGGCGCGATAACTACTCCGGCCGCATGCACAGAAACATGGCGCACCGTTCCTTCAAGGCGTCTGGCGGTGTCAATTATTTCACGCGCCTCCGGATCAAGATCATAAAGTTTTTTCAATTCCGATTCAAGCTCCAAGGCGCGGCCAATCGTCATTGGAAATCCTTGCGAACCCATCGGAATAAGGCGAGCCACGCGGTCTCCGGCATCATATGGTTTGCCCATGGCCCTAGCCACATCGCGGACAGCTCCTCTTGCAAGCATTGTGCCAAAGGTTCCAATTTGAGCAACTTTATCCTCGTCATATTTTTGCTTCGCGTATTCAATGACTTCTTGGCGCCTGTCGTCCGCGAAATCCATATCTATATCCGGCGCCGACGGACGAAATGGATTTAAAAATCTTTCAAAAGGAAGCTGATAATCAATCGGATTTATGTTTGTTATTCCCGAAAGGTAAGCCACCAGGGACCCGGCCGTTGACCCTCGAACGGTTGTATATATTTTTGCTTCCCGGGCAAATCTCATTAGGTCGGCGACAACCAAAAAATACGGAGCGTATCCCTTGTTTTTAATGACTTCAAGTTCATAATTCATTCTTTTTACAATTTCTTCGTCATTTTCAAGTTTCCGCTCTTTGGCGCCCTTCAAAGAAAGTTCCGCGAGCATTTGATCCGCGGTTTTTCCGTCTTCAAGAGCGAAGTTCGGAAAAATAAATTTACCCAAAGTTAGTTCAACATTGCAGGCGTCTGCTATTTTCAAAGTATTTTCAACCGCTTCCGGGATGTCTACAAATCTTTCGCGCGCCTCTTCCGGAGAAATAAAATGATATTCTCCGTTTCCTGAAAATATTGCTGTCTCCGCGACGTCTGTGTTGGTTGAAACCGCAACCAGCGTCTTATGCGCAAGCGCGTCATCTTTTTTTAAATAATGAGAGTCCTGGGTCGCGGCCATGGGAATTTTCATTTCGCGCGAAAGCTCAACAATCGCATCTTTCCATTTTTTGAACCATTCCATGTCGGGGTGATGCATAATTTCCAGAAAATAATTTTCGGACCCGAAAATTTTCTGATGTTCGCGTATTATTTCCCGGGCACGATCCATATTTCCGACCTGTATCGCTCTGCCAAGTTCTCCTCCGGGGCATCCTGAAAGGGTAATAATGCCTTCGGAATGCCGCCTAAGAAGCTCTTTGTCCACGCGCGGCTTGTAATAAAATCCTTCAAGGTGCGCGAAAGTGGTTAGTTTTACCAGATTTTGATATCCCGTGTTGTTTTTTGCCAAAAGCGTCAAATGATAACGTTTGTCGTCTATGTGCGCTTCTTTTTGCAATCTAGAACGGCATGCCACATACACCTCGCATCCTATAATCGGCTTTACTCCGTTTTTTTTGCACTCGGAATAAAAATCAATGGCGCCATACATTACTCCGTGGTCGGTCAAAGCCAGCGCTTCCATCTCAAGTTCCTTGGCGCGCCTGACCAAATCGCTGACCTTTGAAAGGCCGTCAAGAAGGGAATAGTGGGAATGGGTGTGGAGATGAACGAAAGGCATGATTTTAAACTTATTTTAGCATATAATATCGGTGTGGCTAAATTTTTAATCCAAGGAGATCGGTTTTTAAGCGGCGAGATCGCGGTTTCAGGCGCTAAAAACAGCGCGCTTAAAATTTTTGCCGCCTCTTTTCTTTTTAATACTCCGGTTCATGTTAAAAATGTTCCGTTAATTGAAGATATTTTGCGCTTAAAAGAGCTGCTTTCAGCCGTCGGGGTCAGAATTTCAAATACCGGCAGCAAAGAATTCGCTTTGGAGGCGCCGGAAAACGCCAATACCGATCTTGATAAAATCATAACCAAAAGTTTAAGAGCTTCGGTTGTTTTGCTGGGACCGGTGCTTGCCCGCTACGGCAAAGTTTCAATGCAGCATCCCGGCGGCTGCGTGATAGGAAAAAGGCCGATAAATTTTTTTGTGGACGGTTTAAAAGCAATGGGAGCGAAAGCGCGCGAAGAAAACGGGTGTTATTTTTTTGAAGCCAAAAAACTTAGATCAGCCGATTTCACATTCCTCGCGCCAAGCGTTACGGCAACCGAAACATTGATGATGGCCTCGGTTTTGGCCGACGGCAAGGTTATTTTAAGAAATTGCGCCTGTGAGCCGGAAATAGTGGCTTTAGCCGAGTTTTTAAACGATTCCGGCGCAAAAATAAAAGGCGCCGGAACTCATACTATTATTATAGAAGGGCTGGGAACGAAAGCCAGATTGACTGCCCGCGCTCCCTTTGAAGTGATTCCCGACCGGATTGAAGCCGGGAGTCTCCTTATTCTCGGAGCGCTTTTGGGAAACCCGCGGGGCGGCGGCTTAAAAATTAAAAATTGTCGGCCTCTGCATTTTTCAAGTTTAACGGCTCATCTTGAAGCGGCTGGCGTGAAAATAACAAGAGGTCCGGATTGGATTTCGGTTTCAAGGCCCAAAAAATTATCGGCGGTTGACGTGAAGACAGGCGAATATCCCGGTTTTGCCACTGATTTGCAGGCGCCTTTTGTCGTTTTTTTAACGCAAACCGACGGCAAGAGCCAGATTTTTGAAACTATTTTTGACGGTCGGTTTGAATATATAAATGAATTGGTAAGAATGGGAGCAAATATCACCCAATGCGACCCCCATCGGGTTATTATTTTTGGGCCGTCGCCCCTTTCGGGGCGGGAAGTAAAAAGTCCGGATTTGAGAGCTGGTTTGGCTTTTGTCATTGCCGGACTCATTGCAAAGGGGACAAGCGTAGTGCACAATGTTTATAACATTGACCGCGGCTACGAAAGTTTGGATCAGAAACTGGCGGCAGTCGGCGCGGATATAAAACGGGTTTCTTAATTTTTTATATTTTATTTTTTATGGGAATTTTCATAAAAAAATTAGGCATAGATTTGGGAACGGCCAACACGCTGGTTTTTTTGCCGGGCAAAGGCGTTGTTTTAAACGAACCTTCGGTAGTGGCCGTTTCAGTGCCGGAAAACAGGGTTTTGGCCGTCGGCAACGAGGCAAAAGTCATGATCGGGAAAACTCCCGACAGCATTACGGCTTATCGGCCGATGAAAGACGGAGTAATCGCCGATTACCGCGTTACCGAGGCGATGCTGCGCTATTATATTGGAAAATCGCTCGGCAAATGGAATATATTTAAACCCGATGTTCTGGTTTCGGTTCCGGCCGGAGTCACTTCAACCGAGCGGCGTTCGGTCATTGAGGCCGCCCAAAAAGCCGGAGCCAAAGAAGCTTTTGTGATGAAAGAACCGATTTTAGCCGCGATCGGGGCCGGCATACCGATCCACGAACCGACCGGGCACATGGTTGTTGACATCGGCGGAGGGACGACTGACGTGGCCGTGATTTCTTTAGGCGGCATTGTTGTTTCGGCTTCGGCCAAAGTCGCCGGCAATAAAATTGATCAGGCCATTGCCGATTACATCAAGAAAAATTTCAATCTCGCCATCGGCGACCGCACCTCCGAAGAAATAAAAATCGCGATAGCCTCGGCAATTCCGGTGGAGGAAGAAAAGAAACACATTATTAAAGGCCGCGATTTTCTGACGGGGCTTCCGAGAACCGCCGAAATCGCCACCAATGAGATCGTCAAAGCCATTGAAAACGAGCTTCGCGAAATTACCAGAACCATTAAATCCGTTTTGCAGGAAACTCCGCCGGAACTGGCAGCCGATATTATTGACCGGGGAATCATTATGACCGGAGGAACTTCTCTTTTGACAAATATCGCCGATTTGGTTTTCAGGGCGACCGGCGTGAAAGCTTACGTGGCGCAGGAAGCTTTGTTTTGCGTGGCCAAGGGCACCGGCATCGCCCTTGACCACCTTGACGTTTATAAAAAAAGCCTTTTGGGCAAAAAAATATGATAATTTCTAATGAGGTGGATGAATTTCTTAAAAAACGGCTGGTTTTTGACTCTGCAAGCTCCGGTTATCTTTTAATCGGCGAAATTAACGGCGAGATTTTGTCTGATTTTCTCAAAAAGCAGGGCGAAGTCTGTTTTTTCACGGGCAATGGAGGTTTGGATGAAATCCGGAACTTGAAAGAAGCGGCTTCAAAACGGATCGCCGGCCAAAATATATTTTATGTTTTAAACACTAAAAATTTAGGCTATTTTTCGTTTCCAGCACTGCTGAAAATTATTGAAGACGCGCCCCCGGGACGGCATTTTATTCTTTTAGCCAAAAATTCAGACGCGGTTCCCGATACTTTGCGTTCGCGCCTTTCTGAAATTCATATCAGTTCGAACGGGCCGGAACAAAAAAACATAAATCAATTCGCCGCCGCCGGAGAGTCGGACCGAAGCCGGCTTATTGAACAATTTACGTCCGATTCCGAAACTTTCGGCCTTTTTTTGGATGAGGCTGAAATTTGGGCAGGAGACAAGCGTGATCCAGCGCTGATGACGCGATTGCAGCGCGTTCGCGAAAATTCGCTGGTTTTGAATATCAGCCGCAAAATGTGCCTTGAATATTTAAGCCAATTCATATGATACAAATGATGCAAACAAAGTCTTTCCGCGAGTCAACTAAAATGAATTTTATAACACAAGTATGATTTATTCTTTTTCCAATTTTGAAATTGAGGCCGGAAAAATAAAAGAATGGTTCAGCCGTGAGCTTGACGGATTGAGGACTGGTCGGGCCAACCCGACGTTGGTTAAAGACATTGTCGTGGAATATTACGGGACAAAAACCAAACTTGAAGGATTGGCTTCAATCGGCGTTCAAGACGCGCGCACTCTGGTAATCCAGCCGTGGGACAAGCAAGCTATTGAAGCCATTGAAAAAGCGATCAGAAGTTCAAATATCGGATTGCAGCCGGTGGTTGATAAAGAAATGATCCGCGTGGTTCTGCCGGAGCTTACCGGCGAGCGCCGGCAATTTCTGACAAAAATAGTCGGCGAAAAATTTGAAGAAGCGCGCGTTTCTTTGCGCAAAGCCCGTGACGACGTTTGGAAAGATATCCAGAATATGGAAAGAGAAAGCAAATTGAGTGAAGACGAAAAATTCAGACTTAAAGACGAACTTCAGAAAAAAATGGACTCGGTCAACGAAGCATTGCAAGGATTGGCCGAGCGCAAGAAAGAAGAAATTATGAAATAACAACTCGGACACATTGTGTCCGAGTTGTTATTTTTATTGCCGTTATTTTCCATCGGTTATATCGGACATCGTAAAAATTGACTTTTTTGGCGATCTGACTATAATGGGGGCAATGCAGTAGCAATGGTCGATTTATCTGCATTACCGATTACTGGATTAGTTGGATACAAGCTTTATTATGACATCAAAAAATCAGGATCAGGATTTCTTGGAGTTCGTCGTCAAAGCATTAGTTGACAATCCCGACGATGTCAAAGTTGACCGCAAAGTTGATGAAATGGGGGTTTTGCTTAACCTCAAAATCAACCCGGTTGATATGGGTAAAATCATCGGCCGCGGCGGCAACACCGCAAAAGCCATCCGTTCTTTGCTTCGGATTGTGGGACTTAAAAATCGTTCCCGAGTCAATCTGAAAATTGAAGAGCCGGAAGGCGGACGCGGTCCGGCAAGAAGTCCGGATGCCGGTATGGACGATCTGAAATTATAATTTGCTACTAACATCTAAAGTTTATTTTGCAAAATCCGTGTTATCATAAAAACACGGATTTTGCGTTTTTATATATGTCTACACCCAAATGATTTTCAGCATAATTACAATTTTTCCGGAGTCGTTTGATTCCTATTTCTCAAGCTCCATTTTAAATCGGGCCAGAAAGCGCGGCCTGATTAAAATTCAATTTTATAATCCGCGCGATTTTGCCGCGGACAGCCGCAAAACAGTTGATGACAAACCCTTCGGCGGGGGGCCGGGGATGGTAATGAAAGCCGAACCGATTATCAGATCCGCGGATAAGGCTTTGAGGCAAAGAGCAAAAATTGAAAAGCGCAAAACAAAAATTATTTTGCTTTCAGCGCGAGGCAGGCAATTTGACGCCAAAAAAGTTCGAAACTGGGCCAGAAAATATAAACATCTGATTTTAATTTCCGGCCGCTACGAAGGCATTGATGAGAGAGTAAAAAAAATCTTAAAAGCTGAAGAAATTTCAACCGGTCCTTATATTTTAACCGGCGGCGAGGCGGCGGCAATGATTATTGTGGACGCGGTCAGCCGCCATATTCCCGGAGTTCTTGGCAAACAGATTAGCCTTGAAGAAAAACACGGCTCTTTTCCGGTTTATACCCGCCCCGAAACGCTAAAATGGAAAAATAAAAAATACCGCGTTCCTAAAACACTTCTTTCCGGACATCATGAAAAGATTGAAGAGTGGAGAAATAAAGGAATTATTTATAAGAAATAGTTATCCGCAAATTAGTTTATTTTTTAAATGCTTCAATGATTGGATCAATATCGCCGGTCAAAATCCGTTCAATGTTATGAAATTTTTTGTTAATTCGGTGATCAGTCACGCGATCCTGCGGAAAATTATAAGTTCGGATTTTTTCGGCGCGTTCCTGACTGCCGATTTGCTCCCGGCGCAAATCCCTGACGGATCCCACAGCCTGCCGTTTTTGCTCTTCAATCAGTTTTGAACGCAGGATTTCCATTGCCTGCTCGCGGTTTCTTTGCTGGCTTCTTTCGCTTTGAGAATGAACCACCAGGCCGGTGGGTTTATGTTTAATTCGGACCGCGGTTTCAAGTTTATTAACGTTTTGTCCGCCCGGCCCGCCGGAACGCGAAAAATTTATCTCAATGTCATCCGGCTTGATTTCAAAAGTTTTTTGGGGATAAATCGGCAGAATCGCAACCGAAGCGGTTGAAGTATGAATCCGTCCCGATTTTTCCGTGTCGGGAATCCTCTGGACGCGGTGCACTCCGGCTTCTTGTTTTAATTTTTCATAAGCGTCCGGATTTTTGATTTCAGCCGTTATTTCTTTGCAGCCGCCAAGATCGCTGGTGGACGAGCTTATAATAACCGTTTTCCAGCCTTGTTTTTGGGCGTATTTCAAATACATATTGGCCAGATCCGCGGCGAACAGCGAAGCTTCCTCGCCGCCGGCGCCAGCCCTGATTTCAAGAATGATTGATTGCGGGCTCATTATTTTTTCTTTTTCAGAGTTTTTTGGGCGCGTTCTCTTCTAGCTTTGAATTTTTCAACCCGTCCGGCGATGTCAAGCAATTTTTCATGGCCGGTATAAAAAGGATGGCAGGCCGCGCAAACCTCAATATCTATTTTTTCTTTGGTCGAGCCCACGGTATAAGTTTTTCCGCAGGCGCATTTTATGACCGCGTTATCATAATATTTTGGGTGTGTGTCTTTTTTCATAGATTTTATCTTAACACTTTTCATTTAAAAAATAAAGGGTCTAATGGGGTTGAAAGAAGCTGATCTTGAATAAAAATAAAATATGCTTTAATATATTCATTATGCCAAAACCGGAATTGAAAGCTGATGATTTGGAAAAAAAAGACGAAAAACCGCAGGAAAATGCGGTTTTGTCTAATATTTCGGTTTCTGCCGAAAAACCCGGCTCCGGCGCCGCGGATTCGGAAATAGAAGCGATGTTTCGGGCCGGAGTCCATTTCGGTTATTCCCGCAGCAGACGGCATCCGAAAATGAAGCCTTATATTTTCAGTTTAAAAAACAATGTTGAAATTTTGGATTTGGAAAAAACGCGTCAGAAATTGCGCGAGGCCGAAGATTTTTTGCGTAAATTAGGACAGGAAAGAAAAAAAATTCTTTTGGTCGGCGCCAAGCCTTCGGCCGCTTTTTTGATAGAAAAAGTCGGCCGCGAACTCGGCATGCCTTATTCGGCAAAGCGCTGGCCGGGAGGACTTTTAACCAATTTTAACGTAATTCGCAAACGGCTTGATTATTTAGAGGATTTGAAAGCCAAAAAATCTTCAGGAGAGCTTGCTAAATATACCAAAAAAGAACAGCTTGTTTTTGACGAAGAAATAAACCGCCTTGAAGAGAAATTCGCCGGTTTGGTATCATTGAAAAAAGAACCGGACGCGCTGATTTTTGTGGATCCGGGTGAAGAAAAAACAGCCGTGCGCGAAGCCCGCCAGCTCGGCATCGCGTCCGTCGGCATTGCAAATATTGACTGCGATCCGAATTTGGTCACCTATCTCATTCCGGCAAATGATTCGGCTCAGTCAAGCATTAAATATATTTTGGAAAGATTGATTAAGGCCTATGAAGACGGATTGCAATCTATTCCGCCTGCCGGAACCGAATAAACAAAAATTAAAATTAAAAATAAAAAATCAAATATTAAAATGGCCGATTTAGACACTATCAGGAAATTGCGTTCGGTTTGCGGAGCGTCAATAACCAGCTGCAAAAAAGCTTTGCAGGAATCCGGCGGCGATTTTGACCGGGCGTTGGAAATTCTGCGCAAAGAAGGAGCCCAAATCGCGCTTAAAAAATCGGAAAGGCAAACCAATGCCGGCGCGGTGGACGCTTATGTCCATTCCGACCGGCGGCTGGGAGCAATCATTAAAGTCAAAACCGAGACGGATTTTGTCGCCAGAAACGGAGAATTTTTGAAATTTGTCCATGATCTGGCAATGCATGTCGCGGCTTCGGGCCCTGAAAATACTGAAGAATTGCTAACTCAGCCCTTTATCCGCGACCAGTCAAAAACAGTCGCCGATCTGCTCAAAGAAAACATCGCCAAATTCGGCGAAAACATAGAAATCGATCAATTTATCAGATTGAACCTTTAATCACAAATTTTAACGCAATGCTGAATTATTTTTTAATTTTGTTTTTAGGCGGTTTTGCCGGTTTGCTGATTATGGTATCGCGCCGGATTTATATTATCCGTTCGCTGAATTTTGAAGAACAAAAACAAAAAATGGAAACTTTGCCGTCATTTTTTGATTTTTTGCGTCAAAACATCGGTCGGCCGCTTGGCGATTTTTCCCAAAAACAAATTCATCCGGCGCTCCTGAAATTGGGTGAAAAATTTTTGAGGCGTTTTCGCCTGCTGGTGCTCAAAATTGAAACCGGCTTACACCGCCTTTCTGATTATTTCCGCGGAAAACGGATCGCCATTAAAAACGGGGAGAGCGGCGGCAACGGAAAAAACTCCGAATTTTGGGATGAAATGCATAAAACCAAAAACGGTTTGCAGAACGGCGGCTCCGAAAAAACGGAAAAATAAAACAGCTTTTGCTCGTCTGTGTAATAAGCCAGCATAGCTCAGCGGCAGAGCAGCGCTTTTGTAAAGCGAAGGTCGGGGGTTCAAATCCCTCTGCTGGCTCCGCATATATCTTAATTTAATATTTATCTCCGCCTAAAATTTTAATCCCCGCACTAAAATTTAGTGCGGGGATTTATTTTGCAGATAATTTTATACGATCGTGTCTTTCAGAATTCTTTTTGCTTTTTGCATGCTTAATCCATCAGCAAAATCAAAACTGATTTCTGAAGGACCTTTGGTTTTAAAAATAAAATCTTCTCCATACTTTAGGCCGTTTGAACCTAAAGTATTTGCCGCTATAGCCACGGCTTCAACTGTTCTGTAATCGGCGTTAAGGCCTCCTCCCTCTCCGTATTTTTCATTAATTTCTCTTGAAAACGTCTCTCTTTGAGAAAGCTGATCGATATAAAAATTTACAGAACATCCCGGTTTTTTCCAATTTTTTACCTCGTTTGCCATTTTTCCCTCCTTCTTTCAATCAATTTATTTTAATGAAATCTATTGTTTATATATATTAGTCTTATTATATTGTCAACCTGGATTTTCAATTGATTTGAATGGTTCCGGCTGATAGAATTGTAATAAAGAACTGCAAAAGGAGGTTAAAAATGTTCTTTGAAATAAAGTTATACATGAGCGTCGCGCTTGGTTTTTACCTGCTCGCGTTTTTCAGCGCGAAAACATTCCGAAAGACGCATATATTTTTGGCGGTTAGCGGCTTGTTTCTTGATTTGTATGCGACATATTTGATGGAAACAATACCTGCTGATTTGACGGAACTTGTTTATTTAAAATCCCATTTTCAATTCATCCTTGAGTTTCATACCGCGATTGCAATTCTTGCAATTGCGGCGTTTCTTGTCCAAATGGCGCTCGGCGTATGCAAAAAAAGAAAAGCTCATATTTTTTCGGCAAAATTCATTTTTTTGCCAATCTGGATCGCAGCGTATCTAAGCGGTTTGTATCTATTGTCTTTTTTTTGATATCTTGATAGATTAACGATTAGCAAAATGTTCTTTTACTGAAAGGAGGGAATATGAATCAAATAATAAGAGAAGGCAAAACAAAGAAAATTATGATGGCAGACATGCCGGAACACGTGATTATTGAATCAAAAGATGATATAACCGCCGGCGATGGCGCCAAGCGCGACGTTATCAGCGGAAAAGGGGAGCTCGCGAATCTGACAACATCAAATGTTTTTAGATTTCTTAAAGCATGCGGTTTGCCTGTAGTAGCATTCATTAAAGAAATAGATGAAACGCGATTTCTTGCCGAACGGTGCAAAATGATACCTTTAGAATTAGTTGTCAGGCGAGAGGCGCACGGATCGTTCCTGCACCGACACCCGCATCTTCAGGAGGGAGATTTCTTCCCGGCACTCTTATTTGAATGTTTTGCCAAGACAAATGACAAGATATGGAGGAAGAACCGATCCATTCCGATGGATGATCCATTTCTGGATTTATCCGATGATTCGGTGAAGTTTTATCGCCCGCACTGGACCGACGCGCAGAAGAAAGAATCGGAGCAAACCGGCTTTAAGGGATTTCTTGTCGGTCAAAAACCGTTCCTGTTAATTCCACGCCAGGATTTTTTTCCTGTAATTGGAAGCACTGAAGAAGATTTTATAAAAATGAAACGGATTGCCAAACAAACTTTCTTGATTCTTGAGAAAGCGTGGCAGCTTCTGGGCAGGCGATTAGTTGATTTTAAAGTAGAGTGTGGAGTGAATATGCATGGTGAACTGCGGCTTGCCGACGTAATTGACAATGATTCGTGGAGGGTGATTGACGACGAAAAACATATTAGCAAACAGCTCTACCGCGACGGCGCGGATATAAATGAAGTTACCGCGAAGTATCGGCTGGTAGCGGAACTTACAGGAAAATTCGGACTGCCGCGTCAGCAAATTATTCTCTGGCGCGCATCAGAATCGGATGATCTGACGGATTTTAAAGATGCGTTTAGAACATACAACACACGGGGATCTGATTTTGAGACATGCAAGATGAGAACTGTAACTTATTCTCTCCATAAAGAACCGGTTTTGGCCTGCGAAGCAATTGGGAAACTAGTTCAGGAAGTTCCCGACTCCGTTGTAATCGTTTACTGCGGAAGAAACAACGGCGCTGGCCCGACTTTGTCCGCGCAGTGCACTGTGCCGGTGATTACGGTTCCGGCGACATGGCGAGAATTTCCTGAAGACGTGTGGTCATCGCTCCGGACGCCGAGCGAGACGCCGGTTATGACAGTTTTTGATCCTAAAAACGCAATTCTTGCCGCGCTTCAGATTTTGGCGATGCAAAATCCGGAATTATATGCCTCACTCCGTATCAAACAGGAGGAGAGGTTTCTCAATTTTGTCCGAATTTAACCCTAGCAAAAAGCATTACCAGAAATGGTAATGCTTTTTCTTTTTTCTGCGGATTTAATAAAAGAAACAGGCATGGGGATTTCTGCCTGTTAAATTAGTGTTAAAATAAATAATGGCTAAAAAACAAGTGGTGATTGTCGGCGGAGGTTTTGGAGGAATCAGAGCCGCTTTAGACCTCGCGCGCTATAAACATGATTTGGACATAATTCTTGTTGATAAAAACGGCTATCACACTTTTACTCCGGATTGCTATAAATTGCTTGTTCCCGCCTCTGAAAGCCAAGCTCATTTTAATCCGGTAAAATTCAGATTGTTTTTTTCAAGCGTAACCATAGCGCTGGCTGAAATTTTTGAAGGCCGTGAAAATGTGGAATTAGTTTTGGATGAAGCCGTAAAAATCAATCCTTTGAGTCAAGAAGTCGCAACGCTTGGCGGCCGCCAATTGCAATATGATTGGCTTATTTTGGCAGTCGGGAGCGTTACCAATTTTTTTGACGTTCCCGGCCTTCGTTCAAGAGCTTTGGAATTTAAAACCGCGGCCGACGCTCTCAATCTCCGAAATGCCATTGACGAAGTTTTTATCCGCAAAGGCAAAAACGAAAAAATCAATATTATTGTCGGCGGCGGAGGTTTTACCGGCTGCGAAGTCGCAGCCGAATTATCGGTTTATCTGAAAAAAATATCATCAATTCACAGCCATCCGGCCAGAAACATTAAACTTATTGTTATTGAAGCCGCTCCGGTTTTGCTGGCAACCGCCGGCGATTGGGTCGGTCAAAAAGCGCAGGACCGTTTTAAAAAATTGGGAGTTGAAATCATCCTTTCCGATCCGATCGTTGATGTCAGAGACCGGACAATTGCGTTAAAAAGCTCTAAAATCATTGATTATGATGTTTTAGTCTGGACCGCCGGCATAAAAGCCAATCCTTTGACTGAAAAAATAACCGGAGTAGCCTTCGTTAAAAACGCCTGTATTCCAGTCAATGATTATCTTCAAGTCAGTTTGAGCCCGAATATTTTTGTAGTAGGCGATGCGGCATATTGCCGGGGTCCCGATGAAAAACCATTGCCAATGATGGCTCAAACCGCAATTTTTCAGGGCAGATATGCGGCTTACGCAATTAAAAGATTTTTGTGCGGCCGGGAAATTCTGAAATTTTATTCCAAAAAAATCAGCTTAATAATCCCGCTTGATGGCCATTATGCCATCGCTAATTTAGGCCGGCTGAAAATGGAAGGATTTTCAGCATGGGTTATTAAACGCCTCGCGGCTTTAAAGTATTTTTTAAGCATTTTGCCGGTAAAGAAAGCCTTGAAACTGTGGCTGAAAGGCGCTAGGTTCTGATTAATGTCTTTTCTTTTGGCGATTAAAAACCTCCGAGTGGAAGTTGACGGCAGGAGGATTTTAAAGGGTATTGATTTTAAAATCGGCCGCGGCCAAATTCACGCGATTATGGGGCCGAACGGCTCGGGCAAATCAAGTCTTGCTTTTTCCATTTTGGGACATCCGGACTACAAAATAAAAAAAGGCGGAATTTTTTTTGAAGGCAAAAGAATAAATGGATTAAAAACCCATGAAAGAGCCGGACTCGGTATTTTTTTGGGTTTTCAGTCGCCGCTGTCAGTGGAAGGAGTCAGCCTGCTCAGCTTGGTTAAAGCGGCTGAAGAATCGCAAAACCAAAAATATGCGGCCAAAAACAAAAACCGCGATGTTTTTGCTTTAAGAGATGATTTAATCAAGAATCTTGCTGGAATCGGACTAAACGAAGAATTTGTGATGCGGTTGGTCAATCAAAATTCTTCGGGCGGCGAAAAAAAGAAGCTGGAACTTGCCCAGCTGCGATTTTTCAGGCCCAAACTTGCCATTTTGGACGAAATTGACGCCGGTTTGGACGCCGAATCTTTAAAAATGGCCGGAGAGATCATTAACCGATTGAGAAAAAAAACGACCGTAATTTTAATTACTCACAGCGAACGCATGCTTAATATCGTCAAGCCGGATAAAGTCCATATAATGATAGACGGCCGTTTCAATCATGTCTGAAAAATACATTTATTCTTCGCCTCGCGGACTTTCCGAAAAAATAGTTAAAGAAATCTCGTTTCTAAAAAACGAGCCGGTCTGGATGCGCGATTTGCGCCTGGAAGCGCTCAAAATATTTTTTCAAAAAAAGATTCCGACTTGGGGGGTTGATCTGTCAGAGATTGATTTTAAGAGTCTGCGTTATTTCATCCGACCGTCGGAAAAGCCGGCGCTGGACTGGAAAAACGTGCCGGAAACGATAAAAAAAACTTTTGACAGATTGGGCATACCGGAGGCCGAACAGAAATTTTTAGGCGGCGTTTCGGCTCAATACGAGTCCGAAGCGGTTTATCACAACCTAAAAAAAGAATGGAAAAAAACCGGAGTCATTTTTTGCGACACTGACAGCGCCCTTAAAAAATATCCTGAAATTTTCAAAAAATATTTCGGCCGGGTGGTGCCGGCGGCCGACAATAAATTTGCCGCTTTAAACTCGGCGGTCTGGTCGGGAGGCGCATTTCTTTACGCGCCGGCCGGAGTAAAAATTTCCTCTCCGCTGCATTCTTATTTCAGAATTAATGCCAAAAATATGGGGCAGTTTGAACGGACTTTGATTATTGCCGAAGAAAATTCCGACATCTCTTATATTGAAGGCTGCAGCGCGCCGGCCTATTCAAAGGATTCACTGCATGCCGGAGTGGTTGAAATTATCGCCAAAAAAGGAGCGCGCGTCCGCTACACTACTCTTCAAAATTGGTCAAAAAATGTTTATAATTTAACTACAAAACGCGCCCTTGGCGAAGAAGGATCTTTGATAGAATGGATTGACGCCAATTTCGGCAGCCGGGCCACGATGAAATACCCGTCGGTTATACTTTACGGACCGCAAGCAAAAGCCAGCATCATTTCAATCGCTTTGGCCGGAGGCGGCCAGCATCAGGATACCGGCGCCAAAATTTTTCATCTCGCTCCGGAAACTTCAAGCCGCATTGTTTCCAAATCCATTGTAAAAGACGGCGGACGGGTCAGTTTCCGCGGATTGGTAAAAGTAGCCAAAGGCGCCAAAAAATCCAGAGTAAAGGTATCTTGCCATTCGCTTTTGCTGGATAAAAATTCCAGAGCCGACGCTTATCCCGTCATAGACGCCGCGGAAAGCCAAACCGAAATTGAACACGAAGCCGCAGTTTCAAAATTAAGCAAAGAACAGCTTTTTTACCTGGCGAGCCGCGGCATAAAAGAAGCTGACGGCGCTTGGCTGATTGTATCCGGTTTTGTTGACCAATTTACCCAAGAATTGCCTATGGAATACGGCGCCGAATTAAACCGCCTTTTGCGGCTGGAAATGGAAGGATCGGTAGGTTAAAATTTATGGAAATAATTAAAATCAGACAAAAAAAGTTTCAAAAAAAAATCAGGCTGGCTGAAGGAGAAAACAGATTTTTAATCTGGCTTCTTTACCGGCCCGAAACCGCTTTATGCGATTTGTCTTTTGAGCTTGCTGAAGGCGCAAAGCTGAATAATTTTTTTCTTCTGGCCGGAAAAAATAAAGATAAATTTCGCGTTAATTTGGCGGTGAATCATTGCGGCCGCGGATCTTGCTCGCGGACAATTATTCGGGCGGTTTTAAATGACGCCAGCAGCGCCGAAATAACGGGACTGGTTAAAATAGCGAGATCAGCCGAATTTTCAGATGCATGGTTTGAAGGACGAGCTTTGCTTTTTCGGGACGGTTCGGCTAAAATCAAACCGAATTTTGAAATTTTAACCAAAGAGATTCAAGGAGCCAGGCACGGCGTAACGGTTTCCAAAATCAGCGGCGAGGAACTTTTTTACCTCGCGAGCCGCGGAATTGATTTGAAAAAATCAGAATTTTTAAAGGCCGTTTCATTTCTCCAAAGCCCATTTTTTTGTTTAACCGGCGCGCCGGAGCAGATTTTAAAAGCAATAAAACCGCTATGTTTAATGTTGAAAAAATAAGAAAAGATTTTCCGATACTTAAAAGAAAAATCAACGGCTGTCCGCTGATTTATTTTGATAATGCCGCGACGACTCAAAAGCCGGCCGTCATTTTGGCGAAACTCCGCCGGCAATATGCTTTTTCGCATTCCAATGTTAAGCAAGGGGCATACCGCATTGCCGAAGAAACCACTCAAAAATTTGAAGCAGCCCGCAAAAAAGTCGCCGAATTCATAGGCGCCGGAAAGCCGAGAGAGATTATCTTTACCAGAGGCGCGACCGAAGCCATAAATTTAGCTGCTTATTCTTTGGGACGGCGGCTGAAAAAAGGCGACCGGATTTTGGTTTCGCTTTCGGAACATCACTCCAATTTTGTGCCGTGGCTGAGATTAGCCCGAGAAAAAAATCTTAAACTTGATATTGTCAAACTGACGCCGGAGTATAATTTTGACTGGCCGGACTTTAAACAAAAATTAACTAAAAAAACAAAATTGGTCGCGATCGCTCACATTTCAAATGTTTCCGGGTTCGTTTATCCGGTGGAAAAAATATGTAAAGAAGCGCACATAGCCGGCGCGCTTGCTTTAATTGACGGCGCCCAGTCAGCCGGACACATTCCGGTGGATGTCCGCAAGATCGGCTGCGATTTTTACGCCGTCTCCGGCCACAAAATGCTGGCGCCGTCGGGCATCGGCGCGCTTTATGGAAGAGAAGAAATTCTGGAAAAACTTGAACCTTTTATGTCAGGAGGAAAAATGATTGCCGAAGTTACGACCAAAAACGTTTCCTGGAATGATCTGCCGTGGAAATTTGAGGCTGGCACGCCGAATATTGAAGGCGCTATTTTGTTCGGCGAGGCGATTGATTATTTAAGTAAAATCGGAGCGAAAAATATCCATAAATACGACAGTGAACTTTTAAATTATGCTTTTAAAAAAATGAAAAAATTGGAATTTGTAGATTTATTGGGGATAACGAGTGTCCGGCGCCGCACCGGAATAATCCCGTTTAATATCAAGGGTATTCATCCTCATGACGCCGCAAGCTGGCTGGACGAGTACGGCGTTTGCCTGCGAGCCGGCCACCATTGTGCCCAGCCTTTTATGAAGCATTTGGGCGTGTCGGCAACGCTTCGCGCCAGTTTCTACATTTACAACACCAAAAAAGAAATTGATTATTTTATTGAGGCATTAGAAAAAATTTACCCCCGCATTAGATAATGACATGGACATTTATCAGGAATTTATAATGGATCACGCCAAAAATCCGAGAAATTCCGGCAGGATTAAAGGGGAAATAAAGATTGCGGCGGCCAATCAGCTTTGCGGCGACAAAGCCGATATATATATAAAAATAAAAAAAAATAAACTCGCTGACATAAAATACGAAATTGACGGATGTATTTTGTCAAAAGCGGCGTTGTCAATTTTTTCCGAGCATATCAAAACAAAATCAATGAAAACAATCCTGAAAATTAAAAACAAGGATATTTTTAAGCTGATTGGGGCAGAACCCGGCCCGTCGCGCCAAAAATGCGTTTTGTTCGCGGCCGAAGCGATACGGAGTTTGGCTTTGAATCGCCAAAAGGCTAAAATAAGCAAATAACAGCCGGTAAAAATAAAATTATGAAACACGAATTGTCAAAATTGCCGTACGATTATAATGCTCTTGAGCCGTACATTGACGCTCGCACGATGGAAATTCATCACTCAAAACACCATCAGGCTTATGTTGATAAATTGAACGCCGCTTTGGAACAGTCTCCGCGATTGTCGGAAAGACCGGTTGGGGATTTGCTCAAAGATTTAAATTCCGTTCCGGAAGACATAAGAACGGCCGTTCGCAATAACGGCGGGGGACACTTTAATCATTTATTTTTTTGGTCGTCAATGAAATCCGCTGGCGGCAAAGAACCAAACGGCGATTTAGCGCGAGCGATTCAAAGCGCTTTCGGCGGTTTTAATCAATTTAAAGAAAAATTCAGCGCGGCCGCCGCGGGAATTTTCGGCAGCGGCTGGGCATGGTTAGTTCTGAGCGAGCGCGGCGAGTCAGAGAACTTATCTATCATAACTACCCCCAATCAGGATTGTCCCGTTTCGCAAGGCTTAACTCCGCTTTTAGTCCTTGATGTCTGGGAACATGCCTATTACCTCAAATATCAAAACCGCCGTCTGGAATATATTGAAGCCTGGTGGAATATCGTCAATTGGGAAGAAGCCGAGAAGAGATTTAAAACTATTTTGTCATAAACTTAGTTTATGACAATTTGTTTGCCGCAATTTTTAAAAAGTACGCATTGATTACATGGAATCAAAAATCAAAGAAATTTTGGACAAAGAAATACGGCCGATGCTGGCGATGCATTCGGGCGATTTGGAATTTGCCAGTTTCAGCGAAGGAATCGTTACACTGCGCCTGAAAGGCGCCTGCCGCGGCTGTCCTTTGAGCGCAATGACGCTAAAAAAAGGCATTGAAAAAATTTTAAAATCAAAAATACCCGAGATTAAAAGCGTGGAAGAAGCAAAATAAAAAACCCTCGCTCGAATCACTTTTTGTGGCAATTCGAACGAGGGTATTTTTGTGAGAGTTTTGTTTTTAAGTGAAAATTAAAAATCCTCGCATAAATTTGCGCGCTTGGCGATTCATGCGAGGATTTTTTATTTTTTAAAATGCCACCAGATCAGGGACATTACCTCTTCCCTGATATTTTCTGATTTCCAATTGTACAGAATATATTTGTGTGATCGATATAAATCAGCAGGGAGATTATTGAGTGGATGCCACCCCCACCCCTCTGTCTCTCCTTTAACTTTTCTTTCTGGATCTCCACCGTCTAAAGCCCGGCAGAGAAAATAAGTTTTTTGTTCATTAGTGCCGTCTTGATGCGGCACATTTTTTTGAGATACTATGTCCAGTATCTCAATTTTTATTCCTGTCTCTTCTAGAATCTCTCTTTTAAGGGCGTTTTCCGTATTTTCGCCCTCATTAACTTTTCCTCCGGGGAATCCCCAACCGGGAGGTTTTTCCCCTTGCTGTAATTCATTTACTAAGGCGATTTCCATCGCCTCATTTAGAACAATTCCCTTGACGGTTACAGCTATTTTTTCCATTTTTATCCCCCCTTTCTTTAAATTGTTTGATTTGACAAAAAAACTTTTACTGCCTATAATTATATATATAAATATAAAAAAGTCAAGAGCAACACAAATACAATGGAAAATTTAACAAAAACACAGCTTATTCTTTTGGTGCTTTTGGTAAGCTTCATAACTTCGCTTGTGACCGGCATAGTCAGCGTAACGCTGGTCAATCAGGCTCCGGCTCAAATGACCCAGACCATCAACCGCGTTATTGAAAAAGTCATCACTGAAAAGCCGCAGTCCGGCAATCAGACCGCGGCGGTTATGACCAATTATGAAGAGTTGATCACCAAGCTGGTGGAAGAAACTCTGCCGGCGGTGGCGAGTATCATCGCTTCAAAGGATGTTCCGGTGATTGAACGCTATTTTGTTGATCCTTGGAAAAACGACGATTTTTTTCGCCAATTTGTTCCGCTCGAACTTATGCCTGAATTACAGGTTCCTCAATTCAGGCAAAAAGGAACCCAGAATCAGCAAATTTCATCCGGCACCGGTTTTTTTGTTTCTTCCGACGGATTTCTTATAACCAACAAACATGTGGTTGAGGATCCGGAGGCCGACTACACGGTTTTGATGAATGACGGCCGGAAACTGAAAGCTAAAGTTTTGGCCCGAGACAGTGTTCAGGACGTCGCTATTTTAAAAATTGAGGGGTCAAATTTTTCATTCATTAAACTCGGCGATTCGGATAAAATAAAAATAGGCCAGACCGTCATTGCCATTGGGAATGTCTTGGGCGAGTTCCAGAATACGGTTTCGGTCGGCGTTATTTCAGGCTTAAGGCGCAGTATTATCGCTTCCGGCGCGGCTTCGGGGCCCGAGCTTTTGCCGGAAGTCATACAGACCGACGCCGCCATAAACCGCGGCAATTCCGGCGGGCCGCTTTTGGACCTTGCCGGACGAGCAATTGGCATCAACACCGCGGTTGCCGCCGGAGCTGAAAATGTCGGCTTCACCCTGCCGATAAATTCAATCAAAAAAGCGATTGCCGACGTCAAAGAATTCGGGAAAATCAGTCATGCTTTCCTCGGCGTCAGATACCAAATTATCACTCCCGAAGTTAAAGCTGAAAAAAAGCTGGCAACGGATTACGGCGCGCTTTTGATCGCCGGCGACAGCGGCGAAGCAGTTGTTTTTAAGGATTCTCCGGCTGAAAAAGCCGGTTTGAAAGCCGGAGATATTATTCTTGAGTTTGACGGCAAGCGGATAAATCAAGACAATACTTTGGCAAAAATTCTCAGTCAAAAAAGCGCCGGCCAGAAAGTGAAATTAAAAGTTTTTAAAGACGGCCGGGAATCTATCATTGAACTTGAACTTGCCGAACAGCCGTCAAATTCATAATTATATTTGATATTTGATATTTGATATTTGATATTTGATATTTGATATTTGATATTT
>ERZ1292623.650-Hain-H51-01um-R1-650-length-36157-cov-7_pt1 | contig 33526 bp, 37 predicted proteins | sample MGYA00564398_ERZ1292623 | MGnify/ENA primary metagenome ERZ1292623 (study PRJEB36523, sample SAMEA6512633) | groundwater metagenome | collected 2019-01-07 | study: AquaDiva: Metagenomics assemblies of 32 groundwater samples
GTGCCAGGAGAGGGAATCGAACCCTCATGGAATTGCTTCCACACGATTTTGAGTCGTGCTTGTCTACCAGTTTCAACATCCTGGCTAAAAGCCAACTGAGTGATATAATTCTACCATATGATAGACGTAAATCATTTGCGAAATGGGACGGCCTTTGAGCTGGACGGCCAGCCGTTTATAGTGATGAAATACGAATTTACCAAAATGGGGCGGGGAAACGCGACGATTAAAGTGAAGGTGCGGAATTTACAAACGCAAGCAGTAACGATTAAATCTTTTTCCAGCGGCAATGTGATCCAGGATATTAGCCTCAAGCGGAAGAAAATGCAATTTTTATATAATGACCAAGAGGGGAGTTGGTTTATGGACCCGGTGAGTTTTGAACAAGCCGTGATTGATAAGGAAGTGGTGGCCGACCAAAAGCCTTATTTAGCCGACGGCATGGAAGTACAGGTTTTATTTTGGGTAGATAAACCGTTAGCGGTAGAGTTGCCGCCAAAACTAATATTAACAGTCAAAGAAACCGGTCCGGGAGAAAAAGGCAACAGCGTGTCGAATATGTATAAGACGGCGGTGATGAGCAATGGGCTGGAGATGAAAGTGCCGCTGTTTATTAAAACCAACGAAGCAGTGGTTGTGGACACCCGAAATGGAGAGTATGTTTCTAGAGCTTAGCGATAAAAACAAAACTAATTACCACGAGAATTTGCCAAATTAGTCCCCAGGGAAGATCGAGTTTGGAGTGGAGCCGGCTTTGAAGGTGTTTAATCGACGAAAAGGGAGGGAAGTTCCAGTCAAAAATATGATAAGGAGCTTCAATCCAGTCAGGCAGTTGACTGATAAACATGGCTAGAAAAAGATAACCTAAGGGAACAGTAGGACTAAAAAGCCAATATCCTAAAAAATAACCTAAAAAGGCATCTGATAAAGAAATAATAATGGTTTTGAATTTGGAACGGGAAGTTTTGCGGGTATTAAAATCCCAGTGGGGCAGAAGATCGCCTAAAAAATGCAGTCCGACCATAAGCGGTAGCCCAAGATAAGGATTGGGGATTAATTTGGCGACTGAAGCGCCGAGCAGAGCATGAGAGGCAGCGAGCATAGAAGTATAGTATACTAAATAATTATTATGTGGCCAACCTTGATCAGCGCCGGACCAATTGTAATTTACAGTTTTGGAGCGATGATGTTTTTGGGAGTGTTTTTCGGCGGGTTTTGGTGGTGGCGCAAGGGTAAAGAAGAAGGTTTGGAAGAAGAAGTTTTAATTGATGCGTGGTTAATTATGGGAGTGGCGGGACTTTTGGGCGGCAGATTGGGTCATATTTTATTGAATTGGAACTGGTTTAGCGGCAGTTGGTATAAAATGATTTTTTTAACCAAGTATCCAGGGTTAAACTATGAATTTGGCTGGCTGGCAGCCTTAATAGGATTAGTTTGGTTTAGCCGAAAACAGGGTTGGAAGATTTGGCAAATTTTAGAAATGAGCGTGAGTAGCTGGTTAATGGTAGAAATTTTCGGCTGGCTGGGCGCTTTTTTGGCCGGCAGCAGCCAGGGGACTCAAGTAGCCGGTTGGTGGGCGATTAACGGCCGTTGGCCGGTCCAGCTAATGTGGGCGGTTGGTTTAATTTTGTTATTTTTGCTGGTGAAAAAATGGGAAAAAGAATACCGGACGTTCGAGTGGTATAAGCAGGAAAATAACGAGGCAGAATTAGGTTTTATCAACGCCATTTATCTGATGGGATTAGGGATTTTGAAACTAGGTTTGGGTTTTATTACTGAAGATAGTAAATTTAGCCAGTGGTTTGGGATTGCGTTGATTGTCAGCGGCGGCTTGATTTTATTAATTAGGTCGGGTAAACTCAAACAACTTGTCAAAACAAAACCAGTATTAAAAACCGTTAGTTTAAAACCTAAACTGCTACGGAAAAAAAGAGGCTTTGACTTTAAATAAGCCGCCGGAGGCGGGCTAAATATGTCCAGAATTAAATTTCCCATTAAAATATTAGAGCCGTTAACTAAACAGTTAAAAACCGAAGAAGTTAAGCTGAGTAAAAGAAAACAGGCTTTGGATAAAGAAGACCCGTTTAAAAACAGCGATCGGGTGAATGATAATGCGGCGATTGATACCGAAGCGGCCGAAGAATTCGGCCATGACCGGGTGTTTGCTTTAAAGCAGGAAGTGGAAAAGACTTTAATCAGAATCAGAAAAACTTTAACCAGAATTAAGATCGGTAAATTCGGTTTGTGCGAAAAATGCGGCCAATTAATTGATACGGATCGGTTGGCGATTGATCCGACTGCCAATTTGTGTATTAAGTGTGCCAATGGAAGTCATTAATCAGGGGATTGCCTGGGGGTGGTGGCCAAACGTAAATTGGTTAGGTATCGGCGGAGTAATTTTAGTGAGTATAATCGTGATTTTCGGAATCAGCTGGGAAACAATTTTAATTATGATCGGCGGTTTGAGTAATTTAATGAACCGATGGCAGAAGGGCGGGATAGCGGATTATTGGCGGCTAGCGGGAGGGTTGTGGTTTAATCTGGCGGATGTTTTAATTATGATTGGGGTCGGAAGTTTACTTTTGAAACATTTATGGAACCGAAAATAATTTTTGAAGATGAATGGTTATTAGTGGTGGATAAACCCAGCGGCATGGTGGTGAATAAATGTGAGACACAGAAGGGAGGGGGGACTTTGGAAGATTGGTTGGAAGAAAATAAGATCGGGATAGGGGTGGAGAGAAATGGAATTGTGCATAGGTTGGATAAAGAGACCAGCGGCTTGCTGGTGGTAGCCAAAGATCAGGCAATGATGGACCAGTTACAGGCGGCGTTTAAGGAAAGGCGGGTGCAAAAAGAATATTTGGCGTTGGTGCACGGAAAAGTGTCGCCGAGCGAAGGGGAAATTAATGCGCCGATTACCCGAAATCCGTTTAATAGGAAACGGTTCGGGGTGTTTGTCGGCGGCAGGGAATCGGTGACCAGTTATAAGACAGAAAAAAACTGGGGGAATGATTATACTTTGGTACGGGTGTGGCCTAAAACCGGCCGGACGCACCAGATTAGGGTGCATTTTAAATATTTGAATTATCCGTTAGTGGCGGATGAACAGTATGGGGGTAGGAAAACAGCCAGAAAAGACCGGCGCTGGTGCCCGCGGTTGTGGTTGCAGGCAGTCGGTTTAAGCTTAACTCACCCGCAAACAAAACAAAAAATGCAGTGGCAGACAGAAATTGCCGCTGATTTGAAAGAGAGCCTGGAATGTCTCAATGGCGCCAAAAACAACTAACCCAAAAAAAGACCCAAAAATTATTTAAAAGCCTGGCAGGGATAATGTTTTTATTGTTAATCGGCGGATTGGCCTTGGTTAGCGTTTTAATCAGTAAAGCCCGGGGAAGTATTTGGGACGGGCGGTCGTTTATAGGAGTGGTTTATCAAAAAAACAGTGAGGTTAAACTGATTGCCTGGCTGCCGGTATATAAACAGATTTATGAATGGGAATTGTCCGGTGAAGAAACAGTGGAAGTGCCGAGGAGTTTTGGCAAATATCAGCTGAAAAATGTCTACCGTTTGGGCCAGTTGGACCAGCATGGCGGGGAATTATTAATGAGAACAGTCCAAAATAATTTAGGGATTCCGGTAAGGGGTTGGCAAGCGAATCGGGCCAGTAATTTAACCTGGTGGGATAAATTAAGATTACAGATTTTAACCTGGTCGTATAAAAAAAGCCCGGCAACGGGCAATGAATTAATTTTTGACCCAAAAATAATTAAAGAGGGTTTAAGCTTGGCGATTTTAAACGCCAGCGGAGCTGATGGGGAAGCCAAGACCATTAGCCGGATCGTGGCCAATATGGGAGGCGAGGTGAGGATGATGACTAATCGGGAAGAGCAGCAAGAATCGGAAATTGTAGTGGCAGAAGATAAATGGTTGGAGAGCGAGACTGTGAAAAAAATCAGCCAGGCGTTAAAAATTAAACAGATAAAAGTGGGGCAGGTGACTGACGGCCGGGCGGCAATCGCGATAATTATTTCCAAAGACTATACGCAAGTCTATTAGAGTGGTAAAATTTGCTCATGTCCGGACATTCGAAGTGGTCGACAATTAAACACAAAAAAGCGATTGAAGACAGTAAGCGCGGAAAGATTTTTACTAAGTTCGGTAGAGCAATCAGTATTGCGGCTAAAGAGGGGGGTAGCGGAGACGTAGCGAGTAATTTTAAGTTGAGATTGGCTGTCGAAAAAGCGAAGCAGTTAAATATGCCGAAAGCAAATATTGACCGGGCAATCGAGCGGGGATTGGGCAAGGCGGGAGGGGAAGGTTTATCAGAGGCGGTTTATGAAGGTTTTGGGCCGCATGAGGCAGCGGTAATCCTGGAGGTGGTAACAGATAACAAAAACCGGACGGCTTCAGAAATTAAAAACGTTTTTGAAAAAGCAGGGGGACGGATGGGACAACCCGGGTCAGTGAGATTTTTGTTTAAAAAGATCGGGAGGATTTTAGTGGCCAGCAGCGGAAATAGTGATGAGCTAATGTTAAAGTTGATTGATTTGGGGGCGGAGGATGTGAGCGAAGCAGACGGGGGAATAGAAGTGATAGTCAACCTGACCCAGTTGATGCAGGAAAAACAAAAAATTGAGACGGCCGGGTTAAAGGTGACTGAGGCGGAGCTAAGTTATAAAGCTTTAAACTATTTAACTTTGGATAGTCTGGATCAAGAGAAAGTCGGAGCGTTTTTAGAGTCTTTGGATGATTTGGACGATGTCCAGGAAATTTACACTAATTTGAAGTTTTAACTAAATTTTATGTCGAAGCGGAAAAAATTAGCCGTAACGGCTTTATTATCATCGATCGGAATTTTGGGGGTCCAATTTGTGGATATTGATGCCCGGTATCAGGCGATTGGTTTATTGGCGGGAGTGGCTTATGGTTTGTCGGTTTGGGCGATGTGGGAAGACCTTAAGGGAATTGAGTGGTTGACGGTGTTGATTTTGCCGGTGTTTTACCCCGTCAGCGTGGCTTTGTTTTACTTTTTATTGCCGGAAAGAATTTTGACCAGGTTGATGATTATGGCCTTGTTCGGAATCGGAATGTATGCCTTGTTGTTGACGGAAAATATTTTTAATGTGGCGGCGATGAGAACGATTCAATTGTTGCGGGCGGCCCATGCGGTGGGGTTTTTATTAACGTTATTGGTGGCTTTTTTCCTTTGGGACACAATTTTTTCTTTCCGGCTGATGCCGTGGTGGAATAGTATTTTAGTGTTTATTTCCAGCCTGCCATTGGCATTGCAGGCAATTTGGAGTGTGAACCTTGAGCCAACGATTTCCAGAGAAGTCAAGATTAATAGTGTTGGGTTAAGCTGGTGTTTGGCAATCTTAGCTTTGGTGATCAGTTTGTGGCCGGTGACGATAACAGTAGGGTCGTTATTTTTGGTCAGCGGTTTGTACGTGGGACTGGGGTTAATCCAGCATCGTTTGTCAGGCAGGCTGTTTCAAAAAACCATTAACGAGTATTTATGGGTTGGCGCGGCGGTACTACTGATAACTTTTTGGTTAGCGCAGTGGGGATAAATTAGGCCCTGGCAGTTGAAGTAGAGGAGTGGTAAGCGGAAAGACAAATGTCCTATAATAAAAATGGCTGTTTTTCACGAAATCCTATAATCTTTTCACAGTTAGTCAGTTAATTAGTAAAATAGATTATTGTATCAAGCTAATTCTGGTGTAGGGGTTTGATATAGTTATGAATGTGGATAAGTTTGGAGAAGCGAGAGGGCTCGCTTCTCAATTTCTAATATCTAATTTCTAATATCTAATAAAAACAAAAACAAATACAGGTAATTAAAAGAAGAGAGGGTGTGAGAAGCGGCTCCCTAGCAGGAAAGAGAGGCTTAGTTGATAGGTAAGGGTTATCTTCGTGTTTCTATTAGGTCGCACAATGTATCTTTTGCGACTAATAATAAGAGTACCGGAGGAGAGGCGGTTTATGCGTCAAATTTTCAATTTTCGAATTTTCAATTTTCAAAATATATTATCTGGTGATAAATTCTGCTAAATCTTCCCCATTTGGGCGCTGAGCCTGAAAATGCCAAAACCGAAAGAATAACGAAAGTATCGGACTCCCCTATACTGGTCTAAAGTGATAAAAACCGTTGCGGTTAATATTTTCAGCTTAAACTAACTAGGTAGGTAATAACAAAGGGCCTTAAAATCGATTCTAGCGCGTTTTCTTGAGGTAGAAAGCGATGAAATCAGCTAATTGATATGATAAGAGGTTGGTTTTTATCTGTCATTATAGGATACTTTGCTAATAAAATAATTTGTATAAAGTTAATGTCGCACAATGTTGACTTACTTCTCTGTTGGAGGTAGACTAAATTTAGGAAATATTTATTTTTATGAAGAAACTGCCCATTTTAATTTATCCACATGATTTGCCTATAGTGTTTGCTTCTAAGGTATCAAAAAGGATTGATTTATCAACCTATCCCCTATTTATCCACATATTGGCAGTTAGGTAATATGAGTGATAAGCAAATTCCACAAACAAAAAGCGAAAGTTTACTTATCCGGTATGTGGAAGACTTTTTGGAATATTTGGAAATCGAGCGGAATTGCTCACCGCTGACAAGGCGGAATTACCGGCATTACCTCACCAGATTGACCAATTGGCTAAGGGCCGATAATAAAAATTTTAGGATAGAAGATCTGACGTTGAATTTGGTGACCAAGTATAGGGTTTACTTGGCCAGAATGATTTCTAAGGCAGGAATGCCGCTTTCCCGAGTAACCCAGGCGTACCATATTATTTGTTTGCGGTCGTGGTTAAAGTTTTTAATCAAAAGAGATGTAAAAGTGATGGCACCAGAGAAGATTGAGCTGCCGAAGACCGATACCCACTCGCTGAAATTTTTAAATAATGAGCAGGTAAAACGATTATTGGATAGCCCGGGAATTTCCAAGATTAATAATTTAAGGGATAAGGCCTTGATGGAAGTTTTGTTTGCGACGGGGCTAAGGGTGTCAGAATTGGTGAAGTTAAACCGGGAGGAAATTGATTTAAAGCGCAGGGAGTTCGGGGTGATCGGCAAAGGCCAGAGGCCAAGGGTGGTATTTTTGTCGAAACGGGCGGCGCGGTGGCTGGAGACTTATTTGAATAAGCGGGAGGATGGCTGGCGGCCGCTGTTTATACATTATAAAGGGAGAGTTGATGAGGTGAGGCAGGGAGAAAAGATGCGGCTGACGGCTAGATCGGTGCAGCGGATTGTGGCGAAGTATGTTAGGAAAGCCAGGTTGCCGGTGCAGATTACGCCGCACGGGTTACGCCACAGCTACGCTACGGATTTATTGATGGGCGGGGCGGATATTAGGGCGGTTCAGGAAATGCTGGGGCATAAAAATATTGCCACGACGCAGATTTATACCCATGTGACTAACCAACAGCTAAGGGAAATTTATCAAAAGCACCATTCAGGGAATGAGTAAAGGCCTACAAGGACGGACCTCGTAGGTGTAGAATTGATTTAATGCCATCGAGAAATATTATTAAGGAGTATGTTGAAGAGGCCTATTATCATGTTTATAACAGAGGGGTGGCCAAACAGACAATTTTTCTTGATGAACAGGATTATAAAACGTTTTTGTCTTACCTTAAATTTTATTTAACTAAGAAAGAAGAAACGGAAAAAATTGCGCCGACGCGTCAACTGAAGAATTTTTTCGAAGAATTACTACTACTTGCCTATTGTTTAATGCCGAATCATTTTCATCTGTTAGTGTGGCAAAAAGATCAAAGAACAATGACAAATTTTATGCGATCGATAGCGACAAAATACTCCCGGTATTTTAATAAAAAATATCAGCGGGTTGGTCCGGTTTTCCAGGGGAGATATAAGGCGGTATTGGTTACAAGAGAAAGCCAATTTATCTATCTATCTAAATATATTCACCGGAATCCTTTACCTACAAGGACGGACCTCGTAGGCTATAAATACTCTAGTTATAAGAATTATTTAGGGTTAATTAATCAAGTTTGGGTGGATAAAAGTGAAATACTGAGTTACTTTTCTAACTGGAAATCAAAAGAGTCTTACAAGAAATTTGTTGAGGAGATTGATGAAAGAGATTTATTGATGATTAAAGATTTAATGCTGGATTATGATTTTTGAACCTACGAGGACGGACCTTGTAGGATAGAAAACAGATTTTTCTTTGTCTTAGACCTACAAGGACGGACCTCGTAGGTTAGCATGATTAACCAGCATACTTGCGGGAGATTTACCAAAAGCACCATTCAGGGAATGAGTAAAGGCCTACAAGGACGGACCTCGTTTGGACATTATCATGTTTTGAGTAGCCAACAAGAGAGTGTTTTTATATAAAATAGCTTCTTCAGTATATTTTTGGAAAGTTACGCTTAAGGTATCGGCTATAGTATCGGCTATGCTCGGAGCCAGAATTTCTTTAAGGGCCGAAGGGCTTTGATTCCAAGAAGTAATTAATTTTATTAAGCTACCCTTTTTTGGGGCTAATTGTTTAATATAAGCGACGAGATTGTTAGCAATTGGTTCTTTATCAAAAATAGACACGATTAATCTGATTTCTCCCATTGTGGGGGGGCGAATCCCAGATTGTTGTAAGCGATCGGCATTTACCTCAGGAAAGACCGTACTTAAATCCAAAGCCACTAGTTCGTCATAAGTAGATAATGTTTTAGGTTGGTCAGGATGGCCCATAGTGACGGTATTATACCACTTTTTATTATTCGTCAAGTTGTTTTTCCAGGAGGGCGGTAGCGACAACCGAGTCGCCGGATTTGGCAAAACGCATTAAAATTACGCCCTGAGTGGCGCGGCCGAGGCGTTTGATGTTCCTTAATGGCAGTTTGATGACCTGGGCTTTAACTGAGGTTAAAACAACGGTTTCAACCAGTTCGGTGACAACTTGGGCGCTGACAACTTTGCCGGTTTTGGGATTTATTTTGGCGACCTTGACGCCTTTGCCGCCGCGTTTTTGCAGAGGAAAATCTTCAGTCGGAGTGCGTTTGCCTAAACCTTTTTCAGTGACAATAAGCAAGTCTTTGAAAAATTGGCGCTTGCCTTTAAGTTTAAGGCGCTGGGGGTCATCGACCGCCATGCCGATGACATAGTCCTGGGGGTGGAGGCGGATGCCGCGGATGCCTTTGGCTGATCGGCCCATCGGGCGGGCGTCGGATTCTTTAAACTGAATGGCTTGGCCGTCGTGGGAAACGAGCAAAATATGATCTTTGCCGGTGGTTTGTTTGACCCAAACCAGTTGATCGCCCGGGTCAAGCTTCAAGGCAATAATGCCGTTACTTCTAATATTGGCAAATTCTGCCAAAGCGGTTTTTTTGATAGTCCCCTGCCGGGTGACCATGAGGAGAAAGCCGGAAGTCATTTGGTCCTTCGGGATACTCAGGACAGATTGAATATTTTCGCCGGATTCAATGTTGATGAGATTAATAATGGCTTGGCCTTTGGCTTGGCGGGAACCTTGAGGCAGTTCAAAAACCCGGATTTTAAACACCCGGCCGCGGTCCGTGAAAATTAAGAGGTTGTCATGAGTTGAGGCCGAGAAAATCCGGGAAACTTCGTCTTCTTCTTTGGTACCCATGCCGGTAATGCCTTTGCCGCCGCGGCGCTGTTCGCGGTAAGTGTTGACCGGAATGCGTTTGATGTAACCGGTTTTAGTCATGGTAACTAAGCAAGTTTCATCCGGTTCCAGATCTTCATCGGAAAATTCTTTTAGAGATGAATGGATAATTTTGGTGCGGCGCTCGTCGTTGTAATTTTTTTTGAGTTCAGCTAATTCGTCGGCTATGACAATCAGAATTTGATCTGGGTGCAGGAGTAAAGCGATCAGTTCGTCGATAGTTTTTTTAATGGCCTGGTATTCGGCTTCAATTTTCTGGCGCTCAAGAGCGGCGAGGCGCCGGAGCTGCATGTCTAAAATCGCCTGGGCTTGAATATCCGAGAGTTTAAACTTTTTCATTAAGTTTAGTTTGGCCACGTCGGCATCAGCGGATTTTTTAATGGTTTCGATCACGGCATCTAAATTATCCAGAGCGATTTTCAGGCCTTCTAAGATGTGGGCGCGGAGTTTGGCGGCTTTAAGGCGGTGTTGGCTGCGGCGAATGACCACTAATTGGCGGTGTTTAACAAAAGCAGACAGAATTTGTTTTAAGTTTAAGAGCTGAGGGGTGCCGTCGACCAGAGCCACCAAGTTGGCAGGAAAATTGGTTTGCAGTTCAGTGTGTTTGAATAAGTTATTTAATAAAGCTTTGGGCTTGGCTTCTTTTTTAAGCTCGATGTTGATAGTCATGCCTTTGCGGTCGGATTCGTCGCGGATGTCTTTGATGCCGATTAGTTTTTTCTCGTGGACCAGGTCGGCAATCCGGCCGATTAACCGGGCTTTGTTGACCTGGTAAGGGAGTTCGGTGACGAGGATTTTAAAACGGCCGCCGCTTGATTCAACAATGTTGGTTTTGGCGCGGGTAACAATGGAGCCTTTGCCGGTAGCATAAACTGAGCTGATGGTTTTGGCGTCATAGATAATGCCGCCGGTGGGAAAATCCGGGCCGGGCAAGGTTTCCATTAATTGTTCCAATGGGGTTTCGCAAATTAAATTGCCGGCTAAGATTTCCGGGGCTAAATTTTCCGGGTCAGTAATTTTGGGATCAAATTGGGCGTGGGTAGTAACTTTGGTGTTGGATAAAAGAACCTTGATAGTGTCGATGACTTCGTTCAAGTTGTGGGGCGGGATTTTGGTGGCCATACCAACAGCAATACCGTCAGCGCCCATTAATAATAAATTGGGTAATTTAGCCGGCAAGACGGTGGGTTCCTGGAGGGAGCCGTCGAAGTTATCGATAAAATCCACGGTGGTTTCGTTGAGTTCATCGAGTAATTGGCTGGAGATTTTAGCCAAGCGGACCTCGGTGTAACGCATGGCGGCCGGTGAGTCGCCGTCAACCGAACCGAAGTTGCCGTGGCCGTCCACCAATGGATAGCGGAGGGAAAAATCCTGGGCCATGCGGACCATGGCATCATAAACAGCCATATCACCATGAGGGTGGTATTTACCTAAAACCTCACCGACGACGCGGGCGGATTTTTTATAAGGCGAAGAGTGGGTAATCCCCTGCTCTTTCATGGCGTAAAGAATGCGGCGGTGGACCGGTTTTAAGCCGTCGCGAACATCGGGCAAGGCGCGGGCGACGATCACGCTCATGGCGTAATCGAGGTAGCTGCGTTTCATTTCCTCGGTGATTTCGGTGGGCTGGAGTTTACCGATGTTCATCTTATTTGCCTATAAATTGAATAACAAAGGGCGCGATGATTAAGGCCACGATTTGAACGATTTTCATCATCGGGTTTAAGGCCGGTCCGGCCGTGTCCTTTAAGGGATCGCCGACTGTGTCACCGACCACCGCGGCTTTATGGGTATCGGACCCTTTGCCGCCAAAATTGCCGTCTTCAACGTATTTTTTGGCATTATCCCAGGCGCCGCCGCCATTACACATAAAGAAAGCGAGCATTAAGCCGGAAGCGACCACGCCGCCTAAGAAACCGCCGAGAGCTTCCGCGCCTAATAAACCGGCTAAAATCGGCATGATAACGACAATCGCGGCCGGAATAACCAGTTCTTTTTGAGCGGCAGTGGTGACAATATCTACCGCTTTAGAGTAATCAGGGAGAGCGGTACCGGCCATAATGCCTTTGATGGTTTTAAATTGGCGGCGAACCTCTTTAACGACCGCGAAAGCGGCAATGCCGACCGAGCGGATTAAACGGGAACTAAAGAGATAAGGCAGGGCCGCGCCTAAGAGTAAACCAACAAAGACTTTGGGGCTGGCAATGTCAATAGCGGTTAAGCCGGTGGCTTCGAAATAAGTGGCAAACAAGGAAGAAGCGGCCACGGCGGCCGAGCCAACAGCAAAACCTTTGGTTAAGGCTTTGGTGGTGTTCCCGACAGCATCCAGACTACTGGTAACCTTGGGGGCTTTGCCCTGCAGGTGGGCCATTTCGACAAAACCCTGGGCATTATCAGCAATCGGGCCGAAAGTATCCAAGGACATAATAATACCGGTAGTGGCCAACATGCCCATGCCGGCTAAGGCAATGCCGTAAAAGCCGAGTAAAGTGTAGCCGGCCATAATGGTGGCGGCGACAATCAAAACCGAAAAGAAAGTCGATTCCAGACCCAGGCTTAAGCCGGAAATCAGGTTGGTGCCGGCGCCGGTTTGGGAGGCTTTGGCAACAGCCACGACCGGTTTTTCTCCTGGTCCGGTGTAGTACTTAGTTAAGTAAAGCAAGGCCATCATGGCAATAATACCCACGACAGCGGCATACCCGGCCCGGGGTTCTTGTAATAAAAAGACAGCGAGGGCCATAAAAATTATGACTGAAGCCACGGCGGAAACAATAAAGCCGCGGATTAAGGGTTTGATCGGGTCTTCCCGGTCAGAGCGGGCTTTTACGAAAAAGGTGCCGAGAATAGAGGTTAATACCGCTCCGGAACGGGCAAGTAGCGGGAAAACAACCCCTTTTAAGCCAAACATGGATCCGCCTAAAATCATAGCGGCAACAATAGTTAAAGCATAGGATTCGAAGACATCGGCGGCCATGCCGGCGCAGTCGCCAACATTATCACCGACATTGTCAGCAATAACGGCCGGATTGCGGGGATCATCTTCGGGAATGCCGGCTTCAACCTTGCCGACTAAATCAGCACCAACATCAGCGGCTTTGGTAAATATTCCCCCACCGACCCGCATAAATAAAGCCAGGAGAGCGGCGCCAAAACCATAGCCGACTAAAACATCAGTAGCATTAGTATTGTTAAAGTAAGACCACATGTAAATTAAAGATACGCCTAACAAGCCAAGACCAACGACCAACATGCCGTTAACCGTGCCGGCGTTAAAAGCGGTTTTTAAAGCCGGATTTAAGCCTTTTAAGGCGTTATTGGCGGTGCGGACATTGGCGTGAACCGCAACGTACATACCCAGGTAGCCGATTAAGGCAGAGAAGCTAGCGCCTAATAAAAAGGTAGCGCTAACGCCTTTACCCAAAGTGAAATAAATTAAGACGGCTAAAATAAGCATGATCGGAATCACTAATTTAAACTGGCGGGCTAAATAAGCCATGGCGCCGTCTTTGACGGCTTTAGCAATATCCTGAAGTTTTTGATTGCTAACCTCTTCTTTCATAATCCGGCGAGACAAAATAAAACCATAAATTAAGGCAGTGGCTGCAGTGGCCGGGGCCAGGAAAAGAGCTAAGACTTGAATGTTCATATATCTCCTAATATTAATAATTTAGATATCTAAGTTGGCTAGTTTAGCATGGGTTTGAATAAATTTCTTCCGGGGAGGAACTTCTTCACCCATGAGCATGGTAAAAACTTCGTCGGCTTTTAAAGCTTCGGCAATGGAAATATGTTTTAAAATCCGGCTTTCGGGATTCATGGTAGTTTCCCACAGCTGAGTCGGGTTCATTTCGCCTAAACCCTTATAGCGCTGCATGCCGTAGGTGGCCTTGTTGATGGTTTTAAGATAAACGTCTTTTTCTTCTTCAGTATAAGTATAATGAGTGATTTTTTCATGGGTAATTTTATAGAGGGGCGGACAGGCAATGTAAAGATAGCCGCCTTCAATAATCGGGCGCAGGTGGCGGTAAAAGAAAGTTAAGAGCAGGGTGGCAATGTGTTCGCCGTCGACGTCGGCATCGCACATAATAATAATCCGGTGGTAGCGCAATTTGGCCGGATTCAGGGTTTCACCGATGCCCATGCCAATGGCAATAATTAAATTTTTTAGTTCTTCAAACTGAATAATTTTATCCAGGCGGGCGCGTTCGGTGTTCAAAATTTTGCCGCCCAGCGGCAGAATGGCTTGGAATTTCCTTTCCCTCCCTTGTTTGGCGCTGCCGCCGGCGGAATCACCTTCGACAATAAACAGTTCACAATTTTCCGGATTGGATTCCTGGCAGTCGGCCAGTTTACCCGGTAAAGTGGAGCCTTCAAGAGCGCCTTTTCTGATGACGGCGTCTTTGGCGGCGCGGGCGGCCAAGCGGGCGCGGGCGGCGAGTAAAACTTTATCCAGGATTTTGCGGGCATCGTTGGGATGTTCTTCAAAATAAGTGGCGAGCTTGTCTTTGGCAAGGCTGAAAACAGCCGACTGGGCTTCGCTGTTGTTTAATTTAGTTTTGGTTTGCGATTCAAATTGAATGTTGTTGCTGGGCATTTTGACAAAAACCACGGCGGTTAAGCCTTCTTTTAGATCGTCGGCGACAAAGCCGTCGTTTTTAATACTGTTTTTTTCAATATAGTCTTTGATGACTTTATTTAAAGCCAGGCGGAAACCGGTTAGATGAGTGCCGCCGTCATGGGTGTTGATGACGTTGGCAAAAGACTGGATATTTTCGGTAAAAGAATCGCAGTATTGCAAGGCGATTTCCACGCCGACCGGGATCTCCAGATTATCGATTTGTCCGGAAAGATAGATGATCGGGTGCAAGGGTTTTTTATTGCGGTTTAAGTGCTTAACTAAAGAGCGGATGCCGCCATCAAAGAAAAAATGGCATTCGTCATTGGTCCGGGCATCGTAAAGATGAAAAGTTAATTGGTTAATTAAAAAAGCCCGTTCCCGGCAGAGATTTTTAACCGTGCTAAAATTAAAACCTTCATGTTTTTTAAAAATTTGACTATCGGGTATAAAAGTGGAGATGGTGAAAGAATTTGAGTTTGGGTATTTAAAGTGATCATTTGATAGCAGTTTAATTAATTGAACTGAATTAATTTCCGTAACTTTAGTTTTGGCTTGGCCCCTTTCATAATCCTGATAAACAATTTTCCGATCGCGCTTAACGATGACCCGCATAAAAGAAGACAGGGCATTGACAGCGGAAGCGCCAACGCCATGCAAACCGGCTGAGGCTTGGTAGGCAGTGGAACCGAATTTACCGCCGGCATGAAGTTTGGTCATAGCCACTTCCAGGGCGGATAAACCGGACTTATGGATATCGATCGGGATTCCCCGGCCGTCATCCATAACCGTGGCGGAATTGTTTTGGTTTAAGGTAATCCAAATGTTGCGGGCAAAACCGGGAATGGCTTCGTCAACAGAATTATCAATAATTTCAGTTAAGATGTGATGGAGGCCGTGTTCATCGGTGGAACCGATGTACATCCCCGGCCGTTTACGGACCGGTTCCAAGCCTTCCAGGACGGTAATGTCTTTAGCGGAATAACTCATATTGAAGCTTTTACCTTAGCAAAAGGATAAGAGAAAAGCAAGTTTTCCATGACTAATTTTAGGTTGGCATTTGCCTGAATATAAGTGAAAGTGTCGGCCAAACAGCGGGAAGGAAAAAATTTTACTTGATTGAGGCAAAATGTCAAGGCAGTATCTTTATCTTTGGCTAAGATGGAAGCTAAATTAATTCTTTCAGCCAAAGAAGCAACGGCAATTTGGGGATAAATATTCTTAACCGGATTAACCGGGGAAGCCAAGTGAATAATTTGGCAGCGGGAAATTATGGTATCTAATAATTGATGACGGGAAGAGGTTAGTAGAAGAATAAGCGAGCGTAGCGGCGGTTCTTCTAAAATTTTTAATAAAGCATGCTGGGCCGGTAGAGTAATGGCGTCAGCTGACTTAATCAGCCCGATTTTAATAGGTTTTTGGTAAGGCCTTCGGGATAAAAAGTGAGTTAATTGATGAATATCTTTAATGGTGACGGAAGGGTGGGGTTCGAGGATAAGCAGGTCGGGATTAGCCAGAAGCGGGTCCCGGCAATAGTCAACGGCGGCCTGAAGCCGATGGGACTGATCACTGCCGGTAATGAGAATAGCCGGAAACATAATTTATAGTATATAATAAATTGTTTATGCCTGCCCTAAATGTTAATTTGTTAGATTTATTGCAAAAGAAGAATTTAATCAAACCAGAGCAATTAGCTTTGGTTAAAGCGGAATTAGCGGTGAGCGATTTGGGCGTGGAAGAGATATGCATGAAGCATAATTTGGTGAGCGAAACTGATTTGGTCAAGGTTAAATCGGAGTTATTGCAAGTCCCTTACATCGATGTTTTAACTGCCAGCATTGCTCCGGAAGCATTGAATGTTTTACCGGAAAGCGTGGCGTTAAAATATTTAGTGCTGCCGTTTGTTCTGGATAAAGAAACAAAAACTTTATCGATTGCTATGGCTGACCCGGTCGACCTGCAGGCAATTGAGTTTATGGAGAAGAAATCCGGAATGAAGATTAAACCGTTTTTAGGCGAAAAAAGCGTTTTGGAAAAAGAAATTGCCAGCCGTTATGCGCAAAGCCTTTCCAGCGAAGTGACAGCGGCCCTAAAAGAATCGGCGGTCAACAAGCCCGAGGATAAATTAGCCGGCTCGGAATTAAGCGGCGGAGTGATAAGGGAGGCGCCGATTTCCCGGATTGTGTCGACAATTTTGGAGTTTGCCATAAAAGCCCGGGCGTCAGATATTCACATTGAGCCATTAGAGACAAAAACCAGGGTGAGATACCGGATTGACGGCATTATGTATGAGAAGCTGGTGCTGCCGAAAAACGTTCATGAAGGGGTAGTTTCCCGGATCAAAATTTTGTCAAATATGAAAATTGATGAAAAACGGATGCCTCAGGATGGGCGGTTTAATTTCCGGACGGCGGAGGATAATGTTGATTTGCGGGTTTCAAGCCTGCCTTCGGTATTGGGAGAAAAAATAGTGCTCCGGTTATTGAAAAAAGCGATGAAGGTGCCGGACCTGCCGGAGTTGGGTTTAAGGGGGAAAGCGTTGACCAATATTGAGGCTTCGATTAGAGTGCCGCACGGCATTATTTTGATCACCGGGCCGACCGGTTCAGGCAAGACAACGACTTTATATTCAGTGTTATCCAAGATAAATACGCCTCAGGTTAACATTATGACTTTAGAAGATCCGGTTGAGTATCAGATAAGCGGGATTACCCAAGTGCAAGTTCATCCCCAGGCAGGTTTGACGTTTGCTTCGGGGCTGAGGTCATTTTTACGGCAGGACCCGAACATTATTATGGTGGGAGAAATCCGGGATAAGGAAACGGCGGAGTTGGCGGTCCAGGCATCGCTGACCGGCCATTTGGTGTTTTCGACCCTGCATACCAATAGCGCGGCCGGAGCTTTACCCAGGTTGCTGGATATGGAAATGGAGCCGTTTTTATTGGCGTCGTCAATGACTTGCGTGGCGGGGCAAAGGGTGGCGAGAAAGATTTGCGAGCATTGCAAGCAGTCCTATAAGCCGTCGGCGGCAGTCGTGGCGGATATCAAACAGGTTTTGGGCAAGTTATATGATAGCTGGCTGCAGACAAAAGGGATTAAAGAATTAGTTTTATATAAAGGCGAGCAGTGCGTTCAATGCAACAATACCGGTTATTCCGGCAGAATCGGAGTATTTGAAGTCCTGCCGGTGACGGAGAAAATCGGCCGGTTTATTTTAGAGCGGGCGCCGGCATCTAAAATTGAAGCTCAAGCCAAAGAGGATGGCATGATCAGCATGAAAGAAGACGGTTATTTAAAAGTTATTGAAGGAGTAACTACTCTTGAGGAAGTCTTGAGAGTGGCAGAAGTATAAATATGATGGATATAAAATCCTTGTTAAAGTTAGTGGTGGATAAAAAAGCATCTGATTTGCATCTGATTGTTGGGATGCCGCCGACGTTAAGAATCGATGGTTATTTAAAAGCGGCTGAAGGCGAGGCGGCCTTAACGCCGGAAACAGCTAAAGGTTTAGTTTTTCCCATGCTGAACCCGGAGCAAAAGGATCAATATTTGGTGAATAAGGAGTTGGATTTTTCGGTGGAGTTTGGCAACATGGGGCGGTTTCGGGTAAACACATATTTTCAAAAAGGGTCGATGGCGGCGGCCCTGCGGTTAATTGAGGAAAGGATTAAGACTTTGGAAGAGTTGGGTTTGCCTAAAATTTGCTATCAGTTGACTGAAGTAAAACAAGGCTTGATTTTAGTGACCGGTCCGACCGGCAGCGGTAAATCGTCATCCTTGGCGGCCATGATTAACCAAATTAATGAAACCAGGGCAGAGCACATTGTGACGATCGAAGATCCAATCGAGTACGTTTATAAGCCTAAACTATCAATTGTGTCCCAGCGGGAAATGCACGGCGACACGCATTCCTGGACGGTGGCCTTGAGGTCGGTGCTAAGAGAAGATCCGAATGTGGTGCTGGTGGGAGAAATGCGGGATTATGAAACGATGGCGGCGGCGTTAACAGTGGCGGAAACAGGCCACTTAGTGCTGGCGACTTTGCATACCAATAGCGCGGCGCAGACAATTGACCGGATTGTGGATGTATTTCCGGAACATCAGCAAGGTCAAATCAGGACCCAGTTGGCCGATGTAATTACAGCGGTTTTGGCGCAAAGATTGATGCCGGCGATCGGCGGTGGCCGGGTGCCGGCGCTGGAAATTATGTTGGGTTCGGCGGCCATAAAAACCAGTATTCGGGAAGGTAAATCCCATTTAATCAATAATGTGATTCAGACGTCATTTGAGCTGGGAATGCAGTCATTGGAAATGGATTTGGCGCGGTTGGTTAATAGCGGCCGGATTGAAGCCCAAATTGCCAAAGCACAAGCCTTAAATCCGCAAGAATTATCCAGATTGATTAAAAGAAAATAAAAGTTATGGAAAGATTTCATTACATTGCCGTAGACAAGAAAAACCGCAAAATGAGAGGCGAGGTGGAAGCAAATAGCCAAATTCAGGCGCAAAGCATTTTAAGAAGCAAAGGGTTGTTTATTATTGGCTTGGAAAAAATTGACGTGGCGCCTAATTGGGTGAAGTGGCTGAAAAGTTGGCAAAGGGTGAAAAGCGATGATGTGGTCCATTTTACCCGGCAATTAGCGACGATGATCAATGCCGGGCTGCCGTTAACGACAGCTTTATCGCTTTTACGCTATCAGTCAAATTTGGCGATGGCTAAAATGATAGAGGAAGTTTTGCGCCAAGTTGAGGGCGGCGGGTCGTTATTTAAAGCGCTAAATGAGTTTAAAGGAGTATTTAATCAAGTTTATTTGGCATTAATTCAGACTGGGGAAGCTGCCGGGGTTTTAGAAAAGGTACTGATGAGGCTGTCGGATAATTTAGAAAAACAGGCGGAGTTTCGAGCCAAAACGAAGAGCGCGTTAATTTACCCGGTAATTATTACCTTAGCGATGATCGCGGTGGCGGCGGTGATGATGATTTTTGTGATTCCCAAGCTGACTAGCCTTTATGATGAGTTTGGGGCACAATTGCCGGCCATGACCAAGATTTTAATCGGAATATCCAATTTTATGGTGAAGTTTTGGTATTTGGGGATTATTGTGGTGGTGGGTGGCGGTTATACTTTTGGTAAATGGAGAAGGACGGCTCAGGGTAAAGCCAGGTATGATGCCCAGATTTTAAAGGTGCCGATTATCGGTCCGTTAAAAACCAAAGTGATCCTAACGGAAATAACCCGGACTTTAGCTTTATTGGTGGAATCAGGAATTCCGATTATTGAAGCGCTAGAGATTGTGGCCGGGGCGGCGGATAACGATCTTTTTTCCCAGTCAATAAAAACCGCGGCCAAAGACGTGGAAAGAGGGATTCCTTTAGCGGCGGCAATCGGCAAGTATGAACACTTCCCTCCCCTGGTGGGGCAGATGCTGGCGGTGGGCGAAGAAACCGGTAAAGTGGACGAAGTTATGTTTAACGTGTCGAAGTATTTTGAAACCGAATCAGAGCAGGCAATCAAAGGCTTGACAACGGCAATCGAGCCAATTATGATGATTTTATTAGGTGTGGGAGTGGCTTTTTTAGTAATTGCCATTATCCTGCCCATTTACAACCTAACCAGCCAATTTTAAGGAGGCAGTCATGAAAAAAGGGTTTACATTAATCGAGCTGTTAGTAGTGATAACTTTAATCGGGATTTTGGCAGTATCGGTTTTATCGGCGTTAAACCCGATCGAGCAGATCAATAAAGGCCGGGATGCCAGCAAACGGGCGGACGCATCGCAATTATTATCGGCCCTGGACCGTTATTTTGCGTCTAATGAGAAATTTCCCTGGAATAATTATCTGACCCACGATGATAGTGTGGATGTGGCTTTTGCCGGAACAGCAGATATGGTGGGAGTGGGCGTGTGCGGCGAGGCCGGGGTGGTGGCTGACGCAGAGGCGACTAATTCAGATACCGGTGGTTGTACCGGAAGCGGGTATTTGGTTAATACGCAAGAGCTTAAAACTCAGTTTGGCAAACGGCCGTATTTTAAGTCAACAGCTTTAGATGGGGATAAGCTTTATGTATATAAAGCGGTCAACGAACCATCAGTGAGCATTTGTTTTATTCCGGCTTCCAAGGCAACCAGAGATAAAGCTGATGATCCAAATACGCCGTTGAAAGATTTAAGTATTGCAGCTGCTGGTGGAGTACCGGTATCAATAACGGCGTGCACAGGAGATCCGGCGACAATTGATTGGTCTGATATAACTGACGCTTGTTTTGTCTGTATTCCGGAAGAATAAAATAAAATTTAAAAGCGATAACCTAAAGGCCCCTTAACCGGGGCCTTTTTTTTGAGGAAAGTTATGTATTTGAGATACATTCCGTTCCGGAACGGTACTAAGATATTATGATAAGTAATGCCAATTAGAAGGGAAATTTTTAATAACGAAGAGTATTACCATACATATAATAGAAGTTTTAATAAAAAAATTATATTTAGCCGAGAAAGAGATAAAATAAGATTTATTCAACTGATTAAGTTTTGTCAATTAAAAGTAGGATGTAAATATTCGTATTGGAGTAGACAAACGAGCAAGAGGCAGTTAGAAATTATTGAATCAGTAAAAGAAAATTCTGGTTTTATAGTTAAGGTAATTGCTTATTGTGTTATGCCAAATCATTTTCACTTGTTATTACAGCAATTAACTGATAATGGGATTATTCAAATGATGACAAAATTGACGAATGCTTATGCTCATTTTTTTAACTTAAAATATAGAGGGATTGGGCCGGTATTTGAAGGCAGATTTAAAACAGTTGCGGTTAATTCAAATGAACAATTATTACATTTATCCAGATATATTCATTTAAATCCATATTCTGCCGGGATGATTGCCAAAAAAGAAATAGTGAATTACCTATTTTCATCATTAGGAGAATTTATTAATGAAGGAGGGGGAGAAGTTGTCTTTCCGGAAATTATTTTGAATCAATTTAAAAATAAACAGAAATATTTAGATTTTGTTTTAGATAATGCTGATTATCAGCGAGAGTTGCAAATAATTAAGCAACAGTTAATAGATATTGAGAGATGATGATAGTACCGTTCCGGAACGGTACTAAAGTGATTGTGATATTATGAGGAATATGGATTTTTGGGTGTTATTTTTATTGGGAATTTGCGCGGGGAGTTTTTTAAACGTGGTAATTTATAGGTTGAGAAATAATGATTCGGCCATGCGGGGGCGGTCTTATTGCGACCATTGTAAAAAAACGATTGGTTGGTATGACAACATTCCCCTACTCTCCTATTTATTCTTGGGAGGGAAAAGCCGGTGCTGCCATAAAAAAATATTAATCGACTATCCCCTAGTAGAATTGTTAACGGGGTTACAATTTGTTTGGGTTTATTGGCTGTTAAAAGTTAATTTTAATTTTTTCGGCCAATTGGAGGGATTTTATAGTTTTGGTTTGCTGATTTATTGGCTGATTTTATTTGCCGGTTCGCTAGTCATCGCGGTGTTTGATTTTAAATACATGCTAATTCCGGATAAGGTGCTGGGGGTGATGGCGTTGGCGGCCGGCGGCAGATTATTAATTACCCACCAATGGGAGTATTTATTAATCGGTTTATTGTCAGGTTTGTTTTTATGGAGCCTGAAAACTATTTCCAAGGGGAAAATGGGCGACGGGGATATTTATTTAGGGGTCGTGATGGGTTTAGTTTTAGGCTGGCCGCAGATATTGGTGGCCTTTTTTTTGGCTTTCTTGACAGGGGCAAGCGCGGGTGTGATACTAATAATGTTAAGTAAAAAAAAGTTAAAAGATAAAATTGCTTTTGGGCCATTTTTGTTATTAGGCATGTTAATAGCAAAACTGTGGGGATGGACTATGTGGCAATGGTATATTCAATGGTTAATTTAAAAAAAGGCTTTACTTTAATCGAACTATTAGTGGCAATATCGATTATTGCTATTTTAACGGTGGTTTCGGTAGCCGGTTATATGACCGCGCAAAAGCGGGGGCGGGATGTGAAGCGAAAGGGAGACGCGCGTTCGATCCAACAAGCGTTAGAACAGTGTTATACGCTTGATGGACAATATCCGGCCGCGGTGACGCCGGGAAGCGCACTAACGTGCGGGACCAGCCAGACGGTAATTAATTTAGTGCCTTATGACCCGAAGAACTCCGGGACTTATACTTATACCGGAAAATATTCAGTGGCGGCCAACCGGTTGAGCTATTGTTTGTGTTTTTTACTGGAGAAAACCGGTTCGGGTAATGCGGCGGTGCTGGGAAGCGGTGGCAGCTGTACTTATTTAAACGGAGCAACGAGCAATTATCAGTGTGTTAACAGCCAACAATAGGAGGAAAAATGAAAAGAAATAAGCAGGGTTTTACCTTAATTGAAATTTTAGTGGCGGTATCCATTATTGCGTTATTAACGGTGATGGGAGTGACTAATTTTATGGTGGCGAATAAAAAAGCCAGGGACGGCAAACGGCAGGGTGATTTAGAGCAGATAAGAGCGGCGTTAGAAATTTACCGGGCGGATGAAAGGATATATCCAACGACTGGTAATTTTGTAAGTGAAATTGAGCCAACGTATATGGGGGATATTCCGGATGATCCGGTAACAGGAAGAGATTATAAGTATCTCAGTACGACTGGGGCATCATATATTTTGTGCGCTAGCTTGGAATTAAGTAGTGCCGGAGTCCCCGCTGGGTGTAGCGGTTGCGGCACGGCGTGTAACTATAAGATTTCTAATCCCCTATGAGGCGGGGGTTTACTTTAATTGAGTTAATGGTGGTGGTAGCAATCAGCGCGGTAGTTATGAGCGGCGGGATTGCGGCTTACAGGGGGTTTGCGGATAAATATCAGATTAAACAGGCAGGATCAGAGTTTCAAACTAATTTAAAGCTGTTTCAAAGAAAGGCAATGTCTGGAGAGAAACCGACGGAATGTTTGGGTGGGTTTGAGGGAATAAGAGTGAGAAGAATCGATGCGAGCAATTATGCGTTTCAGGCGCAGTGCGGTACAGTTGACGGAGATGAGCAGATAATCGCTTTGCCTGAAGGGACGATATTTAATACCGCTAATTTTGATTTATTTTTTGCGACTTTAAACAGCGCGGTAACAGGAGCGCAAACAGTGGAGATTACCGCCACTGGTTCGGTGAATATTTATGAAGTTATAATTGAAGCCAATGGGGTAATTAAAGGCGGTTTACAATAATGAAAAAACTTAACAGCGGACAATCTTTAGTGGAGATGGTAGTGGCGGTGGGGATGATGAGTTTATTGATGGTGGCGTTATTATCGGTGACCAGTTTATCGATAAAAAATACCCGGCTGGCGCAGAGCCGGACCCAGGCGGTGGGATTGGTTCAGGAAGGGGTTGAGTTAATGAGAGCTTACCGGGATTTTAATTGGAATGGTTTTTATGCCAAGGCGAATGGGCAAAGTTACGTTTTATTGGATAATTGGACAGTAGAAACTGGCTTGACCCAAACAGGCTGCAGTCAAACCAGTTATTTTGATGCCAGTAATTTTTTCAGCCGCTGTGTTAAATTAAGCACAATTGAGGCCGGGAATGTGAGCGTGGAGGTGACGGTGTATTGGCAGGAAGGCAGCCAATTGAAACAGGTAGTCCAGTCAACCAACTTATCTTTATGGGAAATATGAAGGGTTTTACCTTGATTGAATTAATGGTAGTGGTGGTAATTTTTGCTTTATTTTCAGTGACTTTGATGGGACTGTTGCTGGCAACCCTGCGGGGCAGTAATAAGGCCCAACTAACTCAGGTGCTGCATCAGGAAGGTGATTATGCCTTGATGAATATGGCCCGAACGATCAGGCAGGGAAAAAGCGCGGCGTGCGGCTCCGGCCAAATAACCGTGGAAAATAATGACGGCGGGACAATTATTTTTAGCCGCGTTTTAAATGAATCAGTATATAAAATTGCTTCAAACAGCAGCCAATTTTTAACCGGTACAAGAGGAACAGTGTCCAATTTAGCGTTTACGTGTTATGTGAATGAAACTGGCCAAACAACAGTCACTTTGGGGTTTACTTTGGCGGCAATGTCCGGAGTGCAAGTGCAGGAAAAATTTACCCAGGATTTTGCGACTTCAGTATCTTTACGTAACGATTAATATAGTATAGAATTTTCTTATGAGGCAGGGCCAAGCAGTATTGATTATTTTATTAGTGGTGGCGGTAAGTTTGGGGTTAGGAATTTCCATTATTGCTCAATCGACAACCGATGTGAAAATTTCCGAGCACGAACAAGAATCGGCCCGGGCGTTTAATGCCGCCGAGGCCGGGATAGAAGAGGCATTGAAAAATATCAGTACGATTGCGATTGGCGTACCGCAAACTTTGCAGATTGATGGGTTGGACCAAGATGTTTCTTTTGAGGTGAATGGGGAAAATTTCCTGGAAACAACGGTGGCGGAAAATGAATCGGCTCAGGTAATTTTAGGCGGGGTAAACACTTTAACCATTAATTGGGTTAAGTCGGGTAACCCGGTAGAGAACCTGGGAACTTGCGTGGGGGCAAGTGGGCAAACCAGGGCGGCATTACTGATTACCATCATAAAGAGCAATTATCAACTGAGAAGAATCGGGGTAAATCCGTGTGCTGGTTTAATTGGTTACAATAATATTGCTTTATTGGTGACTACGACGGGAGATGATGATTTTGCAAGAAAATATTCTTTCCCGGTTCAGGCTGACGATGTGTTGCTGAGAATCAGGCCGCTTTATAACCAAGCGACCATAAGGGTAACCGGGGCCAATGAATTGCCAGCGCAAACATACGTGATTAATTCTTCGGCTCAAGCAGACACGTTGGAAAGCAAGGCGATTGAGGTGAGCCGGGCTGAACCGGCTACTCCCAGTATTTTTGACTATGTTTTGTTTAGCGGGACGAGTATAATTAAATGAAAATAAAAATTAATTTAAACTGCCCATGGGAATATTTTTTGGATTAGATATAGGATTGTCACAAGTCAAAGTAATGCAAGCGGCCAAAGAATCAGGTAAATTTAAACTATTGCATTTCGCGGCGGTAAAGTACGGGCCAAACCAATTAGTTGAAGCCGTCAAACAAGCGATCAAGCTAGCCGGGATAAAAAATAGCGCTGAAGCCAATATTGCCTTAAAAGAAAGCGATGTTTATAGCCGGATTATTGAAACGCCTAAATTATCCGAGACAGAGCTGGCCTCGTCGATCCAATTTGAAGCGGAACAATATATTCCGACTGATTTAAGCGAGATCGATTTATCTTATCAGATTATTGGCGGCTTGGAAGACGCTTTAGCGGATAAAAAAACGATGAAGGTTTTGCTGATTGCTACGCCAAAGGAAAAATTAACCAGTTTGACTAATCTGATCGATGAAGCCGGCTTGATCCCAATGAGCGTAGAAACAGAACTGTTGAGTTTAAAAAGATTATTCGGCCAACCGAAAAAATTGCAACTATTGATGCTTTTTGGCTACAAGACGACGGATATGATTATTTTAAATAACGGCGTGCCGCAATTTTTATATTCAATGCCGACCGGCGGCCTGGCTTTGACGCGGGTTTTAACTGCCGAACTTCAATTACCTGAAGATCAGGCAGAACAATATAAGCGCACCTACGGTTTGTTGCCTGACCAGTTGGAGGGAAAAGTGGCTAAATTATTAACGCCTTTAATTGATGAGATGGTGAAAGAAATAAATAAGTCATTTGTTTTTTTACAACAGCAAGGCTGGCATGTGCCGGACCAGTTGATTTTAACCGGAGGCGGGGCAATGCTGCCGGGCCTAAGCGGGTATTTGGTGCAAAAATTAAATTTGGAAGTATTGCTGGGCGATCCATTTGAGAATTTTATTAAAGATGAAAATTTTACGGGGATGATGAACGGAATTAATAATACTCAATTGGCGGTGGTAACCGGGTTGGCAATTAAGGGCTTAGTATGATGGCTGAACTTAATTTGTATACTAAAAAAATTAAAATTATTAACCAAAGGCAAAAATTTAAGCTGGCGGCGGTTAAAGGCTTAGTCGGGTTATTAATCGCGGCGATTGGATCGATGATCGGGCTATCGAGCTATAGCCTGCTAAAAGCCAAACAGAACCAAATAATTGACAGCAAAATACAAGCAACGACGAAAAAAATAATGGAATTGAGCGAGGTTGAAGGCAAGCAGGTGTATTTATTGAGCAAATTAAAGACATTTGAAGATTTGATTAAGTCTCAGGCAAAACATCAGGCGATTACCGAAACAGTGTTTGCTATTTTACCGCCGGGAACTAATATAAAAGGTTTTCAAGTGGCAGAGACGGGGGAGATTCAGTTAGCCGGGAGCGTGGCGGATTATGCGACTTTTAATGAGTTATTGGAAAGAATCAGAAAAACTAAAGATTACCGGTTGCCGATTGTGAAAGCGATTGCCAGCCGAGTGAATTCCACTAAGACAGAAAAAAGCAATGAGGTGAGTTTTGAAATAGATTTAACGATGGCGGTAAAAGAATGAAAAAATTGGTCATCAGAGACAAAAATATTGTAAGCTTGGCGGTGATAAGCGCGATGGTTTTACTCGTTGTTTTCGGGCCGATTTTAACCGGCTTGAAATCAAGAATTGCCACGCAAAAAAAATTAACAACCCAGTTAGCGGCGTTAGAATTGAAAAAAGAAATTTTAAGCGGGATTGATACCACTCAAATAGATGAAAGGGTGAAAAAAATGGAAACGGTTTTTCCCTCAAAAAAACCAGTGGTGGAATTAATGTCCAGCTTGTCAAAATTAGCCTTTTTGCATGGTTTGTCATTTGGCGGGATAACCTTAAATCCGGGTGAATTAGGGACGGAAAATAAGCCGTCAGCCATAAAAACAAAAAAAACCGCCTTGAATCCGGATTTGCAGGATTTGCGTTTCGGATTTGAGGTGGCAGGCGACCTGAATAAGATTTCTGATTTTTTAAAAGCTTTAGAGAATACCGCGCCCTTAATGAGGATTGAAAAAGTGTCGTTGAAAATAAAAGGCGACCCGATTTTGGACCGGTTATCAACGTCAGTGGCGGCGATGATTGACGTGGCGGCGTATTTTCAATCTCCGCCTAAGACCTTGGGATCAGTGGGGCAGCCAATTGGATTGCTGAGTAAAAAACAGGAAACGGTTTTGGAGAGATTATTTAATTTTCAGACGTTTGAGGCGGTGGTGCCGACGGCTCCGGTTGGCCAAGCGGATCTGTTTGGTCAAGCAGGACAACTTTAACTCTTTGGTTTAGTTTAATGCCTTTGATTCTGACTAATTCACGAATAGAGGTAATAATTTTGCCCCCTTTGCCAATAACCTTGCCCATGTCTTCCGGGTGAACAGTTACGTTTAAAATTTGGGTATTGGTGGTTTCATCAATAACCGTATCGATATGAATATCGTCAGGATGATCAGTGATGTTAGTGAGAATAAAGCGGAGCAAGTCGATCATGCCAGTTTAAGGAGACGCCTAATAGTGATAGTCGGTTGAGCGCCCTGGGAAAGCCAATAGTCGACCCGTTGGCGGTTGACGGATAAACCGGACGGACTTAAATTGGGGTTATAGGTGCCAAGTTCTTCCAAATAACGGCCGTCGCGCTTGCTTTTAGCTTCAGCGACGATCAGTTTGTAATTGGCGTAACCTTTTTTTCCGGTACGGGATAGTTTTAATTTGAGCATAGATTTACTTGATTATAGCAGATTTGGCGGCTTGCTGTTGAGCGGCTTGTTTGGTAAGCCCAATCCCCTGCCCCATAGCTTTTTGTTTTAAATAAACATTAACCGTAAAAGTTTTTTTGTGTTCCGGGCCTTTGGCGCCGACAATTTTGTAGCTTGGGGCAACTTGATATTTTTTTTGCCAGAGCATTTGCAATTTTGATTTGTAGTCGACAATCTGGGCTTGTTTTAGCAGAGTCTTTTTAAGAGCAATTAAATGGTTATTAATAAAACTAATGGTGGCGGCTAAGCCATGGTCCAGGTAAATTGAGCCGACAACCGCTTCAAAGCAATCAGCTAATATGGAAGGATTATTTTGGCCGCCGGAATGTTTTTCGCCGGCGGATAAAAGCATCATTTCCCCTAATTTCAGGTTTTGGGCAGCAGCGCCCAGAGTTTTGGTTTGAACCAGCTCGGCCCGCAGTTTGGTTAATTCCCCCTCGGGTTTATCAGGATAATGCTGATAAAGATAATCGGAAACAATCAGTTCCAGAACAGCATCGCCTAAAAATTCCAAACGTTCATTGGAAACAGTGTTGCCTTTGGTTTCATTCACAGCGGAACGGTGGGTCAAGGCGGTCAGGAGAAGCTTGGTTTTAATCATGTTTGATGATGGCGCCAAGGACGCCGTTAATGAATTTCGGAGTGGCTTCCGTGCCGAAAGTTTTGGCGAGCTCGATGGCTTCATCGACAATGACTTTAGGCGGAACGGTTTTAGTCTGAATTAATTCTTTGACGGCTAAGCGCAAAATTGCCAGATCGACTTTGTTGAGTTTAGGAATGGGCCATTCCGGGGCGTTTTTTACAATTAAAGCGTCAATTTCCGGTTTAAAACCAGGTTTTTTAAAACTGATGGCAAAAAGACGTTTAAAACGTTGAATGCGTTTTTGGTGGCGAGGGTCAGCAGCGGTTTTCATTAATCATTAATACTGATGGCAATTGGGGCAAAGCTGGTGCGGCAATTTAAATTGGCTGCAGTGAGGACATTTACTTAAGTTTGGTTGAGTCAGTTTAATGACTGCGCGGCGTTTGCCTTTTCTTCTGGTAGAAATTTTCCTTTTTGGTTGTGGCGGCATGAGGCCATTATAACGGCGACGGCTTTTCTGGTCAAGTTAATTAATTTAACATCTGTGAAGGAGGCTAATTTTAAGTTCAGCCAGCCGTGCTGGGTTAGGCCATAAAGATTGCCCGGGCCGCGCAGCTGTAAATCTTTTTCAGCTAACTTTAGGCCGGAATGGATGGTTTCCAGGTATTTTAGGCGCTTAACTTCAGTTTTTTCCTGAGTGGTAAAAAGAAGGCAGTAACTAGGCTGGTTTCCTCTACCGACGCGGCCGCGAAGCTGATGGAGTTGAGCGAGGCCAAAGCGCTCGGCGGCTTCAATAATAATCATGGCGGCATTGGGAAAATCGATACCGACTTCAATGACTGGGGTGCTGACCAGAATTTGGAGTTTTTGATCCCGAAATTGCTGTAAAAGAGCTTGTTTGTCAGCGCTTTTTAAGCGGCCATGTAAGAGTCCGAGTTTAAACTTAGGGAAAATTTGCTGCAGTTTAACAAATTCTTCGGTCACATTTTTAATATCAGCCATAGATTCGTGCTCGGACGGGTTAATCAGGGGGCAAACAATAAAAGCCTGGGTGCGGTGAGCGGAAATTTGTTTAGCCAGCCAATGATAGGCGTCTAAGCGTTTTAAGGCGGGTACAATCCAGGTTTTAACCGGCTGGCGGCCAATAGGCATCTCGTCCAGGATGGAGAGGTCCAGATCGCTGTAGGCGGTTAAGGCGATGGTCCTAGGGATAGGGGTGGCAGTCATGGTGAGCAGGTGGGGGGTAGTTTTTTGGGCGGCGAGCAACTTAGAGCGCTGGGCGACCCCGAAACGGTGCTGTTCGTCGATGACCAATAGGCCAAGCTTGGAACTGATTTTTTTAAATAATAAGGCTTGAGTGCCAATAATAATGTCACAATTTTCAATTTTCAATTTACAATTTTTAATAATTAATTCTATTTTGATAGACGTGCCGTGGAAGATAGTTTTTAGGGTTTGGTAATGCTGTTGGGCTAAGATAACGGTCGGGGCCATCAGAATTGACTGATAGCCGTTTAAGTAACTTAAATACATGGCTAAGGCGGCAACAACGGTTTTACCGGAGCCGACTTCGCCTTGAAGCAAGCGGTTCATGGGTTGGTTTTTACCTAAGTCAGCGATTATTTCTTTGAGGCAGAGGTTTTGGCCGGCAGTCAGGTTAAAAGGTAGAGAGCTGATTAAGCTCAAGATTTTTTCCTGGTCAATTTTAAATTGATGGGCTAATTTATTTTCCTGCCAGGATTTTTTGCGCCTGGCCGCCTGAAGTTGGAGTAAAAACATTTCGTCAAAAGCCAAACGGGCGGTAGCGGCGTTAATCTCGGTTTGGTTTTTGGGAAAGTGAATTTGCTGCAGGGCGGGATTTAGGTCAATTAAATGATATTTGGCTTTGATGATTTCCGGCAGCCAGTCTTCGATTGGTTTTTTGAGCGCGGTGTAGATCCGGCGGCGGAGCCATTTGGAAGAAACACCTTTAGTTTCCGGGTAAATGGAAATAAGGCGGCCAGTATGGATTAATTCCTGTCCGGTAACAATTTCATAATTCTGGCCGCAAAAACTTAATTGAAGTCCGGGTTTTAAGGTTTTAACTAAATAAGGCTGGTTAAAAAAAGTCAGCTCCTGATTGCCGGAATTGGTTTGCAGAATAATTTTTTGAATGGTTTTGCCAGTGCGGAGATAAAGATTCCGGCTGGAAATAATGGCGCCAATGGTAGAGTGGGTTAAGTCTTCGTAGCGGAAGGGATAATGATGAAGCAGGTCAGTATTAGAAAAAATGTTTAATTTTTCCAAGGCTTTTTTAGAAAGCATAAAAATAAGGCAAAAAAGAACCGATTAGCAGGCTTAAACTAGAAAGAATGACTAAAACAGTAAAGAATCGGCGCTGGCGTTTGGTGAGCCTCATATTATTTTAACAAAAGTTTTTTGGCCGATTTTGAGCTTATCCCCTATTTTGAGCGGTTGGTCGAAATTGGTGACAGTTTGATTATTTAAATCAACGGCTTTTTGTTGAATTAAGCGTTTAGCTTCGGAATTACTGCCGCTAATTTGAGCCAGGGTTTGAATTAAATTGGTTTTTAATTTTAGAGTTTGTTTATACTCCGGCGCTTGGTGCTGGAAGGTTTGCTCAAAATGCTTTTGGCTGGCTTGGGCTTGGGTAGAGCCATGGAGTTGTTTCACTAAATCAAATGCTAAGGTTTTTTTGGCGGCCATAGGATCGGTTTGGGGAAGATCTAAATCGGTCAGCAGTTCAAAGCCAAGGGGTAAAAGAGTGTCCGGTAAAGCCATAATTTTGCCAAAAATATCTTCAGGAGTATCAGTTAGATTAACGGTGTTGCCGGTGGTTTTGCCCATTTTGGCGCCGGTCGGATCGGTTAATAATTTGGTGGTTAAGCAAAATTTCTCTTTGTTTTTGTAAGCCTTAAGGAGGGTTCTTCCGGCAAGTAAATTAAAAGTTTGATCATTGCCGCCAATTTCCAGATCTACTTCCAAAGGAACGCTGTCGTAACCCTGCATTAATGGATAAAGAAATTCATGTAAATGAATTGGTTGATTAGTTTTAAGACGTTCTTGAAAAAAATCACGTTCGATCATTTGTTGAACAGTAAAATGTGAGGCAAGTTTAACAACGTCTTCGAAAGTTAATTTGGATAACCAATCGTAGTTAAAAACTATCTTGACCGGATTTTTACCCTCAAAATCAATAATATTTTTAACCTGTTCTTTATAGCCTTTAAGATTATTAAGCATTTGTTCGTGGGTTAATTGTTGGCGGGTGGCGGATTTATCAGATGGGTCGCCGATCATGCCGGTAAAATCGCCGATTAAAAAGATTACCTGATGGCCTAATTTTTGAAACTGCGCTAGTTTCCGGATGCCGATCAGATGGCCAATATGTAAAGATGGACTGGTTGGGTCAAAACCCTCATATAAACTAATTTTCCTTTTCGTCATTAAATCAGCCAGACCTTTTTTAGTCGGTAATATTTGTGCTACTCCCCTAGTTAAAACAAAATCAGTGGTTAGTTGCATATTTGATTTATTATTATTTTAATTTTATTTTCTAAAGGCGTTTTATTAGGAAATGTTTTAATTAGTTGTTCAAATAACATTGTAATACGGTTTAAGTGATTTTTCACTGCCGTTTTACTTTCCACCTTAGAGGTGGAAAGTTGATCAAGAGTAATTCTGGTGGTGGGGTCGGTGCAGATATATGGACTTTCCTGGGGTTTAATAGGATTATTGGTGACTCCTGGTTTGGTAAAAATAGATAGCATGGGAATATTTTTGTCAAAATGAGATTCGTCGGTTTTATGATTAGTTTCGGTTAAAGAAAAACTCCAGCCGATTTTAATACCGCAGAGATGATGATTAAAGAAATGAGTGACATCTCTTTTTTCTAAATCTTCGTAAGATTGGGGTAAAGCATCGGGGAAAATTTGCGAGGCTAAAGATATTTGCCAGTTCTTCAGTTTTAAATTCTTAATTATTTTTTGAATAGTTTTGAGTAAATTATTGGCCGATTTTTGACATTTGTTTCGATCAAAATTATTGGCAAGCCAAGCGTGTTGGTCGGCAATTAACAGAAAGATTTTGCCATGAGGTATTTGGCGTTTGATAAATTCAGCTGATAAAAGAAAACCGATAATATCAAACGGTACAGTTTGGCTAATTTGAGTTTTAGTGGCAATTCCAATGCCGATAAAAATATTCGAATGTGATTGGTCCACAACAAAATTTGCCTGGTTAGGCCAAAAAATAGAATTTTGAGATAAATTAAGCATAAGTGCTGTGGAAAGGATTTGAACCTTTGTAGCTAGTATAGCAAGTGTTTTACGGACACTCCCGATTGACCGGACTCCGGCACCACAGCAGGCACAACAGAGCAAAAAAAATCCCGCCAAGTGCGGGAGTCAAGTCAAAATAGATCCCAAAAGGATCTTTATTTGTGACGTGCTCCGTATCGAATGTGACACACGCTAATTCTGTAACGGGAATTCCCGTCCCTGATTTTGTCAGGGCTGCTGAAGGAGTGTAAAAATTCTCCTGTGAACGCTTTATTAAATTGTCAAAACTAAAGGTATTATAACACGGGTTTTAATAATCGGCAAGAATGGGAAGATGGAGATTGGTTTCAATGCGTTTGACTCGTTTTTGCAGGTCGAGATGTTCGTGGTCGAAGAAATCGATGGCACGATCAAGTTTTTTATTGACGGTTTTAAAATTTTTATTGGTTTGTTGTTCTAAGTTTATCAATCTATCGGTAACACCACTTAAGTCGTTTTGAATTTCTATGCGGCTAAGTTTTATCTCTGATCGCAAATTTCTTTCGGTATTTTTAGCTTCGGAGACAACTTCGTCCCGGACAATTTTTTTGATTTGGGTTAAATCCTGTTTAGTGAGCATGCTTTAAATTAGCACGACT
>ERZ1292623.740-Hain-H51-01um-R1-740-length-33525-cov-8_pt1 | contig 33525 bp, 32 predicted proteins | sample MGYA00564398_ERZ1292623 | MGnify/ENA primary metagenome ERZ1292623 (study PRJEB36523, sample SAMEA6512633) | groundwater metagenome | collected 2019-01-07 | study: AquaDiva: Metagenomics assemblies of 32 groundwater samples
GCCAGGATTTCTCCATCTGGTGCGATTTTGAGAGATACTCCTTCGATTGGTTTTCCTACTGATCCTCCCTCGCGCTCATGGTAACGATTGGTGGTAAGCGCTGGGGCGGTCTCGGTAAGTCCATACCCTTGGAGAATGTAAATTCCAAGCGCCTCCCAAAACTCCCCAACCTCTTTTTCCAAAGGAGCTCCTCCGCATACGATCGTGTGCATTTCCCAACCAATCGATTGATGGATATGCTTGAAAATTATACGACGCACCGACAGGAAAGGTATCATCCGGGCAATACCAAGAAGTAGGTGCAGTTCTTTTAGTTTTCCCTGTTCTTTTGCTCGCGCCTTTATCCGGAGGAAGAGGAGTCGCAAGAATTCGGGCACTGCGAGCATCCGGTTGATCCTGTCGTCTTGGAAGATCCACTTGAGATGGTTGGGATTGAGCGACGCCGCGTAACTTACTTGAGCTCCAGCAGAAAGAGGAACAAACATTCCGCCCATTTGTTCGAACATATGGAAGAGGGGAAGAATCGAGATAAGGCGCATATTCGAGTGAATAGAGATTGCCTTTCGAGAAGCTTTTAAGTTCGAAAGAAGATTCTGATGGGTGAGCATAACTCCTTTAGGATCCCCTGTCGTGCCTGAAGTATAGACAATTTCTGCAATATCGTCTTGGTCGACTTCTGGGTTGTCGAGCGAGAGAAAAGTATTCCCTTGCGGCTTGGGAATATTTTCAATCGCAAGAGTTTGCATTCCAATTCTCTCGGTTTGCACAAGACTGCTTTTGAGCATCATTTTTGCTTTTGTTTGTTCTATAATTTTTTGGATGAATTCCTGATTGCTCTCTGGGCTTAAGGGCACTGCAACGGCGCCTCGCAGCTGAATGGCGAAAAATGCAGCTACCCAGAAAGGGGAGTTAAAACCAATGAGGATAACGCGATCTCCTTTTTGAATGCCCTCTTCCTTGAGAATCTGCGCAAAAGCTGCTGCATGCTTCCCCATTTCTCCATACGTCCACGAGAACCTCCGGAACATGGGCCGATAGGTGTATGCTCTTTTACTTGTATAGAGAAAACAAGCCTTGTGAAACAGTTGGGGAAGAGTTTTTATTTGAGCAAAGTCCAGATATACCATATGATGCCATTATAGCTTTCTTGTGTTAAAATCAGAATATGTCTTCCTATTACTACGGAAAGCGGACAAAAAATCTTTTTGACCCGAAATCAAAACATCCTTATCCCTTAAGCCGTTCGAAGCTAGAGAATTTTCTGAAGTGCCAGAAGTGTTTTTATGTAGACCGGAGATTGGGCGTGGATCAGCCCCCGGGCTTTCCTTTCAGCTTAAACTCGGCAGTTGATACACTTTTAAAAAAGGAGTTTGATATCCACCGCATGAAGCAGTCTCCACACCCTTTGATGGAGCAGTATGGGGTTGACGCCATTCCCTTTGAGCATCCAAAGATAGATGAGTGGAGAGATCCTTTTGTCGGCATTCAATACTATCATGAGCCAAGCGGATTTATGGTTTCAGGCGGTGTGGACGACATCTGGCGATCATCCAATGGCGAGCTCTTGGTGGTAGATTACAAAGCAACAAGCAAGAATGGAGAGGTGAGAATTGACGCTCCATGGCAGGAGGGATATAAGCGTCAGGTTGAGATTTACCAGTGGCTTCTGCGGAACAATGGATTTTCTGTTTCCCCCATGGGGTACTTTGTATATGTAAATGGGAGAACAGACGCAGCTGCTTTCGACGCTAAACTCGAATTCGATGCAAAGATTATTCCTTATGAAGGAGATGACTCGTGGATACAAGACGCCTTATTGAAAGCGCGCTCGTGCCTCGTTTCTGATATGTTGCCGCAAGCCAATCCCGACTGTGATTTTTGTGTGTATCGCAAAGCTGTTCAAGGCGCTTTGGTTCCTTTTGAGGATAAGATGGGTTTGAACGAGCTGTTTTGACACCGACATGGAGTACCAGAAATTACAATTTCTTTTTTTGTTATTTTTGCTTGTGGGAGCTTTGCTTTTGATTGTTTTACTTCTGCTCCCGTATCTCCACGCTTTGCTTTTAGCAGTTGCTTTGGCAATTGTGTTTCAGCCGCTCTACGAAAGAGTGCTTATCATCTGGAAAGGGAGAAAAGGATTGGCCGCATTCAGCACGGTGGTGATTGTATTTGTTCTTTTGTTGATACCCATTCTCTTTTTTGGATTTCAGATTTTTCAAGAATCGAAAGAGTTATATCTCACGGTTACTTCAGAGGGTTGGCGGATCGAAGTATTCGATAAAATAAAAACAATGGTGGAGTCACAGCTTCGAGTTTTTATACCGGATTTTTCAATTCGTTTCGATGAATACGCAAAGCAGATTGTGCAGTGGACGGTAGAGCATGTGCGCACCATTTTTTCTGGACTTGCCCAATTCGCGCTTACTTTTTTCCTCGCGCTTTTTGCTTTTTACTATTTGCTAAAAGACGGAGGAAGATTGCTTCAAAAGATTATCGCGCTTAGTCCCTTGTCAGATTATTATGATCGAGAGATTTTCCGTACATTGCAGGCTGCGGTGCGCGCAGTGGTAAAAGGCTCTTTTACGGTTGCTTTCATTCAGGCGATCCTTACCGGAATTGGCTTTGCGGTTTTTGGGATATCCAACGCGACGTTGTGGGGGAGCGTTGCCTTTCTTTTTGCTTTGATTCCAGGCATTGGAACAGCGCTCTTGATTTTTCCCGCTGCCGCATTCTTATTTTTCACCGGACATGAACTCGGTGCTCTGGGATTGGCAGCATGGGGGGTTTTGACAATTGGGCTTATTGAGAATATCCTCGGTCCTCGATTGATCGAGCGAGAAATTTCTCTTCATCCATTTTTGGTGCTCTTGAGCGTGCTCGGAGGAATTACTTTTTTTGGTCTGATCGGATTTCTGCTGGGCCCCCTGGTTCTTAGCTTTCTCGTGACGATGCTTAATATCTATCAAAAGGAATTTGGGCATAAGAAACAAAAGTATTTGAAATAATAGGTATATTTATATATGCTTCTTCCTCTTCTCATTGCTACCGGATGCATTAGTCTTCTGTCTTTGTCAGGGACGCTTTTGTTGCTTCTGAAAAAAGATCTTTTGGAGAGACTGACTATTTTTCTTGTGGCGTTTGCGGCAGGAGCGCTTCTAGGAGCAGCTTTTCTCCATTTGCTCCCCGAAGCAATTGAGCAAATAGGTGGAACGCATCAATTCCTCCTCGTGCTCATTGGATTCGGGATATTCTTCTTTATTGAGAATATCCTTCACTGGCATCACAGCCATAAGGGACAAACGAAGCACGCGTCTCTTGGAGTTTTGAGTTTGGTGGGGGATAGCCTCCATAACTTTTTAGATGGAGTGATTATTGCCGCCGCTTTTCTTGTGGATGTGAAGCTCGGATTTGTTACGAGCGCGGCAGTGGCGCTCCACGAAATTCCCCAAGAAATTTCTGAATTCGCTGTGCTGCTCTACGCGGGATTTTCAAAAAAAAGGGCCTTGCTGCTCAATTTTTTCTCTGCCACGAGCATCATTGCGGGAGGCGTTGTAAGTTACTTGCTTGGCGGGCTTATCGGAGAATGGATTGCACTCTTTTTACTTTTTGCAGTTGGAACATTTCTCTACGTAGGAGCTTCTGATTTCGTTCCCGAGATTCGCAGAGAGGAGAGCCTGAAAAAATCCCTTCAGATTTTATCGATATTTGGAGGGGGAATTGCGTTTATGTGGTTGCTCACATTTGTAGAATAATTCATCTCTCGCTATGGAAGAAACAGTTATCCTCGTCGATGAACAAGACCGAGAGATTGGCACAGAAGAAAAAATAGAGACGCATCGCAAAGGCACATTGCACCGGTCGTTTTCGATATTCATTTTGAACTCGAAAGGTGAGATGCTTTTGCAGCAAAGGGCGAAGGGCAAGTATCACTCTGGAGGGTTGTGGTCGAATGCCTGCTGCGGTCATCCGCGTCCGGGAGAAGCGACGGGGCAAGCCGCTCGGCGTCGGCTCAAAGAAGAAATGGGGTTTGACTGCGAACTCAAAGAGATTTTTCAATTCATCTACAAAGTAGAGTTGGATCATGATCTTTGGGAGCACGAATTTGATCATGTATATAAGGGGATGTTCAACGGAGAGATGGTCTTGAATCCGCAAGAGGTGATGAATTTTAGATGGATAGACAAGGAAAGCTTGCAAAGAGATGTGCGAGAACATCCTGAAAAATATAGTGCGTGGTTTAAGATCGCACTCGAGAAAGTTTTGAAAGAATTAGAAAAAGCTCCTTAAAGAACTTTCTTGTGGTATAGTAGAGGGAGAAACTTATAGGGAGGTTCAGATGCCACAAAAAGTATTGGTTACGGGTATGGGTGTGATAAGCCCGCTCGGGCCTGACGTGACTTCTACTTGGAAGAGGCTTGTGGGAGGAGAGTCGGGGGTAGGTCCTATCACTCTGTTTAATCCTGAAGGATTTGAGACGACATTCGCCGCAGAGGTGAAGGGATTTGATCCTACGAGGTATATGGAGAGGAAGGAAGCGCGGCGTATGGATCGTTTCGTTCAGTTTGCCATGGCAGCTGCTTCTGAAGCGTTAAACCAGGCAAATTTGAATCGGGAAGCCCTCCCAGTTGATCCCTACCGGATTTCCGTTATTGTGGGCAGCGGCATTGGCGGTATAGGTACCACAGAAGAACAGGTAGGCGTGCTCCATAACAGAGGACCAGGACGCGTTGATGTTTTCACCTTGCCCAGGATACTTGCTGACATGGCATCAGGGCGAATCTCTATGATGATAGGGGCGAAGGGTCAAAATTGTTGTGTAGTATCTTCCTGCTCGAGTGGCGCAGATGCAATCGGATTGGGCTGGAAACTGATTCGATGGGGCGATGCAGATATTGTCATTGTTGGAGGAGCAGAAGCACCGATTTGCCCCATTGGGGTTGCGAGCTTCAATGCTCTCCATGCTCTTTCTAAGCATAATGAGAATCCAAGACAAGCGAGCAGGCCCTTTGATGCTGGAAGAGATGGATTTGTAATGGGCGAGGGCGCTACTATTCTAGTTATGGAAACCGAGGAAAGCATGGAAAGACGAGGAGTCAAACCTTTGGCAGAGGTACTGGCATACGCTGCTACTTCAGATGCTTACCATGAGACCAATCCTTCTCCAGACGGCAAAGACGCTGCAAAGGCAATGGAACTTGCCATGGAGAAAGCAGGCATACAACCGGAGGACGTAGACTATATCAATGCTCATGGTACCTCTACTCCCTTGAATGATCGATTGGAGACTTTGGCTATCAAGTCTGCCTTGGGGAAGCATGCTTACCGCGTGCCTATAAGCTCCACCAAGTCCATGACCGGCCACCTCTTGGGTGCTGGTGGCGCTCTGGAGGCAGCGGCCTGTATCCTGGCTATACAGCATGGGGTCATTCCACCAACGATCAATCTGGAACATCAGGATCCCGACTGTGACTTAGATTATGTTCCGAAAAAGGCCCGCCCATGCAAGGTGGAGGTCGCCATGAGCAACTCCTTTGGCTTCGGGGGACATAACTCGGTGCTGATATTGGCAGCGCCGGGAATCGTGACTTAAAGAGTTTTCTATCCTGTCATTGCGATAGGGAGAATAATGGATACTTTGAAAAGGGAACCAGAAGGTTCCCTTTACTTTTCTCAATGTAAGATTGCCTCTTTGTGTTTGCAATAATCGAGATATTATTGGTTTCGATTTTGAGGGAGAAGAAGCAAGATATTCTGAACCTCGTTTTGCGCCGCGGGGTTGAACCGTAAAACCTTGGAAAGAGCACTCTCTACCTTTTCGTACTCATCAATCAAGAGATAGGCATAGGCAAGATTGAGATAATGGTGAAAGTTGTTTGGCTCTGCTTCCACTCGTATTCGGGATTGTTCGAGGAGCGCGAGCGCCTTGGCAAGGGGAGTGTTATAAGGAGAAGGAAGTGTTTGGAGAAATTCTTCTGTTCCCTGAAGGTTTTCTGGCTGGAGCTTCCAGACCGCAATTGCCTGATGCCTTGCCTCTTCGTAGCGTTTGAGTTCTCGATAGACCGTCGCAAGAGAGGCGTGGTGTTGGGGATTTCCCGGATTCTTGGAATACCGAAAGATGATTTCTTCATATACCTTCGCTAAGGCTTCATAGTCTTGAGAAGCAGTATGGGCCTCTGCAATATGCAGAAGAGATTGTTCTGAATAAATTCCAAAGCCCTTGTCTGCTGCTTCTTTGAGAGCTTTAGTGCCGTTCTCTTTGTTCCCGAGAGAAAGTTCTGCTCTTGCAAGAATCCACCAACATTCTTTGGAATCTTTGTCGAGCGCAATGCACTCCTTTGCTTTTTCCAGTGCTTTCTCAAAATCTCCTGCGACAAGCGCAACTTTTGCCCACTCTCCAAATATCTGCTGCCTTCGAGGGCTGAACCGGGATGCTTTTTGGAGGTATTCTTCAGCTTCTGTGGTGAGCAGTTCTTTTTCTTGAGTATCGGTGCTTTGTTCAATGAGCAGATTTGTGAACGCCGCAAGGGAAATCCAAGCTCTTGTAAAAGCCGGCCTGATTTGGACGTTTTCTTTTAGTAGCTCGATTGCTTTTTTGATAACGAGGATGCGATCTTCTCCTGCAAATCGAGAAAGACACAGATTCAAAGCATCAATATATTGGGAATTGATATAGAAATCAAGGCTTCCATTGGAAGGAAGATTCTCAAACCTCTGGAACGCATCGCCGCAGCGATCCTCGCTGGCAGAAGCGCTTGCGACATTGAGCTGTTTATTAATAGAAAAAGGAGCAAGAGTTGTGAAGGAGAGAGCCCAAAGAGTACTACCCACGAGGAGTACACTTAGTACAAGTTTGACTCCTGTGGGAAGCGTTGATAAGCGCGTTTTTGACTTGGAGGAGTCTTCTTTTTGTTCTTGGGTAAGAAGGGAAAGGGCATAGCCAATGAGAAGAAAGAAGAGCAGAGAGGTTGCAAGAGAATTAAAGGAGAACATCATGGAAACAAGATAGGCGAGAAAGGCAGTCTGCAGTCCATGGATGAGGAGAGCACGTTCTTTGTGGAGATATCTTGCGAGGTGGAGTTTCCAAAAGAGAATGCCCATGAACAAAAGGAAGATGGATAAACCGACAATGCCGGTTCCGGTTGCAATATCGAGGTACAGGTTGTGAAACGTATCCCACCAGCCAGTGGTTCTCCCTTGGAATCTTGGGTCTCCAGATTCAAAATAAGCATCGAAAGCAATGGAGGAGTTGTAAGGACCGTAGCCGAGCAATGGTCGTTCCTCGAGAGCCTTGAGCGCATAAGACCATGCAGGAAACCGCGGTTCTTCTTTCAAGAGGTTTTCAATGGTGAGCCGCTGCCAAAGATTGGAAAGAAAGCTCTTTTGTTGGACAAAAGACGGGGGAGAGAGTAGGTTGACCGTCAAGAGAACGAGCACTCCAATTCCAAAAAGAACCGCGCTTGAAATTTTGAGAAGAGGGCGTTTCGATGGGTGGAAAAACAGAAAAAAGAAAAATCCTACTCCAAGTCCGATAAAGACTGCTCTCGTTTCACTCAAGACGATAACAGCGAGAAACAAGAGGAAAAGACAGCCGTAGAGGAGTTTTTTCCATAGGGACTTTGCCTTTCCAAGAAAGCTGCCAAGCATGGGCGCGAGCGTACCCAAGAAAACCGCAAGAAACATTGCGTTCCCAAAGGTAGAGGCGGGCCGTCTCGAGTCAGACGCGAGAACATCGGAGAGAAAGCCAAATTGTTGAAAGATTGCGATGAACGCAGCGAGTGCTCCAACTCCAAATGCAACATTCCAAAGGATGTTCCAACTTTTTTGCTTGAGCGCAAAGAACGCCAAGAGAGCAAATCCAATGTACAAAAGATCATTTAGCACCCCCCATGTTCGGTAGGGAGTTCCCCAGAAACTGAAGTAAGGGTCACGGCTGAAAAATGTGCTCAAGAGCAAAATGCCCGCAAACACCAGCAGAAGTTTCAAAAGAAGATTTGCTCTGATAAAAGAGAGAAGCGCACTCCAACTTTCACTCCAGAGAAGAAAAAGGAAAAAGGAAAGAAACAAAAAAATGCTCACCATTCGAAAGAGAATCACTTGGCCCCAAGGAGGAGGATCAAAATAAGGGTAGGCGCTCACGAGTGGAAGAAGGAGGGTAAGGAGAACTCCTCCCCACACGATCCTTGAGAGAGGGGGAGGAAGTCTGAAGCTCTGCGTATTGATTCGCATATATTTGTATGCTACAAAAACTTCATACTCTTGTCTAATTACCTTATGGAACTCTCTCGTTATAAAGCAGTGATTTTGGCAGGAGGAAAGGGTACTCGGTTGTATCCAGTTACCAAAGAGATACCAAAGTCCCTTTTGCCTGTTCGCAAAAAACCCATTGTCAACTACCTTGTTGATTTATTCCATTCGCACGGAGTGAAAGATGTTGCCCTTTCCATCAATGATCGTTTCCGGGAGGATTTTGATTGGTGGAAGAGAAGGTACTATCCGGAAGATCCGATCAAGTTTTTTGTAGAGAAGGAGCCCCTTGGGACGTTTGGGGGATTGTGGCATATGAAAGATTGGATCGGAGAGAGTCATATCTTTTTGACCAATGGCGATGAGCTCAAAGAAGTTGACCTTGCCCAAATGGCAAAGTTTCATCAGGAGAACCAACCGTTAGCAACCATTGCCTTGGTCCAAGTCCCCAATCCACAAGATTATGGAGTAGTGGTATGCGATTCTGATCTTATAGAAGAATTTGTAGAGAAGCCGAAGGATCCGCCGACAAACTACATTTCTTCTGGTTTGTACATCATTTCTCCCGAGATACTCCAACGACATCCAGGACCCAAGTTCCTTATGATTGAGAAAGATATCTTCCCACAGCTCGCAAAAGAAAGGAAGGCCGCGGGCTTTAAGTTCCAAGGCAAATGGATGGATGCTGGCACTTGGGAACGCTACCAAAAAGCACTTGATGAGTGGGGGATATGAAACGAATACCGAGAGAAGGAATGAAGCTCCTGCCCGATGAAAGGTTGAACGAACTTGTGGAGCTCCTCGACGCCGCGGGGGAGAAAATACTTGAGATTTCCAAGGGAGGCTTCCTGGCGTATCAAAAAAGCGATTCTTCCCCTGTCACCGATGCAGATCTTGCTTCCGAGGCGATCTTGCACAAGGGTTTAGAGAAGTTGGGAGGAGGAATTCTTTCGGAAGAAGCAACCCCTGATGATTCGGATATCTTTCGAGACGGTGTTTGGATTGTAGATCCATTGGACGGCACGAGAGGTTTTATTGAAGGAACAGGCGAGTTTTCCGTCATGGTTGGATTTGTTGACAAAGAAGAAGTGCAGCTAGGGATCACGCATATCCCTGCGCAAAAAACTTTTTATCTCGCGCAAAGAGAAAGAGGAGCTTACCTTCTGAATCAGCAAGGAGAAATGGAAAGGATTCATACTTCCTCTGTCGCCGTGCTTGGCGAGGCTCGAATTCTGGTGAGCAGGTTTCATCTGGAGCATCGAGATCAACTATTCCTTCAAGAACACTGCAAGGTAAAACACCTTCTTTCGTGCGGAAGCATCGGAGTGAAGCTGGCATTGATTGCTCAAGGGAAGGCAGAAGGATATCTGACAAGGACTGATCATACTTCTTGGTGGGATATCTGTGCGCCAGATCTTATCTTGCGGGAAGCAGGAGGAATGGTAACTGACACGAAGGGGGAGAGATTCCGGTACCATGGCAGAGAGGTGAAGAACCCAAATGGAATTGTTGCTGCAAACCCTTTTATCCATTCTCAACTTATAGAGAAACTTTCTCTTCTATGATTTTACCTCACGGAGGAACATTAACGCAGAGAATTGCAGGCTCCCAAGAGCGAAATGAGATTGAAACACAACAAGACGAACTTGGAACGCTTGTACTTACCCAAGAGGAGGTTTGTGATGTACAAAATATCGCAAAGGGAGTGTATTCTCCATTGACGGGATTTTTAAGGCGTGAGGAGCTTGATGGAGTAGTAAAGAATATGAGACTTCCAAGCGGCATCGTATGGCCAATTCCTATGGTGTTGAGCGTTACGGAAGAAGAATATCATCGTGATATTGGAACTCGAAGGAATCTTCTCTTGGTTGATCAGAATCGTTACCCCATTGCCCTTCTCCGAGACGTTGAAGTATTCTCCTACGAGAAAGATGTCTTTGTAGAGAATGTATTCGGCACAAAAGATAAAGCACATCCCGGAGTGGCAAATCTCTATGGCATGGGAAGTTATTTCGTGGGTGGGGATGTGTTGCTCCTCAAAGATTCTCGGGAGCCCTTTGAAGAGTACAATTTTACTCCTCAAGAGACTCGTGAATTATTCCTTGAACGAGGATGGGAAAGCGTGGTGGCTTTTCAAACTCGGAACGTTCCTCATCGAGGACATGAATTCTTGCAGATGGAAGCGTTACAGCACGTCGATGGATTATTTATACAGCCGGTTGTTGGAGAAAAGAAGAATGAAGATTTCAAAGACGAGTATATCCTTGCCTCCTACGAGCTTTTGATCGAAAAGTACTATCCCAAAGAAAGAACCCTTCTTGGCGTTTTGCCTCTGCGAATGCGTTATGCAGGTCCCCGAGAAGCGGTGTTGCACGCGCTCATTCGGAAGAACTTTGGATGCTCTCATTTTATTGTGGGGAGAGATCATGCAGGGGTAGGGAAGTTTTATGCGCCATTTGCCGCTCAAGAGATCTTTCATTCGTTTTCTCAAGGAGAAATTGGTATTACTATTCTCAAGTATCCAGAAGTAGTGTATTGTATGGTATGCGGAAGGCATCTGTTCGAGGGGGCATGCGCGCACGAAAAAATAAGCTTTAGCGGTACGAAACTTAGGGAAAGCATCAGGAATAAGGAAATCCCTCCTTCCTACGTCATTCGTCCTGAAGTCTTCACGTTTCTTGCCAATAGCGCGAATTCATTTGTAGATGATATGTATAAAAACCCTTCGCTACACCCCACCCAAGGATTTGTCTTATGGTTTACAGGACTTTCGCAGGCGGGCAAGACGACCTTGGGAGATCGCATTTTTACTATTCTCAAAGAGAAAGGGTGCAGGGTAGAACGTCTGGATGGAGATCTGGTGCGAGAGTACTTAAGTCGAGACCTGGGTTTTTCGAAGGAAGATCGCGATGAAAATATCAGGAGAGTCGGATTTGTTGCAAAGCTTCTCTGCAGAAATGGGATCGGGGTTATCTGTTCTTTTATTTCTCCTTATCGAAATCAAAGGGACGGAGTACGCAAAGAAGTAGAAAATTTTATTGAAGTATTCTGCAACTGTCCTCTAGCGGTTTGCGAAACGCGCGATCTCAAAGGATTGTATGAGAAGGCAAAAAGGGGAGAGATCCCCAACTTCACGGGCGTATCAGATCCTTATGAAGAACCAGAATCTCCAGAGATAGAGGTTCATACCGATCGAGAAACGATCGACGAATGCACGGAGAAGATTCTGGATTGTCTCAAAGAACGCGGTTTTGTGTCGAGGTGAAGTCTCTTATGGATGTGATTATTGTATGCCATAGCGAGTTTGGGTTTGTGCAGGGGAGGCGCCTTATCTTTGATAAAAAGGCGACCAAAGGAGTAAGCGAGGGGGTGCACAATTTGGTGAGGCTGTGTGAACGATATGGAGCAAAGATCACCTTTGCGGTATGCCCTGAAGTAGCGGACTATTTCCCCAAGGAACTCGACCACGAGATAGGATTGCATGTGCATCCCGGATGGGAGAAGTTTCAAGCGAAGGGATATGAATGGTATGTGGGGGATACGTACTTGCGTGCGCACTGCAGACAATCTCAAACTTCCAGCGCACTTGCGCATTATTCCTACGAAGAACAGCTTGAGATGATCCAAGTTGGGAAAGAGTATATCAAGCAAAAACTTGCGAGAGAACCAAAAGTATTTGTTGCGGGGAGGTGGTCGCTTACTATCAATACCATCAAGGCATTGGTTCAGACGGGATTTACGCACGACTGTTCCGCAGTTCCTGGCTTCAAGATAAACGATACCGATTGGTCCAAACTCCCTCGAATTTGTCTGCCCTATCATCCAAACGAGCATGCGTATGAAGAAAAGGGAGATCTTCCCCTTGTGATGGTACCGGTCTCCCAGTTGCTCTTTGGAGTAAGCGCAAATCCTGAAAGTGCTCGAATCTGTGGATTTCCATGGTTGCGAGCGGGGTTTTCCGAATACTATGGTAAAAGAGTTCCCCTCTTTCATATCGCGCTCCATTCTCCAGCGATGACCGATTCTTATTACCTTCGTATCATGGATAAACTTCTTTCTTTTATTGCTCGCGATCACGACATCTCTTTTCGATTCGCTTCGGAGATACATGAATACCCAGAAAGAGAGTATCGGGCAGGTCTCAAATTCTATCTTCTTGCATGGAATCTTGATATTGCAAAGAGCGGGGTAAGAAAACTTCTTGGCGCATTCCATCGGGTATGACAAAACTTACTCAAAAGAAGATTCTGGTGACCGGGGGAGCAGGTTTTATCGGCTCTCACTTGGTGAATCGTTTGATACGCGAGGGATACTCCGTCGTTGTTCTTGATAATCTCTCAACCGGCAAAAGAGAGCGAGTGAACCCCCGAGGGACATTTTATAAAGTTGATATTGCTTCGCCTGCGATCTTTCCTCTGTTCCGGAAAGAGAAACCGAACATCGTAGTTCATTTAGCTGCTCTTCCTCGAATCCCTCTTTCGATCGTCAAGCCCGTCGAGACAACAAAGACGAACATTTTAGGCACGGTGAACGTGTTTAAGGCTGCGCTTGATACGAAGATTTCGCGAGTGGTCTTTGCGTCTTCTTCATCAGTGTATGGGAATCAGAAAGTGTCCCCTTTGAAAGAGACCTTAATCCCTCATCCTTTGAGCCCTTATGCGCTTCAAAAGCTGGTAGGAGAGCAATTTGCAAAGTTATTTTTGATGTTTTATAATTTTCCCATCATCTCTTTGCGTTATTTCAATGTGTATGGACCAGGGATTGATTTTACATCGAGCTACAGCTTGGTGATTGGGAAATTTTTAGTGCAGAATGCTCAAAAAAAACCTCTGACGATTTTTGGAGACGGAAAACAGACTCGGGGATTTTGCTATATTGATGATGTGATCGAGGGAACGATTCGGGCGATGCGATCTCCTGGGCTTGGCGGGGGTGAGGTGATCAATATCGGGAGTGATACCTCCTACTCCATCAACGAACTCGCCAATCTTATTGGAGGAAGGGCAGGAAAGGTTGTCCATCTTCCTCCACGCAGCGGAGACATACGTCATACAAGGGCGGATATGAATCTTGCACGAACATTGTTGCAATGGGAGCCAAGGGTAAGTTTCGCAGAAGGCGTACAGAGGACGAAAGAATGGTTTGAGCTTGCAAGAGTCAAAAAGTAATCATGGAGAATTCTACCATTGGTATTATAGGAGTAGGGATGGTAGGGGGTGCTCTCAAGCATTACTTTGAATCAGTCCAGAAAAAGCCTCTTCTCTATGATCCCTCGAAGGGTTTTGGATCCCAGCTCCAAGTGAATGGCGCGGATGTTCTGTTTATCTGCGTTCCCACGCCCTTTCGAAAAGATCATGGGTTTGATCTTTCTGTCGTGGAGTCCACTTTCCAATGGCTTGGAGGAGGAAAGATCGTGGTGATAAAATCCACGGTATTGCCAGGCACCACCGAGAAATTTCAATCAAAATATCCTCAACACAAAATCCTCTTTAACCCGGAATTTTTGGTAGAACGGCGAGCAATCGAAGATATGATGCATCCGGATCGTCAGATCGTAGGATATACGAAAGAGAGTAAGGACGTAGCAGAGAAGGTCTTGGAACTTCTTCCTCGCGCTCCCTTTGAAAAACTCGTTCCTGCGAGCGAAGCCGAAATGATCAAGTATTTTGGAAATACGTATCTTGCCACCAAGGTGATCTTTGCAAACCAAATGTATGATCTCTGCAAGCAGTTGGGAGTTGATTATGAGATTGTAAAAGAGGGAGCTTCGAGCGATCCGCGTATTGGTCAAAGCCATCTGGATGTTTTTCATGGCGGCTATCGGGGATACGGCGGGAAATGTTTGCCCAAAGACATTCGCGCATTGATCCAATTCGCAGACGAACACCAGGTTGATTTGAAACTTCACAAGCTTGTAGAAGAGTTGAACAATGAGTTAATGCGAATACAGAGCATTGAAGATCCAGAGAAATTTTCTCAAAGAGAATAATTCTTCTTGGTATGGTAAAGCACGTGAAACGATTCCTCGGGAAAAGCAGAACGCTAAGGCGTATCTATGAACGTCTTTGCTTTCTCAAGGAACTCTTTCTTGGAGATCTGTTCCATGGGGAGAAGCTTTGGTTGTTCTTACGCGTAATGCCTTACACCATGGTGGGGTATAAACGCCTCACCAATGTCTATGAGCTCGCTCTGCGCGTGGAACAGAGTCGTCTTCCCGGAGCATTTGTCGAATGTGGAGTATGGAAGGGAGGGGTTGCAGGTGTGATGGCGTATGTTGCTTCTCGAGCAAAGTCTCGTCGCAAGATATGGCTCTTTGACTCTTTTGAAGGATTGCCAGAGCCGACGTTGCAAGACGGAGGGGTAGCTGGAGAATACGCTGCCAGGCGCGTTTCTGGAGAACTCCGAACGATCGGGCAGTGTGTGGGACCCCGAGAGGATGTAGAGAGACTTTTTTCCTTCTTGCGCATACCCAAAGAGTATGTCATGATTGAAAAAGGATGGTTTCAAGATACGCTCCCTCTTGCAAAAACCAGCATTGGTCCCATCGCAATTTTACGTATTGACGCAGACTGGTATGAATCTACCAAGTGCGTGCTGGAACATTTATATGATAATGTGATTGGAGGCGGATTTGTAATCGTGGACGACTACGGACATTGGGAGGGATGCCGAAAGGCGGTAGATGAGTTTTTCCATGAGCGAAAGATTCCAGTCGAATTGATACCCATTGATTATACAGGGATATATTTCCAAAAAGTTGCATAAAAAGACGCGCAATGCTACCATTTCTCTATGACTTTTCTCCAAAAAGTACAAAACGCAAAAGACCTTATAAAAGAATATGTGGATGCCTACCCTCGTCACGGAGTCGCGCTTTCTTTTGGAAAAGATAGCATGGTTCTGGTGCACTTGATGGCGCAGATAGAACCCAAGGTACTTGTCTTTGCGGTTTTGTCGAATACGGAATTTCCAGAAACACTTGCCTTGCGAGACCGAGTAGTCAAGGATTGGAATTTACATTATCAGGAGTATGTTTTTGAAAACGATGTCACCAAGGGAATCGGCGACTGCTGTCGGGCAATTAAAGTTGAGAAATTCAAGGAAGCGGTAAGAGATCTGGACTGTTGGTTTTCTGGGATCCGTAAGGACGAAGGATTCACAAGAGTAGATTTTCAACAGGTAGAAAACCGGGACGGACTTCTAAAGATAAACCCCATTCTGGACTTTACCGAAAAAGATATTTGGAGATACACGGCAGTGTATGGGCTGCCTGTCAATCCCCTCTATGGGAGAGGGTATCGTTCCCTTTCTTGCAGCAGATGTTCTGCAATGGAACAGGATGAAAACGAGAGCGAGCGAGCTGGAAGATGGAAGGGCACCATATGCGAAGGAGGAGAGTGCGGCATTCATACTCAATCTCTCCGAAACACGGTAAAAGTTGCTGAATAGATGACTCCTCATATTTTTATTCAGGCAAGGCTTGGATCCAAACGGCTTCCGGGAAAGGTGCTTTTCAAGATTCTCGGCAAAACGGTGATTGAACATATTGTCGAGAGAATGCAGAGGGTTGAGGGTGCACAACGCATCATTCTTGTCACTGGACCAGAAGAAAAGAATTTTCTCTTGGTACAAGAGGCAAAGCGCCTTGGCATTGCATACTTTTGTGGAAGCGAAGAAAACTTGCTTGATAGATTCTATCAAGCAAGTTTGGTTTTCAGATCAGAGGTTATTGTTCGGGTTACCGGAGATAATCCTTTGATAGACCCAGGTTTTATTAGTAAAGCAATTCCGGTATTTCTGAAAGAGAGCTGCGATATTTTGGTGATGCCAGGATTGCCGTATGGCATGGGTTTTGAGATTTTTTCTCAAGAGGCCCTTCAGAAAGTCTGGCAAGCAGCAAAAGAAAAACATGGCAAGGATTTTGATACCGTGTTTATAAATCCTGTTGCCTCCCTTCTCCAAGATAAGGAATTTCGGAGAAAAGATATGTTCTACGAAAAAGATTTGACGAACATACGCCTTACCGTGGATTATCAAGAAGATTTTGACCGCGCAAAAGAAATGTACGAGGCACTCTATCGCGCAAATCCAAACTTTGGTTTGCACGAGATTCTTGGATTTCTTGGCAAGCGGTAGAAAACTTTACTATGAAACAAGTTCGTATTGGAAATAAAACAGTGGGCGACGAAAAACCTTGTTTTATTGCTCTTGAGCCAAGCGCGACATATACGAATTTCCAAGAAGCGAAACAGATGCTCCAAGCAGTGGCAGGGTGTGGAGCTGATGCAGTGAAGTTTCAGACATTCTTTCCGGGGGATGGAACACGTATGATGGGGGAGCGAAAAGATATCATGGTTGAATTTAGGACGGCGACCGGGGAAAAAAAGGAGTCCGTATACGAAGCATTCAAACGCCGAGAACTTCCCAAAGAAGCTTGGAAAGAGCTTGTGGAAGCTGCCCATGAAAGAAATTTGCTTTTTATCACAACGGCTCAATTCCTCGATCAGATTGGTTTTTTGGTTAAAATCGGTATTGATGCTTTTAAGATCGCGAAGGGTGATGTAAATAATGTCCTTTTGATCGAAGCGGTTGCGAAAACAAAACTGCCCATCATTATTGATGCGAGAGAAAAAGGTAACGAGGTGACGGCAGACGTGGAGATTTGTGAAAGGGAAGGAAACGAACAGATCATTATCATGCATTGTCCTTCCGGCTATCCTTCTCCTGACGAATCGGTGCATCTTCGCGCCATCCCTGTAATGAAAGAGATGTATGGATACCCTGTCGGTTTTGCCGATCATTCGCCAGGAGACGTGATGAATTACGCTGCAGTAGCCTTGGGAGCGAATATGATTGAAAAAACCATATCTTCAAACAAAGCAACCGAGCACGTGGAACACTTCATGTCTTTAGAGCAAGAAGAATTTCAGAAATTTGTGCGCAACATCCGTTCGGTCCAAAACGCTATGGGAACAGCAAGAGTTCTTTTTACCGATCGCGTGGGCGTAGCTGCGAGACGTTGTTTTGTTGCGGCGAGAGATATTGCTCCCGGGGAAGTGATCACCGTAGAAATGCTCGATTTTAGAAGGCCTGGAGACGCAGGGATTTCTTGTTCGGAAGGGTATGCGATCCTTGGCAGAAGAGCAAAAGAAATGATTCGAGCAGGAAGTTTTTTGCAGTGGGACATGATAGAATAAGAACACCATGGAGCAATTTCGTTCTCTGCGAACGTATGTGGAAGCTACGTACTCTGGTATTGGCAAGATCAAAGAGTTCAGAATTCTGCCTCACTCCAATATCAACAGTAAAAATTACTTCTTCCGCACCACCAAAGGAAGATACGTACTCAAAAAAGTTGTCCATGGCCGCCATGCGAATTTGGAGCGAATGTGCGAAATTCTTGCTTTCTGTATTTCCAGGGGCGTCAAAGTGCCAGAGCCCTTGAGAATTGGGCCAGATCAGTATGTACACCCAAAGAACAATTCTTTTGTGTTGCGGTTCTATCGAGGAATTCCTTTCAACGGTTCTCGTGAACAGCTCAAAGATATAGGGAAAGAGCTTGGGATACTCCACCGGGTTCTTTCGCAATACCCTATTTCTTACCCATGGAAACCAGAGGAAAGAGGATATCGCCATCTGAAAAAGTCTGAACTTGAGAGGGTAAGGAACTTGATTAAACGCGCGAGACAGAGGGATAGGTTTGACCTTCTGGTAGGAGAACACTTGCCCTTGATCGAAAGCTTGTACGCTTGGTGTGCTCAAAGAGTGTCATTTGAGAAAGAGGGATTTGCACGAGGTAAGTTGATCCATGGGGATATGCAGCCAGGGAATGTGCTCTTTTGGGGAAACAAGGTTAAGGTGATTCTTGATTTTGGAGCAACGAGGCGCGGGAGCCCGTTTTCTGAACTTGCCTTCGCAGCTTTTCGTTTCTCCCTCGCAGATCATGGAGACGGAAGGGAGGCAAGGAAAAGGGTCAATACTTTTGTTCATTCTTATCTCAAAGAGAACGCCATCCCAGGAGCTTCATTTTCTACACTCCAGTATTGTTTTATTTTTGAAACGCTCGACCGGATAAGTAATCTTTTGAGACTGGCATACGGGAGAGGTTCTTTCCCGTGGCCCCCTGAAGAATTAGAGAAGCACATTCGTTTTCTCCAGATCGCAAGAGAAATGAGATGAAGTGTACACTCTTGTTGCTTTTTGGGGAGAGAAAAGATACACTACAATAACAAGATTCTATGAGTAGTTTAGATGAAAAGACTATTTTAGTGACTGGCGGCACAGGATCTTTTGGGCAGAAGTTTGTTGAAATGGCATTGAGCGAGCATAATCCCCGCTCCATAAGGATATTTTCGAGGGGAGAGTATGCTCAATGGGACATGGGTCAGAGGTTTCGAGATCCACGCCTTCGGTTTTTGATTGGAGATGTGCGAGACAAGGAACGTTTGTCGAGAGCAATGAATGGCGTGGATCTGGTGGTTCACGCAGCAGCCTTAAAACAAATTGCGTTGGGAGAATATAATCCCCTTGAAGTCATTAAGACCAATGTGATGGGGAGCGCCAATGTGGTGGATGCTGCGATTGACAACAACGTGGAGAAGGCGATCTTTATCAGCTCTGACAAAGCAGTCAATCCCGTGAATCTCTATGGAGCCACAAAGCTTTGTGCGGAGCGTTTATTTACACACGCGAATGTATATGTGGGAGAACAAAGACGCACCAAGTTCAGTTGTGTAAGATATGGAAATGTAGTTGCGAGTCGAGGAAGTGTCATCCCTCTTTTTCTTGAGCAGCGAAAGAACGGAAAAATTACTATTACCGACGAGCGCATGACTCGATTTTGGATTACGTTAGAGCAGGGAGTGCGTTTTGTAATCGAGTGTTTAGAGTGGATGCAGGGGGGAGAGGTATTTGTGCCCAAGATCCCAAGCATGAGAATCATGGACCTTGTGCAGGTGGTAGCTCCACAGAATGCGATTGAATTTATTGGTATTCGACCGGGCGAGAAAATTCACGAGGTATTACTTTCCACCGAAGAAGGACGTCATACCAAAGAGTTCGAGTTGTACTTTGTGGTTGAGCCCGAAGTGAGTTTGGAGAAGGCAGAGTATTGGAACAGAGGGAATTCGGTGCCGGAAGATTTTGTGTATTCGAGCGACCGCAACTCGCGGTGGCTTAGCACCCAAGAAATGGAAGAGATCTTACAAGGTATGAACAATGGAGCATGAGTCATGAACCGATTACCTTATGGACATCAATGGATTGATGAAGCGGATGTACGAGCAGTGGTGAGCGCGTTGAAGAGTGATTGGTTGACTCAAGGCCCAAGGGTGGAAGAGTTTGAGAAAGCAGTCGCTGCATATTGCCGAGCCAAATACGCGGTTGCGGTTTCTTCGGGAACTGCTGCATTGCATGGCGCGTATGCCGTAGCAGGGATCGGTCCCGGAGACGAAGTGATTACGAGTCCTTTAACTTTTGTAGCAACTGCAAATGGAGTGGTGTATTGCCAGGGAAGACCGGTGTTTGCAGATATCCGGGAAGATACACTGGATATTGATCCTCGAGAAATTGAAAAGAAGATAACCAAGAGAACTAAAGCAATAGCCTCGGTTGACTTTGCCGGCCATCCCTGTGAGCAAGATGAGATTTTGAGGATTGCCCGCAAACATCATCTTTTAACAATCGAGGATGCTGCTCACGCTCTTGGGTCTGAATACAAGGGAAGAAAGGTTGGGAGTCTTGCCGACATGACCATCTTGAGTTTTCATCCGGTGAAAGCGATTACGGCGGGCGAAGGAGGGATGATCCTTACCAACAGCAAAACGTTCTATGAAAAACTTAAGGTTTTTCGGAATCATGGAATTGTAAAAAAACCAGAGAAAGGAGGATGGTATTATGAGATTGAGAGCCCCGGATATAACTATCGGCTCACCGATCTTCAGTGTGCGCTGGGAATCAGTCAGATGAAAAAACTAGATCGGTTTATTCAACGGAGAAGAGCGATTGTCGAGAAGTATAATCGTGCGTTTCAGAAGTTCGAGGAGGTTATTACTCCCGTAGAACTTCCGTATGCCAAGTCTGCGTATCATATCTATGTCCTTCAATTCCGTCTGGAATTGCTGACCAGCGATCGAAGGCAACTCTTTGATGCGTTTGGAAAAGAAGGTATTGGCGTGCAGATACACTACGTGCCAGTTCATCTGCAGCCTTTTTATCGAAAGAAGTTTGGTTATCGAAAAGGAGATTTCCCAAAAGCCGAAAGATATTATGAACGCGCAATGAGTCTTCCTCTTTTTCCCAAGATGACCGATCGAGAGGTTGCGCATGTGATCGATACGGCGGGGAAGATCGTGGCTCGATATCGGAGATGAAGTATTACTCGTATAAAGATTTGTACGTCTCTGCGTTGGGTTTGGGATGTGCGCAATTCGGCCAAGAGTATGGGATAGGCTCAAGGGGTAAAATTCTTTTGGAAAAAGAAATTCAAGAAATTATCGAAGCGGCGCTTGAGAACGGAGTAAGCTTTTTTGATACCGCAGCAGACTATGGGAAAAGTGAAGAATGGATAGGGAACATTCTTGCGAGAATGCACCGAAAGGATCTGGTGGTAGCAACGAAACTTCGATGGGTGAGAGAGCCAGAACCATCGGTAGAACAGGTGCGCCATACCATTGAAAGGTCTTTGGAGGACTCTTTGAGAAAACTTCGGAGAGAAACTCTCGATATCGTATATATTCATCAGCAGGAGTTATTTTTTCAATTTCAAGAAGTCTTCCTATCAGTACTCGAGAAGGCAAGGCAATCAGGATATGTAAAACATGTTGGGATTTCTTTATACGAACCTCGCCAAGTAGAGCAGGCCCTTTTATATAAAGAGCTCGAGGTTTTCCAAATTCCCTACAATGTGCTCAATAGGGCATTTGAAAAAGAGGGTACCATGAAAACACTCAAGGAAAAAGGAAAGTTGGTTGTCGTGCGAAGCGTATTTTTACAAGGCCTTCTGCTTTTGGATCCAGAGGAGTTGATTCCTTTCTTTCACCCTATCAAAGAATCGCTGAAGAACTTGAGAGAAAACGTAGAGAGGTTTTTCCGATCTCCTGAAGAGTTTTTTTTGGGGTATGTCTTGCGCAAAGACTTTGGACCTCTTGCGGTGGGGGTTTTCTCTCAAGAACAGTTGATGAGCAACCTTCAGGTCTTCCGTTCTCTGCCCGGTGCAGATTTGTTGAGGCAGATGGAGCAGTTTATACCTCATCTTGATCCCTTGTATAGTGATCCACGAAAATGGCCCAAATGAGAAAATTGACAGAGTTGTTCAATCTAGAGGGGAAGAAAGCGGTTGTAACAGGCGGATTGGGACATCTGGGTTTGGCAAGCACCGAGGCGCTTTTGGAGTTTGGCGCTTCTGTTATTGTTACAGGAATTCAAGAAGAGATTCAGAAGGAGGAAACAAGAGAAAAACTTGAGCGCTTGACAGGGGAGTTCTCCAAGCAAAAAGTGAGAATGAAAGTTTTAGATTTTCGGAGCGATGGGTCAATCAGAAATTTTTTTCGGGAAGTCGAGTTGGAATTTCAGGGTTTGGATATTCTCATCAATAATGCGATGTATGGGAATTCGGAAGATTTCGACGATGGGATGCGGGGCACACTCTCTTGCGTGCACCAATGCTGTGAGGCAGCGTTTCCCCTCATGGAGCGCCAGAAAAAAGGCGTTATCATCAATATCGCTTCCATATATGGGCTTGTAGCTCCGGACATGCGCACCTATGAAGAATTTCCTCAATGGAAGAGTCCTCTCAACTACGGAACTGCGAAAGCAGGGGTGATTCAGTTAACGAGGTACTTGGCTTCGGCGTGGGCTCCCTACGGAATTCGAGTGAACGCGGTGTCGCCCGGTCCCTTCTCGCATCCCGGAAGACCCGAAGAGTTTTTGAAACGCTTGAGAGAGAAAACCATGCTCAATCGCATTGGTACGCCCGAAGAGTTGAAGGGCATGATTGCATTGCTCGCGAGCGACGCGTCCTCGTATATCACCGGTCAAAATTTTCTTGTGGATGGCGGCTGGACCGCATGGTGATACAAAACCCAAGAGTTGACTCCTATCGGAAGAGGGCGAGTTGTTTGAGTGTTTTTACAAAATCAACATCTTGGGGGTCGGGGTATACGCTCTCTGCATCTGACAGGTGAAATTGGAAGACTTGATCTTCGTGGATCTTGAGAGGATGGCGAGCTGGCAGGTCTTCTGCCGCAGTTTTGCCGAGCACTTCTTGATATTGGAGTCCAGAGATCCCCACATCGGGTCGCAGAACGACAAGCATGTCCGGAGTGATGAGGGTACCCTTCCTAATATCACGAGCAGGATATACACCCCTTCTTGCCCAATGGCGTTCGTCAGCTTCTTTTTGGAGAAAGGGCTTGGGCACGCCAGGATGGGTAATGAGAGTGCCGTGGGAGGCTGGTCTTTTGATTCCGTCTCCCATTGCTTTTTCAAAATCTTCTCCGTATTCTGCTTTCAGTTGAGAGAGCACTTTTTCTTTATCTCGTTCTTGCTCTATCATGCGGATTTTTCGTACCATATCTGCAAACTCTTCCACCGAGAGAGAAAATATATCATCAAGATTTCCCCTGCGCTTTTGGGAGGTTACGTGTTTCTCGATGATCGAAGCCCCGAATGCTACTGCCATTAAGGGTACGAGGAAACCAGGCGATCCATTGTCTGAATACCCAACGAGGGTATCAAACGCTTTTTTGAGGTGATTCATCGCAGAAACATTTGCGTCTTGAAAGCTTGTGGGATACACGGAAACGCATTGGAGAAGGGCAAGCTCTTCGTTTCCCATATCTCTGATCACTTGGACTGCCTGTTTGATTTCTTCCATCGTAGCCATGCCCGTGGAAAGAATGATTGGTTTATGGAAGAGAGCGACGTGCGCGAGAAGTTGATGATTGGTGAGGTCTCCAGAAGCAATTTTTACGGTTGGTATTCCTGTCCCATTGAGGAAACTCGCGGCTTGGAGGTCAAAAGGGGTACAGAGGAGATCAATGCCTCGTTGATCACATAATTCTTTAAGTTTGGGAAACCAATCCCACGGAGTTTCTGCGGTTTTGAAGTATTCATAGGTCCCCTTGAGTCCACTCGTGATTGGATTGAGCAAGGTATCTGCTCGAAAGAGTTGAAATTTCAAAGCGTCAGCTCCAGCCTCTTTTGCCTGATCTACATATGCTCTTGCAATCTCCCAGTCATTCTCATGGGTGCTTGCAACCTCAAAAATGATATAGGTGGGATGCCCTGGTCCAATTTCGCGATTTCCGATTTTGATACTGATGGTTTTCTCCATAGATTCATCGTTCTTTTTTCCAAAGGGTAAGGAAAAAAGTAAGTTCTTTTTTCGTGAAGGCTTTGAAAAAGAGCATGGAAAGGAGATAGAACAAAGCGCCAAGGAAGATTGCTCCAAAAGTTTGGAGCATTCCTTCCGGGGGAAATGCCATAAGAATCAAAGTCATGAGAAAGGCAGAAAGAAGGGATTTGCCAATGAACACGAAATCAACGGGAAAGGAAAGGTATCGAGAAGCAGTATACCATATGAGGCTGAGAGCTACAAGATATGCAAGAAAAGTTGTGAGCGCTGCCCCCAAAATGCCAATGCGAGGGATGAAAATGAGATTTAAGAAAAAGTTGAGAAACGCAGCTCCTAGCCACACAAGGCCTCCGAGCTTCATCTTTTTGTATAATCCCAAGACCTGATACACGACTGCATGAATTCCATAGAGGAGAAAGCTTGCAGCGACGAGAGGAATGATGAAGGATGCATTGGATGCTATTTCTTCAGTAGAGAAGATACGCAAGAGCTGTCGGGAGAGGGTGGAAAGTCCAAATACCGCAGGGATCATCACTGCAAGAATATACTTGAGAGAAAAGGATAGATACGTTTTAATCTCTTCCATTTGTTGTGAGGCGAATAACTTTGAGATCACGGGAGCAAGAGAGAGGGTTACAGGAAAAATGAAAAGATTAAGCATTGTTCCGAACGAATACGCAGGCGCGTAATATCCGACGAACGCAATTCCTAAAAATGCGGCAATAAGATATCGATCGCTTACTTGCACAATCCAATATGCAATGCTATTGATGATCGTTGGTAGTCCGAAGCTCAAATATTCTTTGAGAAGTGAAAATTTGGGAACGGAAAACCCTATTTTCTTGAGTACAAGAAAGAGCATGCCTCCCGATGAGAGCATTCGGACTGCGAGCATGGAAACCACTGCTCCATACGCTCCATATCCAATGGAAACAGACGCTCCAATAAGTGTGATATCTCCTACAAAAGTGAAGATTTGGAAAACGGAGAATTTTCCAATTTCTTGGAATGCGCGAAAGAAGTTCAAAAAGAGAATATCAACCGCTCCAAAGAGCAATACAAACCCCAACAAGAGAACGAAAGAAGGAGGCGTTTGAATAGCTTCGCTCAAAGGGAGAGCAAAAAAAGTAAAGAGGAGGAGAAGTATGCATGAGAGCAATGATACAAATCCCACAATTGACCAAAATTGTTGTCTGACCTCTTCGGTGAGTTTTATTGCCGGAAGGAATCGAATAAGGGCATGGTGGAGTCCGAGAAGGACAAAAGGCGTAAGAAGGCTTAGCGTCGTGGAGAATTGCGTCCAGATTCCATAGTTTTCAACGGTGATCGATTTTGTTATAATAGGCAAAAGCACAACCCCTTTGAGGTTCATGAGGATTTCCACGATTCCCATCATTCCCACATCTCGTGCAAATTTCCTGTAAGTGTTCATTCCTCTTCTTTGTACCATAGGTATCTTATTTTATGAAGAAACCCGATTTTCTTATTATTGGGGTAGCAAAGGGCGGCACCTCTTCGCTCTCCTCGTATCTTTCACAACATCCCGAGATTCACATTCCTCCAATCGAATCTCACTTCTTTGACGAGAAAGAGGAATATGAAAAAGGATTGGAATTTTATTGGAGTAAGTACTTCCAAGGGTGGAAGGGCGAGAAAGTTATTGGGGAGAAACGGCCTGGCAATCTTAGTTTTGTTTGGGTTGCCCAGCGCATCAAGGTATTTGTTCCTTATGCCAAACTCATTGCAATTTTGCGCAATCCCATCGAAAGAGCTCACTCTGAATGGTGGATGTATGTGGTAAAAGAGCAGGAAAAAAGATCGTTTGAGCAAGCCCTCAAGGAAGGCTCTTATTTGAATGCTGGGCATTACGCCCAAGACCTGAATCAGTATTTTCAATTTTTTCCTCGAGAGCAGTTCAAGATTCTTTTTCTCGAGGACTTGGAGCGAGACCCGCAGGAAGTGACGCAAGAAGTATGGAAGTTTCTTGGCGTCTCTTCTGATGTGAGACTTCGGAATACCAAGCCAGAAAATATGGCGGTATCCCCCCAGAATGTTTGGATTGTGCGCTTGGCGCGCAAAACGGGGCTCGTGAAGATTCTTCCTCGGAAGCTGAAACGTTGGGGAGAGCGGTTTTTGGCAAAGCCCGGGGACCGGCCTCCTATTGATTCTTCGGTGCGAAAATGGTTGAGAGAGTACTATTATCCCCATAATCGGGAACTCGAAACGATTGTCCATCGAGATCTTTCGCATTGGGATATATAAGATATGAAATGGTGTTTTCTCCTCAATGATGTTCCAGTATTTTCGGAATTTTTAGGAAAACTTGCCAATGAAGCACAAGAGCAGCAAGATCAATGTGTGGTACTCATCAATAGTAAAATTGCAGAATGGAGCAAGAAGAAATACTTTCCCCCACAGGCAACATTCATTTCAAAAGTTGATTGGTGCGAAGAACACTGGGATCCTTCCTTGAAAGAACCGGAAGGGTTGTCATGGAAACTTCTTTTTCCGCTCTTTGATCGTCCTCCCCATTGGCCATTTGATTACTCCTCTTCGGTGGCAATACTCTCTCAGCTCGGGCAGTTTTTTGCACACGTCTTTCAAAAAGAATCGCCGGACGTGATCCTCGGCGAGCCACCTACGGGAGCTTTTGGCCAGCTTGCCCATCATTTTGCAAAGAAGCTGCACCTCCCCATCTTTGGCCTCACCGCGTCGCGAGTGGAGGGAAAGATAGCTTGCTATGATCGCTTTTGGACCGATTCACGCTATGATCAGATATTTGAAGAACTTTCAGAGAAAGAGATTCCATATCAAGAACGCACATTTCTTTTGGAGTGGATGAAACAATTTCTTTCCCATCGAGTGGTGCCTCCGTACGTAAAAAATAAAAAAATCAAATTCGGTCAACGAGAACTTTTTTCCCATTACGTGAAGCGTTTGAAAGACGATGGACGCCATCTCTTGCGATATCTCCGGGAACGAAAGAGGTGGCAGCCCTACGACTATGAGAGCGAACTCGTGTTGCGGCATAGTCTTCGGCAACCTCTCGAACTCGAAAGGCGACAAATTCGGCTCCATACCCAACAACGATTCTTTCAAACCCCCGATCTCAACGATCAATTTTTTCTCTTTCCTCTTCACATGCAGCCGGAGGCTTCTACCTCTTTGCTTGCAATGCATTATTCAGATCAAGTGAATACGGTGCGGAACATTGCATTTTGCCTTCCCTTTCCCTGCAAACTTTACGTGAAAGAACACCCTTCCGCTGCTGGCACAAGGTCAGATGAATTTTACAAGAAACTGAAAGAAATTCCCCATGTTGTTCTTCTCTCTCCAAGCGAAGATGCGCTTTCCCTTCTCAAGAGCTGCCTCGGAGTGATCACCCTTTCGAGCACCATGGGCATGGAGGCTGCGATGATGGGGAAACCAACCTATGTATTAGGAAATGTCTTTTACAGCTACCATCCGTTTTGCAAAAAGATCGCGAACTTCGATGAGTTGAAACAACAAATGGAAACCGATAGGAGTTCTTCCCTTGATGCAACCTTTCTTGAATCCCTCAATCTTCGTTTTGTCGCTTCCTATATGAGAAATCTCATTCCTCAAGATGTTCGAGAGGAGAACCCAACCTATCATCAAAAGATTATGCAGCATTTGAAAACGAGAATAGAAGCGAAAAAACCTTAATCACACGTATGCCTTTCCAACGGCCTGCGCCTCGTTGCCCGGTATGTGAAGAGAAAGGAAACTTTTTGTTTCTTCAGGATTTTCATGGCAAAGAGGGCGATTTTAGCTTATACGAATGTTCTCTCTGTCATACGCAATGGTGGATGCCTTTTGAAAGCAAAGGAGCTCGATGGTATGAGAGCGCTCATCAGTACGCGGCGCATACGGCAATGAGACCGAAAATATACCGGCACTACCATAAACTTTTTCTCAAACGTCAAGGGAATTCCTTGAAAAATAAAATCATTCTTGATGTGGGGTGTGGTACGGGAGAATTTTTGGCAGAACTCGAGAAGCGAGGAGCAATCGCATGGGGGATCGACTTTGATTCTTCTGCAATAGGGATTGCAAGAAAACATTTTGGGCTTCGTCACCTGTATGCAATGTCAATCGAAGATTTTGGAGCTCACATTCCTCATCCTCGATTTGATGTGGTTACCTGTTTTGAAGTTTTGCAGTACAGCGATCATCCGATGATATTTCTCGAAATGGTGAGAAACGTGCTTGGACCCGAAGGCGTGATTTTCTTGAGTGTCCCGTCGCGAGAAAGAATTGTGGCGAATTGGTACGCATGGGATTTTCCTCCCAATCACCTCACGAGGTGGAATCGAGAAGCGCTTCACTTGGTCTTTGAAAAACTCGGATTGAGGATTGCTTTCTTGGCCTTCATCGAGCAATTTGGAATGCTTGTGGAGGCAGCGAATAGCAGACTCCGTTTTGGACTCACGAGAAAAGCCCAAACTTTTTCAAAGAATGCCTCTGCCACCGTTGCTCTTACGAGAGGGATTGTCGTGTTGAGCAAGATCAAGGAATATCTTATTGGTATACCTTCAGCCATCGTATTATGGATAGGGAGTTTTTTTGGGGATCACAAAAACGGCACGATCTTTGTTGAGATCAGAAGAGAGAGGAGCACCGACCATTGACTTTTTGTGGCATTGGGGATCGAAAGAGTAATTCAAACAAAGAAAGACCGAGGAGAAACCTCGGTCACCATGGCGGCCATGGCCACCACCACCTTGAATCTGAATCAATCTTCACCCCTATCCAAAGAACAAATATCAGGATGCCACATATCCTATAAGTCCCCCGACCACAGCGCCGAGAATTTCCGGAAAGGTAAATCCTTCTTGGCCACTGAAGAAGGGAAGAAGAGCTAGTACAAAAAATACCGCGGCAGCGAGCAACAAACAGAGTATCACGATGACTTTCATAATACTTTACTCCCTATAATGGTTTTCTCAAAGAACTCTATCAAAACAAAGCGGAGTACGCAAGTTTCGCGAACGTAACTGTGCTCACTTGCCCCCCCGCAAAAAGCGAGGAATATAATCTGAAGGACTACCCGCAGCGAATTTGCATGGTTCCCGAGACTGACGAGGGAAAATTCGCGAGGAACTAAGCTTGCGCCTCGCTGGAGGCGCAGAGCGCGTCCTTCAGATTATATTCCGAGCAGATATGATCCCAGGGAGTAGTTATAGTTTCTAAACTTGCAAAAGGTAATTTTGTATGATAAAAGAAAAAGTATGAAAATGGTTTATACATACGGTGTGTGGGATTTGCTTCATGTGGGGCATATCCGTATGCTCCAGGAAATAAAAGCACTGGGCGATAAGCTCATTGTCGGCGTGTATACAGACGATGCCGCCGAAGGTTTTAAGCGTCGTCCCGTTATTCCTCAAGACCAGCGTTTTGAACTGATTTCTTCTTTGAAGTTCGTTGATGAAGTAGTATACCAAGACGAATTTCGGCCAGATAAAAACCTTTGGAAGATTCGCCCTCATATACTAGCAAAAGGCCCAGGAGCAGCATGGGATGGAAAGGAAGATCCCCCTGGTTTGGAGGTAATGCGACAATTAGGAGGAGAGGTGATCCTCATGAAATATCATGATGGAATTTCAACCTCCATGATTATTGAGCGATGCAAGGCAATGGGATCTGAAAAGAAAGAAACACACGGTGCCATCGCGCACATTGCTCCGATTCAATCTCCCTTGGAGCTGCATCCATTGCGCCTGTGCGCTACCATTAGCCCGATTACTCCCCATCTCAAAGATATTGAGATGGCCCGCGCCAATGGAGCGTTTGGAACTTTCGAACAGATGACGAGAAACCTGGATCCCTATTTGCGTAACAGCATTCGTACTTTTGTTGATATTCCAAATGGCCGAACAAAACCTCGTACGAACTCATACACCGATGACGAAATAATACAGCATGCAAAAGCGATCGGGGTTACCTTTATTGCATTAAGTTATGTTGGCTCGGCACGAGACCTTCGCCACGACTATCCGACGATCGCAAAAATAGAGACCGCAGAGGGGTTCAAAAATATAAAAGAGATTGCTGCGGCGGCGCAGATGATCCTGATTGATAGGAGAGATCTTGCGAGCGCTATTGGAATTATGAATGTGCCAGGAGCTGTACGAAGCATTATCGATACAGCGCACGAGGCAGGGAAAGAGGTGATACTCGCTTCCGAATTCCTTTTCAGCATGCTCAACAGTCTTGAGCCTACGTTGGCAGAGGTGGAGAATGTGCGACGAGCGAAAGAATTGGGAGCGGATTACCTCGTGCTCGCCGAAGAAACAGCCATTAGCAAAAACCCCGCATACATTTTTCAGGTCGCCCGAGATCTGTGCAATGGCTGTTAAAGCAATCAAACTTGTTTCGATAAATATTGAAATGGATAAACGCCTAGATTTGGTACAGGCGTTTTTGGAGCGTGAGAAGCCCGATGTTGTTTGTCTGCAGGAGGTGTATGAGCCTGATTTGAAAATGATGGGAGAAAGGATTGGAATGGAGAACGCATTTGGCCAGATGACAAACATGGGCCGCAAGAGATTGCTCGAGCCGCCTTACATTTCGTTTGGAGTTGGCATTCTTTCGAGATTGCCCATGAAACAGGTAAAGCTGGTTTATTATTATGGAGATGCAGAATCGGTGGGAGGTTTTATTTTTCCGGGAAACCCTCAAATGTATTATCGCGTGCTTCTGTCTGCAATTTTTACTCAAAACAATACGGACTTTATGATTGGTACCACCCATTTTACTTGGACACCAGATGGTAAAGCTGATGATCGTCAACGGAAGGATTTGCAGTCTCTTCTCTCTGTTCTTGAACAAATTCCAGGGATTTTGCTCTGTGGGGATTTTAATGCACCGCGCGGAGGAGAGATCTTTGATGCGATTGCGAGTCGGTATAGAGATAACATCCCAACGCATTACACCACGAGCCTTGATCCCAAGGTTCACAAATTGGGCAATCTTCAGCTGATGGTTGACGGCCTCTTTAGTACTCCTCGTTACCACGTGCGCAATGTACGCCTTGCTGATGGCGTAAGCGACCACATGGCAATCGTTGCTGATATCTCTCGCACAAATTGAAAGCTGGCTCTATTGACTTTTGAGAAGGGATAAGGTAAGATGAAACTGTAAGCTTCTTGTTTTTCTCCCCTTACATCAATTAAAAGCTTTGTAAGCCGAGGGATAAATAAGATAGGTCGGCTTACTCTTATAAAAAAAACATCCGAAGAACAATATGGCAAAGAAATTGTATGTCGGTGGATTGTCCTACGATACTACGGAAGATACGCTCAAAGAGTTGTTTGCCCAGGCTGGAACTGTTGAGTCAGCGACTATCATTACCGACAGAATCTCGGGACGCTCCAAAGGATTCGGTTTCGTGGAGATGTCCACGGAAGAAGAGGCGCAGAAAGCGATTGAGACGTTCAACGGCAAAGAACTTGACGGACGGAGCATTACAGTGAACGAAGCTCGTCCTCAAGAGTCTCGTCCCCGACAAGGTGGATTTGGTCGAGGTGGAGGCCGTGGTGGATTTGACGACAACCGCAGGAATCGCTGGTAAGAGAACTCTTAAAAATCCCCTTAACCGGGGATTTTTAATTTGAGCTTGAGATTTTGGAGAACTTTTGATAAGGTGGAAAGCAAGCTATGGAGGAGTTGCAACTCAAAGAAGGAAGGGGATTGGTGGTGGTAGCTCATCCCGATGATGAGACCATATGGATGGGAGGCACGATTTTTAAATTTCCAAAGGTCCAGTGGACTATTTTTTCCCTTTGCAGAAGCTCGGACCCTGATCGCGCGCCAAAATTTAAGCGAGTTTGCGAGTATTATGGCGCTCGTGCGATGATTTTAGATCTCGAGGACGAGGGAATGATGACGATAGATGAGAGTCTTCCCGAGATTGAAAAACGCATTCTTGGAGAACTTGAAGGAGAGCAGTTCGATTATATTTTTACTCATGGATCCAATGGCGAGTATGGTCATCCACGGCATAGGGGAGTACACTATGCCTTAAAAAGAATTGTCGAGGGACAACAAGTTAGATTCAAACAGCTGTTTTTCTTTGCATATCTGTTAGATTCCCAGAAATACATGAGAAATGACCTTGGCGGCGCAAATACTTTCCTGTCTTTGACGCAAGAGGAACTCTTGAGAAAGAAAAACATTATCGCATCTTTCTACGATTTTCCGAAAACATCCTTTGAGATGAAAAGTTGTTTGGAGAGAGAAATGTTTGCCTTGAGAAAATCATGAAGATTCTTATCCTCAATGAACTTCCACGATTGTGGGGAGGATTAGAGATTCAAGGTGAATTGTTGTACCGCGGTCTTAGAAAACAAGGGGTAGAATGCAAACTCGGATACTATTCGCACCAAGATTATAGTAGAAAAGAGCGGGAGTGGCTGTATCGTACCTTTCGACCTGATGTGGTAATTGGTGTGGGATGGTGGGTTGACACCCCTCATATTATTGAAGAGCCGCAAAGTTTTGGAAGTCAACCTGTTCCTTGGCTTCTATCCGATGGTTGGGTAGCAAATTATCATGAGATCATAAGTGCTTTGCCATTGGCATTTGTCACTTCACGGTGGGTGAAAGAAACCTATCAAAGGGATGCCGTTAATACAAGGAATTTCGAGGTTCTCCCCGTGGGTTACGAAGCGCACCTTTTTCATCCCCTTCCTCAATTAGATCCAAGAGTTCAAGAGATGAGGAGAATGTTTGGAGTTGGAAATCGAGAGAAGATGCTGCTCACGGTAGGGGGAGATGCTACCTCAAAGGGAGCACAGGAAATGATTAGAGCCTTTGCCCAAATTGACAAAGAATATTCCAACTGGAAATATGTTTGCAAGTCAACATATAGTGAATGTGCGCGCAATAACCATAAAGAGGAAGTTGCCCTTATGGAAGAAATGGGTCTCCCAAGAGAGAAAATCGTATACGCAGAAGATGATTTTTCTCGCGAATCAATGCCTTACTTGTTAAATGCGTGCGATGTCTATGTTGCTCCCAGCCGTATCGAAGGATTTGGAATGGTACAAGTTGAAGCAATGGCATGCGGAAAGCCAGTGATTTCCATTGATGCTATGGGGCCCAAGGATACGATTGTCCACGGCAAAACCGGCTTTCTCGCAAAGGTAGGCTCGACCATTGATCTCACGGAAGAGTGGGTTACCAAAGAGATGGGATTCGATCATCCATTTCGGATGAAGTTCGACAAGCCCAAGACCCTTGCCTATCGAGCAGATGTTGATGACTTAGCGAACTATACGCTCCAACTTCTTACCGATGGCCGTTTGAGAGAAGAAATGGGCAGACAGGCAGCCCAACACGCGCGGGCGAATTTTCAGTATCAGGATATTGCAAAGAGATGCGTTGATATGATAAGGGAGAAACTCCACATCGAATAATGCGCGGTGTGCGTCATTCTCCTTTAACAAGAGAAACTATGAAAAATTCTTCCTTACGGATTGCAATGCTTTCACCCATTGCGTGGCGCACGCCGCCTCGGCATTATGGCGCTTGGGAACGCGTTGTTTCATTGCTCACCGAAGGGCTTGTGAAGCGGGGAGTTGACGTAACTCTTTTTGCGACTACAGACTCCCAGACAAATGCAAAACTCCGTGCAGTATGCGCTCATGGCTATGAAGAGGATAAAACCATAGACGCAAAAGTGTGGGAATGTCTCCATATTTCCGAGGTATTCGAGCATGCTTCGGAGTTTGACATCATCCATAATCACTTTGATTTCCTCCCGTTAACCTACTCTGCATTGGTAAAGACTCCGGTGCTCACCACAATCCATGGTTTTTCTTCACCGAAGATTCTCCCGGCGTACAAGAAGTATAATGGCAAGACATTTTATGTTGCAATCAGCAATGCAGATCGAAGTCCAG